>JAABUP010004841.1_pt1 | contig 21498 bp, 21 predicted proteins | sample 5559201 | NCBI WGS metagenome assembly JAABUP01 (sample SAMN10711887, study PRJNA513373) | rock metagenome | isolation source: Antarctica rocks | place: Antarctica | reverse complement strand
CGGTATCCATAACTCCCTGTCCCGACGACGACCCGGACAAGACCAGGACACGAGCCTTGAAAACGTACATCCTTATATGAGGCAACGACTCACCCAAAAGCACTTTTACTTATGAGGCAACACGTCCCTGCCACACTCAATACGAAACGAAGGGGATAAAACCTTATGAGCCACACCGTCAACCTATCTGACGACACCTATCAGGCGTTGCACGCGGCCGCACAGGCCCGCAGCGTGTCGATAGCGGATCTCGTCCAGTCATGGGCCACCACACTAGCTACCCCTGATGGCCCGGATGCCGTGGAGCGCGATCCGCTCGCCTTATTCTTGGGCACTTTCGAGGCGACCGTGCCCGATCTTACGCGCCGGCACGACGACTACCTCGCCGACGAGGCGATAGACCGTCATGCGGCCTCCTAAGCCGCGATGCTGACCGTCACGACCAGGCTATTTGTCGATACCTTTGGCTGGGCGGAGCCCCTCCTGCAAACGTCGCCGGATCGCGCGCGCATGACTGTCGTCTACCGGGAAGCCATCGACGCCGGCCGTCCGCTGGTTACTACGAACTATGTTCTCGCCGAATTGGTGGCGCTCCTCACCACGCGGACACGCGCGCCGCGCCCCCATTTGCTCGTCACCCTTGCGGCGATTAAGCGCCTGCCCACGCTGCGTCTAATGCATGTGGACCCTGACCTTGACGCCGCGGCGTGGGATCTGCTGGATGCCAGGCCTGATAAGGGGTGGTCGCTCGTCGATGCTGCAAGCTTCGTCGTGATGCGCCGCCTGGATCTCTGGGAAGCCTTCACGACAGATCATCACTTCGATCAGGCAGGCTTCCGCCGTGTTCCGGGAGATACTTGACCGAGCCGAATAATATAGAACACCGTCGCGCTTTACTTATAGAGGATGCGCCATGTAATGTGAGGAAGTTATGCAAGAGAACCTACCTTGGCGCATGGGCGTGTACTGGGACGAGTTGGCGGCGCGCCCGGATCAATTGCGGCGCATCGCCGAGGCGACCGGCGCGGAGCCCATCATCCGCGAGCCAGGCGAGGCGGCGCCGGACGTGGAGGCGCTGGTCGGCGGGGACTTGCCGGATACCGTGCCGGCCGAGACGCCGCGCCTGCGGCTGGTACAACTAAGTAGCGCCGGGAGCGAGGGGCTGCGCGATCACCCACTGTGGCGGAGTGACATCCCTATCGCCACCGCCTCGGGCGTGCACGGCGTGCAGATCCCCGAGCACGTCTTCATGTTGCTGCTGGCGCTGCGCCGCCACCTGCCGCGGTACCTCCAGGCGCAACGCGCGCATGCATGGCGGCACGACGCCGTCGGGGACGATGGCGCCTCGGTCTCACCGGGAGAGCTCTACGGCCTGACGCTCGGCCTCGTCGGCTACGGGCACATCGGGCGCGGCGTGGCCCACCTTGCGCGCGCCTTCGGCATGCGCGTGCTCGCGACGTCGCACTCGGCCACGCAGGAGCGTCCGCTGGACATCCCCGGCGTGCGGTCGTTCGAGGACCCGCCCGCCGTCCCGGCCCCGGCGCTCGAGCCTGACCTGATGCTCCCGCTGGCGCGGCTCGACCTCCTACTCGCCCTGTCCGATGCCGTGGTCGTCTGCGCGCCGCTGACGAAGGAGACCGAGGGCCTGCTCGACGAGGAGAGACTGGGCCGCATGAAGCCCGGCGCGCTCCTGGTCAACATCGCCCGTGGTAAGATCGTAGTAGAGGATGCGTTGGCGCGGGCGCTTTCGACGGGTCGCCTGGGGGGCGCCGGCCTCGACGTCACGGCGGAGGAGCCCCTGGCCCCGGACAGTCCGCTCTGGGAGTTGCCCAACGTGATCGTGACGCCCCACATCAGCGGCCGCAGCGACCGCTACGTGGAGCGCGCCGTCAACATCTTGCTGGCCAACATAGACTGCCTGCGCCGCGGCGAGCCGCCCGTCACGGCCGTCGACCGTGATCGCGGGTATTGAGGAGTACACATGACCCTGCTTGACACGTCCGAGCGGACGTTCCCGCGCCACCGGTTGGCCAATGGGCTGCAGATCGTGGCCCAGCCCATGCCCGGCGTCGAGTCGGTCGCGCTCGGTTTCACCATCGGCGCCGGCGCGCGCAACGAGCGGCCCGAAGAGGCCGGCGTCTCGCACTTCGTGGAGTCGCTCGGCTTCCAGGGCACGACGACGCGTGACGTGCAGCAACTGACCGAGGCCTTCGAGGACATCGGCGCGACGCCCGGCTCCGGGGCCGACACGGAGTTTTCGTCTTACGCAGTCAGCGTGCTCGGGCGCAATCTCGCGCCCGCGCTGGAGCTGCTGACCGATGTCGCGCTGCACCCGGGCTTCGCCGAGGGCGAGGTACCCAAGGCGCGCGACCGCATCCTGCAGGAGATCGCGCAAATCGAGGACGAGCCGATGCGCAAGGTGCTCGACCTGCTGCGCCGCGAGTACTTCGCGGGCCATCCGCTCGGCAACGACGTGACCGGTACGACCGAAACGGTGGCGGCGCTCTCGCGCGAGGACCTCCAGAACTACTGGCGGCGGCAGTACACGGCGGGGAACACGGTGCTGTCCGTGGCCGGCAAGGTCGACTTCGACGCCTTCGTGCGGCAGGTCGAGGAGTTGTGCGCGGGGTGGCCGGGCGGTGAGGGCGCCGCGATGCCGCCCGTCCCCGGTCCGCGCCGCCACGCCGTGGTGCAGCACAAGGAGAGCACGCAGCAGCACATAGGCATCGGCTTCCCGGGCGTTTCGATCGTGAGCGACGACTACTACGCCATGGCCCTCATGATCGCCACGCTGGGCGGATCGATGAACTCGCGCCTCTTCCTGGAGGTGCGCGAGAAGCGATCCCTGGCCTACGGCATCGGCGCCTACTTCAGCCCCTTCAAAGAGGCCGGGTTCGTGCGCGTCTACGCGGGCACGACGCCCGAGAAGGCCGACCAGAGCGTCGCGGTCATTCTCGACGAATTGGCCAAGCTCGAGCAGGGCGGCGTGACCGAGGACGAGTTGCGTCGCGCCAAGACGTTGCTCAAGAGCAACGTGATCATGCGCAGCGAGAGCACCGCCGCCCGGCGGCGCGCCATCGCCACGGGGTGGTGGTACGAGGGCCGCATCCGCACTTTGGAAGAGATCAGGGACGAGATCGACGCGGTGACGACCGAAGGGATCAAGCGGCTGGCCGGCTCGCTGGGCATGACCCGGGATGTCGTGCTCACCGCGATCGGGCCGCGCAGCGAGGAGGAGTTGACCGGTGGCAGGATTTAGTAGCCAGAAGCCAGAAGCCAGTAGCCAGTTGAGTCCCGCAATGCGACGATCGTGGTTGCCCGGATTCATGGGGGCGACGGCGGTGGAGGAGGTCGCGGGTGGGGCGCGGCAGGGGCAGTTCTACACGCACACCCTGCCCAACGGGCTGCAGCTGCTGGGCCAGTACATGCCCGAGGTGCAGTCGGCCTCGGCCTGCTTCTACGTCAACACGGGCGCGCGCGACGAGGACCCGCGCATCATGGGCGTGTCGCACTTCCTCGAGCACATGATGTTCAAGGGCACGGCGCGCCGCTCGTTCGAGGATGTCAACCGCGAGTTCGAGGAGATGGGCGCCGAGAACAACGCCGGCACCTGGCTCGAGTTCACCTACTACTGGGCCAAGGTCCTGAGCGACGAGTTGCCCAACCTGATCGACCTGCTGGCCGACATGATGCGGCCCAAGCTCGACCCGCGAGACTTCGCGGACGAGCGCCACGTGATCCTGGAGGAGATCGCCCGCTACGAGGATATCCCCAACTCGATCCTGTTCGATCACCTGCTGGGGACGTACTTCGCCGGGCACACGCTCAGCCACCGCACGCTCGGGACGACCGAGACGATCACCAACATGCGGGTCGAGCAGATGACGGAGTACTGGGATCGGCGCTACCAGGCAAACAACATCCTCTTTTCCGTCGCTGGCAACTTCGACTGGGAGAAAGTGCGCGCGCAGGTCGAAGAGTTGTGCGGCGGGTGGGGGACCGGCGAGGCCGGCCGCGCTACCCGGGACACGACCCCCGCGCCGAGCTTCACGGCCTTCACCCGGGCCGACATGCAGCAGGAGATGATGGCGTTCGGCTTGCGTGGGGTACCGCAGGACGACCCCGCGCGCTACACCGCCGAGGCGCTGGCCACGATCCTGGGCGATAGCACGGGCTCCCGCCTCTTCTGGGGTGTGCGCGAGGCGGGGCTGGCCGAGGGGGTCGGGGCGCAGTACCTGGCGCTCGACGGCAGCGGCCTGATCGTCGTCTTCGCCACGACCGAGCCGGGCAAGGCGGTCCCGACGCTCGAGGCGGTGCGGCGCGAGGTGCGCCGGCTGCAAGAGGGCGGCGTGACGGAGGAGGAGCTGCGCCGCGCCAAGACCAAGCTGGCCACCCGCGTGGTCATGGAGGGCGAGAGCACCAACCGGCGCATGCTCAGCATGGTCGATTCGTGGCTCTCTCTCGGCCGGCTGGAGACCCTGGAGGAGGTCGAGCGGGCTATCGAGGACGTCTCGGTGGGGGACTGCCGCGTCCTGCTCGACCGGCTGCCACTGGAGGAGCACGAGGTCGGCGTCGCGCTCGGGCCGTTGCCCGAGGGCGCGCTGGCGTGAGGGCTCCTCGCTGTCGCCCGAACCGTTACAATAAACTAATGGACACGGAAAAGCCGCTAGCTACCTGCTGATCACTGACATGCTCATCAAAACCCATGCGCCCGAGGAGACGAGCCAGGTGGGTCGTCTATTGGGCGATGCCTGCCGCGGCGGCGAGACGATCCTGCTGGAGGGGGATCTCGGCGCCGGCAAGACGACTCTCACGCAGGGGCTGGCGGCGGGCCTAGGGGTAAGCGCCGCCGTGGTCAGCCCGACCTTCATCATCCTGCGCGAGTATGAGGGGCGGCTACCGCTGTACCACTTCGACTTCTATCGCCTGGAGGGGACGGGGCGAGCCGTGGACCTGGAGTTCGATGACTATCTATCGGCCGGCGGCGTCTGTGTGGTCGAATGGCCGTCCAGTGCGCCCGAGTTGACGCCGGACGACTATCTGCTTCTGACCATACGCACGGTAGGGCCGGCTGCGCGCGAGCTCGTGCTCGCGGCGTCGGACGCGCGGCACCAGGCGCTGATCGACGCCCTGTCCGCGGCGCTGGAACCGGTCACGATGAACCCCATAACCACGACAGCCACGACGACCACGCTGCCATGATCATCGTGGCTATCGATTCCTCGGCCGACTCTATCTCTGTAGCCGTCTTGCGCGGTCGTGAGCCTCTGGCGGTGCGCGCGTACAAGGCGTCGCGCCCGCGCAGCGAAGCGGCGCTGGGGGTTGTCGAAGAAATGCTGGCGGACGCGGAGCTTACACTCGACGCTGTCGACCTGCTCGCCGTCGCCACCGGCCCCGGCTCGTTCAACGGCATACGGGGCGGCATCGCCACGGCGGAGGGGTTGGGGCTGGCGCTGGGCCGTCCGGTGGTGGGCATTCCCACGCTCGACGCCGTCGCCTACGCGCACGTGGGCCGCGCGCCGGTCCTGCTGGCCTTGTTGCCTGCCGGGCGCGACGACTACTACGCGGCCTCGTACAACGGATCGATGGAGAATTGGGGCCGGCGCGGCGAGTACACCGTCGGGCCGCTCCCCGAGGCCCTGGCCGCCCTCCCCTCCGACGCGCTGGTGTGCGGGAGCGTGCCGGCCGGCGGAGAGGCGCTCGTCGCGGGCGCGGGCTTACGGCGCGCGCCCCTGTTCGCCGAGTTGCCGCGCGCGCTGTCCGCCGGCGCCCTGGCCGTGGCACAGGCCGGCCGGGGTGGGGTCGATGCCGATAGGGCCGTGCAGCCGCTCTATCTGCGCCGTCCCGGCATCACGCAACCAGGCCGGCCCATCGCCGCCTCCCCGCGCGCCACTCGCGTAGACGTGGAGCATGCCGCCGGCGCGGCGCTGCCTGTCCCACCTGGCGGGGGAGAGTAGAGGATGCGTAACCCCAGGGGGTACGACGAGCGCGCGCAACCAGGGTATAACGATCGTATGGGTGTACGCGTCGACCGCATGAAAATGGAGGATGTGCCCGAGGTCATGGCCATCGAGCGGGACTCTTTCAGCGCGCCGTGGCCGTCCAGCGCCTACCGGCGCGAACTCACGGAGAACCGCAACGCGCACTATTTGGTGCTGCGCCTCGCCGACGAGCCGGGGCATGCGCCCGTTGTGGCCCCCCCCGCCTCGCCCGAGCGCCGGGGCTTCCTCAGCGCGCTGCTGCCGCGCGTCCTGTTGGGGCACACGCCCTTCGCGCCGCACGAGACTACCATGGCCGGGTACGCGGGACTCTGGCTAATGATCGACGAGGCGCACGTCACGACGATCGCCACGCGCCCGCAGTTCCGCGGGCGCGGCTACGGCGAGCTGCTGCTGGCCAGCCTCGTCGAGATCGCGCTGGATATCAACGCGCGCTGGCTGACGCTCGAGGTGCGCGTCTCCAACGAGCCGGCCCAGGCGCTCTATCGCAAGTACGGCTTCCACGCCGCCGGCACGCGCAAGCGCTACTACAGCGACAACAACGAGGACGCGCTGATCATGTGGACGGATGAGCTGCAGGCCGACGCCTTCATGGCGCGCTACCAGACGCTCAAAGACGCGCTGCTGACCCGCATGATCGCGGCGGGTGAGCTCAACGAGCAGGACCTGCCGCGGTAGTCTTGTAACCAGTCATATCATAAGTTGTGCGGCTCGTCCGTATACATCTGCTGCTGGGAGCGCCAGCCGCTCGATGTCCCGCTGGCGCGCTACCGACGATTAGGGTGAACATGGTGGATATGGTGAACGTGCTGGGCATCGACACGTCGTGCGACGACACGGCCGTGGCCGTCGTGGCGGACGGGCGGCGCATCCGCTCGTCGGTCGTGCTCTCGCAGCAGAGCCTGCACGCCGCGCACGGCGGTGTGGTCCCCGAGGTGGCGAGCAGGCGGCACCTGGAGGCGATCAGGCCCGCCGTGGGGCGCGCCCTGGACGAGGCCGGCGTGCGGCTCGAGGACATCGGGCTGGTCGCGGCGACGGTGGGGCCGGGGCTGGCCGGCTCCCTGATGGTCGGCTACAACCTCGGCCGGGCCCTCGCGCTCGGCCGCGGTCTGCCGTTCGCGCCCGTCAACCACCTGGAGGGGCACATCTACTCGGCGTGGTTGATCCCCCCCTCGGGAGAACGGACGTCTCATACCGGCGAAGCGCCGGAGCCGGCCCTGCCGTTGCTGGTGCTGATCGTTTCAGGCGGGCACACCGAGCTTGTGCTGATGGGCGCGCACGGCGTGTATCAACGCCTCGGCGGCACGCTCGACGACGCGGCAGGCGAGGCCTTCGACAAGGTCGGCCGGTTGCTCGGTCTGCCGTATCCAGGCGGACCGTCCATACAGCGCGCGGCAGCGGCCTTACCCCCCGGCGCTCAGGCGGCGACGCTCCCGCGCGCGTGGCTGCGCGGGACCGACAACTTCTCGTTCAGCGGCCTCAAGACGGCGGCCTTGCACCTGACGCGCGCGACCGGCGCAGGGCTCGACGAGCGAGAGGTCGAGGCTATCGCCGCGGGCTTCCAGGACAGCGTGGCCGATGTCCTAGCCACGAAGACGGCGGCGGCGGCCGCGAAGCACAGCGTGCGCGGCGTCGCACTCTGCGGAGGCGTCGCCGCCAACAGCGCCGTGCGCGAGCGTCTGCGCGCCGCGCTGCCGCAGAGACTCCCGTTGCACGTGCCGCCGCCCGCCCTGTGCACCGACAACGGCGCCATGATCGCCGCGGCCGGGTACTATCGCCGCGGCGAGGCTGTGGCGCCGTCCGCGGGCGGATCGGTCCGGCCGAACCTCGCGTTGCCGGTGTGATGGAGCGGCTACCGGCGGCCCCGTCGCCTGTTTTTCGACCGCCGGCGCGGTAACAAGGCGACGGCCACGAGCAGGGTGACGGAGACGGCGAGGACCGTCAGGGCGCGTGTGCGTGTCCCCTGCGCTGTCGCGCCGTCGCCGAACAACCGGGACGCTGCTGTCGCGCCGCCGCCGAACAACCGGGACGCGGTAGACCCTCCTCCGTGGGATGTTCCCTGGAACGGGCTGGCCGTCGCCGTGGCGTCCGTCGCGTCCTCCTGCGACGCGCCGGTGTGCGTGATGAGCCACACGATCGCGTCGTCCGCCCCCGGCGTCATCAAGTTCGCGTCGGCGAGCAGGCCGTTGCCGGCCGGCGCAGAGAGCCGCGCGGTGCTGAAGGCGAGGCGCAGTTGCGCCTCGGCGCCGGTCGCGGCGTCGAGGATGGGGCGTTGCGGGTCGGCGGGATCGTATCGGAGCAGTTGCAGGTCGGCCAGGAAGCCCGACGCCGCGTGCTCGAGCCTGTAGCGGCTGTCGGTGCGCTCGGCCACGGTCCAGCCGCGCGCCTCCAGCCCGGCGCGCCAGCGGTCGATGCCCTCGTCGTCGACGAGGCCGTTCGGCAGCTCCAGGGTCGCTGCCACCGCCTCCACCAACTCTTTGTCCGTCGCGTACTCGCGACCATTGAACACCCGTGTATCCATTGATACTCCTTCTAGCGCGTGCTAGCGTGTGCGCTCCCATTGGAGCAACGGGCCGTCCTCGTCGACGCGACAGCCGACCTGCTTGAAATGGCTCTTCTCGAGCACGCGGATGGACGCCTTGTTGTCCGCGAGGCACTCCGCGGTCACGCGCGCCACTGCTGATTGCGTCAGCGCCCACTCGACCAGGGTCCGGGCCATCTCGGTCGCGTAGCCGCGGCTGTGGTACGACGGGTTGACGCCGTAGCCGAGCTCGACCGCTCCGCTCTCGTCCGGCAGCCCCTTGAAACCCATCTGGCCGACCGCGACGGGCGTGGCGCGGTCGATCATGGTCCCGCCCCATTCTTCCCGCTCGGGCGCCACCTCGCGCTGCATGATCCACAGCGGCAACATGTCCAGAGCGTCGCCCGGCCACTCGGGCGGGAAATGCACGCGCCACACCTCGGCTCGTCGTTGCCCGTCTTTGTCGACGGCGATGGGGACATCGGCCACGATGTCGTCCCGCTCCAGGCGCGTCTTGAGCACGGCGAGCGGCGTCGTGGCCAGGATAAGCCGCGGCGTCTCGAGCGTGAACAAGACGCCTTCCCCGCCCCGGCTCAAGATCATGGACCCCACGCGGGGCGATATCCGGCGTCGGCCGTCTGGGCCTGGGTGATGGGGATGGGAGGACCAAACTCCAGTGTTGCGCCGCGCGGTTTGACATGGCGGATCACTAGCGTGAACTCGCCGCCCGACGAGGTGAGGTAGCCCAGGTAGTCGCCCCTGGGCGACCAGAACGGCTGCGTGACGTAGGGCGCGCCGCGCGCCACCGTCTGGGCATGATAGTAGTCGGCCAGGAAGCCGGGACGGTGGAACGGCATGACCTTGACGTCGCTGCGCTTGGCGTCGTTATGGTCGTCCACGAAGGCGATGTAGCGGCCGTCGGGCGACCACGCGGGCAACTCTGCGGTGGCGCCGTGTGGCGTCAGGCCGATGATGTCGTTGTCCGTCGGGGCCGTGCCGGTGACGGCCATGGCCGCCTGGATGATGGCCTCGTTGACCACGTTGTCATGGTAGTAGTTGGTGTAGATGAAGACGGCGGGGTCGCGTGGCCGCCACCCCGGGCTGTCGTCGCCGCCCGTGCCCAGGGTCGGGCTGATGAGCCGCACGGCGTTCGTCATGGTGTCGGTGACACCTTGCTCGAAGACCCCGTTGTCGGCATAGTCTGGGGGAGAGGCCGGGGGGAGGCCGCAGAAGCCGGGCCGGTTCGTCAGGTAGACGAGGTGTTGGCCGTCGGGCAAGAACGAGGGCTTCATCGCCCACCATCCGTAGCTGGGCTGATAGTCCGGCGGCGTCTGGCAGCCCGGCAGCTGGAGGGCCGGCGGCGGCGACTCGTCCGTCATCGTCATCCAGGTGGTTGTCATGGGGATGATGGAGCCTTTGCCCTTGTCGTAGCCGAGCGAGGTCACGTAGATATCCGAGTAGTTGCGCTTGAACTTGACCCAGGCCAGTTGCGCGCCGTCCACGGAGAGCGCGGGCGCGACCGTCGTGCCGTCGTTGGTGTATTGCTTCCTGGGGTGCTGGCCCGTCACGAAGTAGAGGTTGTGCTTGGGGGTAGTGTAGAAGATATAGCCGGGTACCCTGGACAACTGCGACACGTCCGGGCTGGGCTCGATGGCCTGCCGGGACGGGATCGGCTGGTGGCGCCGGCCCGGCCCCAGAGTCTGGCCAGGCGTCTGTGTTTGCCCCGGCATCGGGCTGCTCTCGGCGGGAGGGATATAGATGTGGTAGAAGGCGCCGTTGCCGTTCTGCCCCTGTTGCGTGAGCGCGGTCGCCAGGGCCGGCGGGGGCAGGATCGCCGCCTGAGTCAGGCCGATCAACGCGACCCCTACGCCGAGCAGGAGCGCGAGCAGCGAACGGACGGCGAGACCAATGGTCACGGCAGCGCCCCGGGGACCTGTTTGCAGTGGTTGTGGGGCATTTGCACGAGGCTCAATTGCCCGCCGAAGAGTCGCTGGATCAGCGGGTTGATCTGATCCCAGTTCGGCGCCAGCGCGTCCTCTTGCGTCGGGTCCTGGCGCGTCACGCTCACCACATCGGGGTCGTGGTCGTAGCTGATCTGTCCGTACGAGTAGGGCGGCGACAGCACGACCTGCGTGGGCTTGCTATGCTCGAGCACCTGGAACAATTGCAGGTATTGATAGGCGGTCTGCGCGTCGACGGGCGAGTCGGTCTTCATTTCACGGGAGAAGTCGTGCAGGAGGTTGGGTAGCAGGGAAAGGAGCGCGGTCGTGTCCTTGCCTGCGAAGGTCCGGCGCAACTGGTCGATCAGGATTTGCTGGCGGTCGGAGCGCCCGAAGTCGCCCTGCGCGTCGCCGTGGCGCGAACGCACGAACTGCAGCGCCGTGTGGCCGTCGAGGTGTTGCGGGCCCGGCGGGATGTAGACGCGGCGGTACGCGTTGGGGTTGCCGCTGAGGTCGTCGGGGTAGGTATCGTCCACGACGGGGTGCGTCGCGTCGACCGTGGCCCCGTGCAGCGTGTCGATGACGTTGGTGAAACCGTTGAGCCCGACCCAGATCCAGTGGTCGATGGGGATGCCGAAGTTGGTCTCGACAGTGCAGGCCGAGGAGTCGAAGTCAAGTTTCGAGGCGATCATAATTTTGCTCCAGCCAATGTCGCCGCTGCCGTCGGGGAGCGTGTTGTACCTATAGCCGGGAATGTGTACCCATAGGTCGCGCGAGATGGAGAGCAGCGTGATCTTGTGGCTGACCGTGTTCAGCGAGAGCACGATCATGACTTGAGTCGGCGGATGTGTGTAGTGGAGGAATTTGGGGTCGTTGTCGCTGCCCAAGATGAGGACGTTGATGCGGCCCTGGGGAACCTTGGTCGAGCGGATGTGCTGCACCTCGGCTTGGAGCTGACGCGGCGTCAGCGTCGGCGCGACCGTGCCCTTGGCCGATGTACCCGCCGCGCCGCCTTTGCGCGTGGGGGTGCGGGCGGCCGTCGCGCGCGTCGTCGGGAGAGTTGCCGCGTTCGGCGGCGTGGACGACGCGGTGGGGGAGGGCACAGCCGTCGGCGAGGCCTGCGCGCTCGCCGTGGGCGCCGGCGTAGATAGGGTGGACGGGACCCCGCCACGGGCGGTCGGACTGGCCGGCGGCGCGGTTGGGCGCGCCACGCCGTCTTTGGAGGTGGCGTCCGCGACGAAGCTCCTGACGGCGCCGTAGTACGGCGCGGCGGCCGCGCCCACGGAGCCGGCGTAGAACAGCATGACGCCGAGGATCAACAGGTAGGGGATAAACTTTCGCATCACGTTCTCGCGCGGAGTTGTGTGGACTGTGGAAATACAGTTTGGCGTCGGGACGTTCCTACGGATGCTAACGGAGGCGGCGCCAAGGGTCAAGCGACGCCTGCACGCTATAGTAGACGCGGTTTCGGGAACAATAGCCTACGGTATAGTGCACGTATGTGCGCTGCAATGTTACTGAGCGGTGGCCGCGTCGTCGATCCTGCGACGGGGACCGATGCCCTGGCCGATGTCCTGGTCGTGGATGGGCGCGTCGTCGCCGTCGGGCAGGACCTGGAACGCCCCGGCGACGCCGAGGTCGTCGACGTCGCGGAGCTCGTCGTCGCGCCGGGCTTCGTGGACCTGCACTGCCACTTGCGCGAGCCGGGTCAGGAGCACAAGGAAACGCTGGCGACGGGTCTCGCAGCGGCGGCGGCGGGCGGCTTCACGACGGTCCTCTGCATGCCAAACACGACGCCGCCGCTCGACACGCCCGAGTCGGTGCGATGGGTGCGCGAGAGGGCGCGGGCCGTGTCGCCGCTGCGACTGGAGGTGATCGCCGCGATCAGCGCCGGGCAGGCGGGCCAGCGGCCCGCGCCCTTCGAGGAGCTTGCCGCGGCCGGCGCCGTCGCCTTCTCGGACGACGGGCGTCCTGTCTGGAACGACGAGGTGATGCGCGCGGCCCTGCGCGCCTCGGCCGCGCTGGGCCGCCCCCTGTCGTTGCACGAGGAGGACCGCGCGCTGGCGGTCGGCGGGGTCATGAACGTGGGGCCGGTGGCGGAGCGCCTGGGGCTGCGCGGCCTGCCGGCCGCGGCGGAGGAGCGCATGGTCGCGCGCGACATCGCGCTGCTCGCGGAGGTGGGCGCGCAGGGCCGCGCGCACATCGCCCACGTCAGCACGGCGGGCGCCGTCGAGCTGGTGCGCCAGGCGAAGCGCCGTGGCCTGCCCGTGAGCGCGGAGGCGACACCGCACCACCTGACGCTCACCGACGAGCTCGCGGCGCGGCCGTGGGACGGGCGGCCCTACGACACACGCGCCAAGGTCAACCCGCCGTTGCGCTCCCGGCGCGACGTCGAGGCCGTGATCGACGGTCTCCTGGACGGCACGATCGAGGCGATCGCCACGGACCACGCGCCGCACAGCATAGAGGACAAGCGATGCGGCTACGAGACGGCCGCGTTCGGCATCTCGCTCTTCGAGACCGCACTGGCCAGCGTGCTCACCCTCTACCACGAGGGCCGCGTCCCGTTGCCCCTGCTGATCGAGCGCCTCACGGTCGGGCCGGCGCGACTATTCGGCCTCGAGGGAGGCGCGCTCGCCCCCGGGGCGCGGGCCGACATCGTGATTTTCGACCTTCAAGAGGAGTGGACGGTCGACGCGTCGTCGTTCCGGTCTTTGGGGAAGAATACGCCGCTCGACGGAGCGCGGCTGCGCGGCCGGGTGGAGCTCACGCTGGCCGGCGGCGTCGAGGCGTACAGACGGCCATAGTTGATAGTCGAGTCGGCGCGTCGTATCTACCGGGATCGCCGGCGTCTCGCCGGCAAGCCGGCGCGGGCGAGCGAGTCGCCCGCGGTCCCGGCGAACACCACCTCGTCGAGGCTCGCTCGACGGACTACATAATTCGGATATGGCGAACGAAAGGGATAGATGGAGTCTTTGAATCGCGGGGACGGCGACGCCTACGAGGTGGTCCGCCTCCCCAACGGCTTGCGCCTGGTCCTGGCGCCCATGCCCCATGTATACTCGGCCGCCGTCGTCGCCTACGTGGGTACCGGATCGCGCTACGAGAGCCCCGCCGAGGCCGGCTCGTCGCACCTGATCGAGCACATGCTTTTCAAGGGCACGGAGCGCCGCCCGCTGGCGCAGGAGATCTCCGAGGAGATCGAGCGCCTGGGCGGCTCGCTCAACGCCAGCACCGATAAGGAAACGACCGCCTACTGGGCCAAGGCGCCCGGCGAGGATATCGCCACGGCGGTCGACCTGCTCGGCGACATGCTGCTGCACAGCGTCGTCGACGCGGCCGAGGTGCGCAAAGAGAAGCGCGTCGTGATCGAAGAACTTGGCATGGCCATGGACTCGCCGCAGGACTGGGTGAACACGCTGCTGGACGAAACGATCTGGCCCGGCAATTCGCTCGGGCGCGATGTCGCGGGGACGCGCGAGAGCGTCGCGAAGCTCACCCGCGCGGGCCTCCTGCGCTACCTCAAGCGCCACTACACCCCGCACGCGACGGTGGTGAGCGTGGCGGGGCGCATCGATCGCGACGCGGTCTATCGCCTGGTCGAGGAGGCGTTCGGCGGATGGGAAGGCGGCGCGGGGCCGGCGCACGAGCCGGGGGAGTATGCCGGCGGCGGCCCGCGCGTGCGGCTGGAGCGGCGCGAGACAGAGCAGGCGAACCTGTGCCTGGCGTTGCGTGGCCTCTCCCAGCGCGATCCGCGGCGCTACGCGCTCGACCTGCTCAACACGATCCTGGGCGGGGCCATGAGTTCGCGCCTCTTCGTGGAGGTGCGCGAGCGATTGGGGCTCGCCTACGACATCCACTCCTACACCGAGCGATTCGACGACACCGGCATGACCGTCGTCTACGCGGGCATGGACCCGGACACGGCGCCGCGCGTCGTGCGCGAGATCCTGGGCGTGCTCCGCGGGCTGCGCGACGAGCCCGTGTCCGCGGGGGAGCTCGAGAGGGTCAAGAAAGGTTATCGCGGCCGGCTGGTGTTGGGGCTGGAGGACACCTCGAGCGTGGCGAGCTGGTGCGGGGCGCAGGAGCTGTTGTACGGCGCCATCGCGACGCCCGACGAGGTGCTCGCGCGCGTCGAGGCGGTCACGGCCGCCGACATCCAGGGGCTGGCGACCGAACTGTTCCAGGACGACTATCTGCGCCTGGCCGTGATCGGTCCCTACGACAATGAAGATATGTTCGCGCAGTTGCTACACTTGTAGAAGCTGTCGGCAATAGGCCTGCGACTTCAGTCGCAGGCCGTGGGGTAGTGCAAGAGTGCAAGGAGACTTATGAACGATCGTACGCAGAGGTCGCTCGTCATCGTGAAACCGGATGGCGTGCAGCGCGGACTGAGTATGGACATCCTTGGGCGCCTGGAGCGGCGCGGGCTCAAGATCGTCGGCCTCAAGCTGATGCAGGTCTCGCGCGAGCTGGCCGAGCGCCACTACGGCGAGCACCAGGGCAAGCCCTTCTACGAGGGGCTCGTCTCGTACATCACGTCGGGGCCCGTCGCCACCGCCGTCTTCGAGGGCCCGAACGCCGTCTCCATCATCCGCACCACGATGGGGGCGACCAACGCCGCGCAAGCCGCGCCGGGGACGATCCGCGGGGACTACGCCATCGAGATCGGCCGCAACCTCATCCACGGCTCCGATTCGCCCGAGTCGGCCGCCCGTGAGGTCGACCTGTTCTTCGGCGCCGACGGCCCGCTCTCGTACAGCCGGGATGTCGATCGGTGGATCGCCGAGTGAGCGCCGCCACGATGACCGGTCGCGTCATGGTCACCGGCGGGGCTGGCTTTGTCGGCTCGCACCTCTGCCGCGCGCTGCTCGACCGTGGCCTTGCGGTGGTCGCCGTCGACAACCTGCTCACCGGGGCCGAGCGCAACCTGCATGCCTGCCTCGGCGAGCAGGGGTTCCATTTGCTGCGCCACGACATCACCCGCCCGTTGCACGCCACGGGGCTGGCCGAGCGGTCGGACGGCGTCGCGGGGCTCGACTACGTCTTCCACCTGGCCAGCCCGGCCAGCCCGCCCGACTATCTGCGCCTACCGCTCGAAACGATGCTGGTCAACAGCGAGGGCACGCGACAGGCCCTGGACTTGGCGCGCGCGACAGGGGCTCAGTTCCTGTTCGCCTCGACCTCCGAGGTGTATGGAGACCCCCTCGTGCATCCGCAGCGCGAGGATTACTGGGGCAACGTCAACCCCAACGGCGTGCGCTCGGTCTACGACGAGGCCAAGCGCTTCGGCGAGGCCCTGGTGATGCACTACCATCGCGCCGGCGAGGCCGACGTGCGCATGGTGCGCATCTTCAACACCTACGGCCCGCATAGCAGGCCCAACGACGGGCGCGTCGTGCCCAACCTGCTGACGCAGGCGCTGCGGGGCGAACGGCTGACGATCTACGGCGATGGGTCGCAGACGCGCTCCTTCTGCTACGTCGACGATCTCGTGCGCGGCATCGTGGCAGCCATGTTCACGCCCGGCACGGCCGGCGAGGTCTACAACCTCGGCAACCCCGACGAGTACAGCATCAATCAGTTCGCCGATGTCATCGAAGGCCTCTACGAGGCCAGGGGACGCGACTACCTGCCCTTGCCGTCGGACGATCCGACGCGCCGGAAGCCCGACATCGGCAAGGCGCGGCGCGCGCTAAATTGGGAGCCGCGGGTCGGTCTCGAAGAGGGGCTGCGCCGGACCGCGGCGTGGTTCGAAGGGGCGTTCGTCTTGGAGCAGGCGGTCCGGTGACGCGCATCTACTGTCGCTACAGGGAAACGTCGCCATGGCTGTAGGCGCGTGGGCGATGCCGGCGGCGCGCCAGCTTGGCGCTAGACCGCGGTACGGGTTGATCGCGACCGGGTTGGCGCTGGCGCTGGTGGCGGCGTTACTCCCGCCCGTGTACGCCGTCGCCGTGCTGGCCGCGACGGCCCTGGGCGCGGCTCTGCTGGCGCGGCCGGTCCTCGCGCTCTACCTGCTCGTCTTCTCCGTCCCCTATGGGGCGGTGAACAAGCTGCAGACCGGCGGGGTCAACGTGACGATCACGGAGTTCCTGGCCTTCTGCGCGGGGGCCGCTTTCCTGATGCAGAGCGCGATACGCGGGCGGGTGCGCGTGCGCTGGGCGTGGTGGGCCGCGCCGCTGCTGCTCTACATAGGAGTGGCCATCGTATCGGCGAGCGGTGCCAGCAGCTTCACGTTGAGCCTGAAAGAGGTGCTCAAGCTGGGCGAGTTGCTGGTGACCTACCTGCTGGTACTCACCTACGTCGACACGCCCGTCAAATTGCACCGCCTGGTGACCTTGCTCGTCCTCGCCGTCGGCTCGCAAGCCCTCTACGGCCTGGTACAGACCTTCGGCCACGTGGGGCCGTCCTCGTTCGTGCGGGCGGGCGCGCTGCGCGCCAGCGGAACCTTCGACCAGCCCAACCCGTTCGCCGGCTACATCGATTTCACGCTCCCGCTGATGATCGCGGGGGTCATCACCGGGACGCCGGTGGTGAGATGGTGGACCAAGCCGGCCGTGGTCATTATGGCCGCCGCGCTGCTGGCCTCGGGCTCGCGCGGCGCCTACATCGCGCTGATCGCCGCGCTCGCGGTCATGTTGATAGTCTACATACCTCGCGCGCGCGCCTTGCTCGCTGTGGCCGGCGTCGCCCTGTTCGGTCTCGTCGCGGGCGCCTTCTTCGGGCTGGTACCCTCGTCGATCACCACAGTGGTGCTCGACCTCTTCGGCGTCAGCAACATCGACGTCGCCAACCCGACGCCGCAGAATTGGCCGACGGCGGAGCGCCTCGCGCACCAACTGGCGGGGCTACGCATGTTCGCGGACCATCCCCTACTCGGGGTCGGCATCGGCAACTACCCAACCGCCTACGCGCACTACCAGGTGGCGCCGGTGTGGATCTACGACCTGGGCCACGCGCACAACTACTACATCAATATCGCGGCCGAGGCGGGCATCGTCGGTCTCATCGCCTTCCTGGTCGTCCTGATCGCGGCCTTCGTGATCGTCGCGCGCCTCTATCGGCGGGCGGCGACGCCGTGGGCGCGCACGGTCGCGCTGGGCGCGCTGGGCGCGCTAGTGACCGTGGCCGTGCACAACAACTTCGACAACATTTTCGTCCATGAGATGGAAGCGCAGTTCGCGCTCATCGTCGGCATCGCCACCGTGGCGTGCCGTTTGGAAACAGTCGATAGTAGGCAGCCGATAGTCGATAGTAAACAGAGAGTATTGCGCTCTGCTATCGGCAACCGATCACTATCGACTATCGACTAACTAGGGGAGGTGCCGCGGTTCATGGCTGAAATGAAGCGAGAGATGGAGGGCGCGCAGAGCGACGCGGAGGTGTGGAGCGGGCCGCGCCCGCTGCCGCGCGTGGACGCGAAGGACGAAGGAGGACACCTCTCGCCCGAGGAGGCGCGTGCGCTCGACCTCGAGCCCGGCGAGGTCGCCGAGGAAGAGGAGCTCGAGGAGGAAGTGCCGGAGCAGGTCGCCATCGGCAAGCGCTTCGGCGACTGGCGCACCATCGCTTCGTTCGCGTTCGCCGTCCTGATCCTCGGCTTCGCGGCGAGCAAGGTCAACTGGCCCGCGACGTGGCAGGTGCTCAAGCACGCCAACATCGCGCTCTTCGCGCTGGCGTTCGTGGCCTACTACATCTCGTTCCCCATCAGAACGCACCGCTGGCGCCGCCTGATGCACAACTCCAATCATGGTGCCCTGCGCGAGAAGATCGACCATTATCCGACGTGGGACCTGACGCAGATCCTGTACCTGTCGTGGTTCGCCAACGTGATCATCCCGGCCAAGCTCGGCGATGTGTACCGCGCCTACCTGGCGCGGCGCTGGATCGGGGTCTCGCTCTCGCGCACCGTCGGCAACGTCCTGGCGGAGCGCATCCTCGACCTCATCGTGTTGTTCCCGCTGCTCGTGGTGGCCGCGTTTCTGACCTTTCAGTCCAAGCTGTTTTCGGCGCACGACATCACTATTAGATATGCTCTCCTCGGCGCATTGGTCCTGGCCGTCGTCGCGGGATCGGTGTTGACCATCATGTGGCGAGCAGGTGAGAGCGTGCTGCGCGTACTACCACGCCGATTCCACGATGTCTACCTGCACTTCCGTCACGGCGCGGTCAGCTCGTTCGGCAACGAGGCGCCGTCGCTGCTCGGTCAGACGGTTGTGATATGGCTGCTGGAAGGGACGCGTCTGACCTGCATCCTAGCCGCGCTCGGGCTGCTGTCGCCGGGTAAGATAGGACCCGCGGCCGCCGTTTTTCTTGCCCTGGGATCTTCGGTGCTCACCACACTACCATTCACACCCGGTGGCCTTGGTATGGTCGAAACCTTTATCCCGGCCGTACTGGTGTTGCTCGGCGTTACTGGCGGCCTTTCGACCGGCGCGGCCGTCGCCGTGCTCGACCGCATCATCAGCTACCTCAGCATCGCCGTGTTCGGTTTCATCCTCTACATCTTCTCGGACAAGGCGCGCGGCGCGCCGCCGGCCCCGCCGGCCAGCGCGGCGGCGGCGAGATAGCCAATAACTCTTCATGCGCATCGGCATCGACTACTCCGCGGCGGTGAACCAGCGGGCGGGCATCGGCAGATATGCCCGGGGTGTGCTCGGCGCGCTGGCCGCCGCCGGCGCGCGCGACTGGGCGCTCGGCGTCGCGCCGCGTCCCAATCGGACGGCGTACGATGGACCTCGGCCCTATTTCGCGCGCGGACGCGCCGTCGAGCTGCCGCTCTCGGAGCGCCTGCTGTGGGCCGCCTGGTACCGCGCGCGGCTGCCGCTGCCGCCCGACCTGCTGGCGCCGCGCCTCGACGTGTTCTACAACCCCGATTTCCTTTTGCCGCGGCTGGCCTACGCGCCGGGGGTCTGCACCGTGCACGACCTGGGTTTCATGATCGTGCCCGACACGTCGTTCCCCAAGCTGCGCGCGCACCTGGAGCGCGCCGTGCCGTGGGCCGTGCGCCGCGCGCGGCTGGTAATGGCCGTTTCCGAGAACACCAAAAGCGACGTGGTGCGGCTGCTCGGCGTGCCGCCGGGGCGGGTGCGGGTGGCCCCGAACGCGCCCGACCCGCTCTTCCGGCCGTGCGCCGACGAGGGGTGGCGCACGGCCGAGCGCGCGCGTTTGGGCCTGCCCCGCTGCTTCCTGCTCGCCGTCGGCACACTGGAGCCGCGCAAGAATCTGATCCGCCTGCTGGAGGCGCTGGCCCTCCTGCGCGACCGCGGCGCGTTCGCGGGGTGGGAGGGTCCGCCACTCGTCGTGGCCGGCCGCGAGGGCTGGCTCTACGAGCCGATCTACGCGCGCGTCGATAGCCTGGGCCTGCGCGGGCAGGTGCGCTTCATGACCGGCGCGCGCGACCTGGATCTGCTGGCCCTGTATAACTTGGCCGGCGCGCTGGTCTATCCGTCGCTCTACGAAGGCTTCGGCCTGCCGCCGCTCGAGGCCCTGGCCTGCGGCGCGGTCGTGGTTTGCTCTAATTCCTCGGCGCTGCCCGAGGTCGTCGGCGACGCGGCGCTGCTGGTCGACCCGTACGATGTGGATGGCCTTGCCGAGGCGATCGCGCGGGCGCTCGACGACGAGCCTCTACGGAGAGAGTTGGGCGCGCGCGGCCCGGGGCAGGCCCGCCGCTACAGCTGGGAGGCGAGCGCCGCGAGCGTACGGGCCGCCCTGCGCGAGGCCGCGTCGTGACCCCTCGCGCGCCGCTAGTCGCCGTCAACGGCCTTTTCCTCGACCATCCGCGCAGCGGCACAGGGGTCTACACGCGCGAGGCGATCGCGCGGCTGCTCGCGCCGGACGGGCAAGAGGATGGGGGCCTGCGCTACGCCGTGGTCGGCCACCCCGAGCACGGCGCCCTCGTGCCCGCGCCGACGCCCTACCTGGCGGCGCAGGTCCCGCTGCGTCGTCGCTTTCCCAAGCTGGAGAAAGTGCTGTGGGAGCAGGTCACGCTCCCGCTGGAGGCCGGGCGGGTCAACGCTGACCTGCTCTACGCGCCCTACTTCAGCCTGCCGCTGGTCGCGGGCATGCCCACCGTCGTCACCATCCACGACCTCATCCCGCTGCTGCTCCCCGACTATACGCCCTCGGCCCCTTTCAAGGCCTACTTCCGGCTGGTCAGCGCCGCTACGCGCCGGGCCGACGCCGTCGTGACCGACTCGCGGCACTCGGCGGACGACATCGCGCGCCACCTCGGCGTCCCCCGCGAGCGCATCCATGTCGTCCCGCTCGGCGTCGACGCGCGCTACGCCCTGCCGCACGACGAGGATGAACTGGCGCGGCTGCGCGCCCGCCTGGGCCTGCCGGAGCGCTTCATGCTGTACCTCGGCGGCGTCGACCCGCGCAAGAACGTCCCCACGTTGTTGCGCGCCCTCGCGCTCCTGCGCGAGCGCGGACAGGCGGTCGCGCCGCTGGCCATCGTCGCGCCGCGCGGAGGACGCTTCGCCGACCCGCGCGAGGAGGCCGCGCGGCTGGGCCTCGTGGAGGGCCGGGACATGCTTTTCCTCGACTGGATCGACGAGGGTGACAAGCCGGCGCTCTACGCCGCCGCGATCGCGTTCGTGTTCCCCAGCCGCTATGAGGGCTTCGGCCTCACGCCGCTCGAAGCGATGGCCAGCGGGACGCCGGCGCTGTGCTCCGACGCCTCGTCGCTGCCCGAGGTGGCGGGCGACGCCGCGCTCCTGCTCGACCCCGACGACGACGCGGCCTGGGCCGGCGCCCTCCTGCGCATCGACGGCGACGAGGCGCTGCGCGCCGACCTCGCGGCGCGCGGGCGGGCGCGGGCCGCGCTCTTCCGGTGGGACGACACGGTGGCCGGGTTGCGCCGCGTGTTCCGAGGAGTGCTGGGCGTGGTCGGCTAATCATCCTACGATAAAGCGTCTGCTCCTCCTGGTGGACCCGGGCGCATGGTACATGAACTGTCAGCGGGGGCAGCGGGGGCAGCGGGGGCAGCGGGGGCAGCGGGGGCAGCGGGGGCAGCGGGGGCAGCGACTTGTCCTGGGAC
>JAABUP010004840.1_pt1 | contig 21501 bp, 19 predicted proteins | sample 5559201 | NCBI WGS metagenome assembly JAABUP01 (sample SAMN10711887, study PRJNA513373) | rock metagenome | isolation source: Antarctica rocks | place: Antarctica | reverse complement strand
TACTAGGACCACTGTCTTCTACCACTGCACCTCAAAGAAACCCTAAAGAGTAGGGGGACTTCACAATTCTAATCACTACCCTTTGAAACTATGTGAAAATCCCCTTCTATATCGAAGAATCAGTCATAGCCGAAATCTAGCTGACTAAGTCCGATGTCAGGACCCTAGTCCCCTTTCATAAGTCCGATGTCAGGACCCTAGTCCCCTTTCAGTTCTTACCCCTTTGTCAGGGGCCCTGGCTCTGCAGTCCTTGACTTTGTAAGGGGTTCTGACAGGATGACGGCAAGCTTCCATCACTGACTCTCTCAATGCTCCCTCTACTCAGAGTCTGATCATAGTAGCATTAGTACTGGTGCTCCGCAAAGCCGCACCTTACTGCAGCGCCTCATATTGGTCAAGCCCTGTGGATCTGTGACAAGATGTGTTTGTTTGGAGTCTTAACGGCAGTTTTGAAGCGTATATGGCTGGATTTGTGACGTTTCTTAGGTTGTTGCCAGAGTTTTAAATGTTGCTCGCATAGCCTATTGCGCCAGTACTCTTGTAGGTAGTTGTTATGAGCATACCCTATAGGTTAGACTGCCAAGAGTCATGCCAGACGTACGCAGGTGTAGCGTAGGACGGGGCATGAGACTCAATGACTCAACCCCATTGAGCGACTGACTTGAGGAGTTGACCAATCAAGTTGTTGACTTGACACATGTGGGCGTTGAGCTCTTTCTATATAGATAGAATCGTTTTCCTTATGAAAACAATCGTGTTCAATTCATCAAGTTACTACCTACTGGTTACTAGACAACCATGCTTCAGAACCTTTATATCAATAAGACAAAACCTCTAGCCCTAACACAAGAAAGCTCACATTAGAACATAACAGTAGTATGCTACAGAAACTTTTGTGTAAGTCTGTGATGACTATTCATCAAAGAATATTTAATGAAATTATTGAATATAAGATGCTGATCAGTGTATTAATGAAGTGTGAACTTATCTCAGCAAACTTACCAGAAAGATTGCTGCAGCTCAGTCTGACATACTGACTTGTTCAAGTCTGAGTAACAATCTCAGACATTGCTTCAAGTGTTGTCAAATCTGTGAAGAATGTGCGCACATTCAAGCTTGAATTGAAAGCTATTAGTATAATGTTTTTGCTCAACAATGAGCATATTTCTCACAAGAAGTGTTACAGTTGCTTTCACACAACCTGCACATTCAAAAAATATACACATAAAACTTGACCTCACAGTTGAGTGAGTCTTTTGCCTTTAGTGGTTTAGCCAGTTAAGATGAAAAAGTCAAGCAAATTAACAACAGCCAACTCACATTAGCAAAAAATTGAATTAAAGCACAATTATAAACAAGAACTCATTTTTATCAAAAAATTCATCATTTTGTTTAAGAAAGCTGTTAGTAAAACTTAATTAAATAGCAAACTTTGAATTCTTTTTATATATGATTGATCAACTAAAATGAATCTGAAAACTTTGTAAACTTAAGCTTAACACTCTATATGTTTAAACTAGAAGTCAATCTTTTATCAGAGAAGCAAATGTAAAATGCATTTAAAATGATTGCATTTGAGTCTCATGTCTAGACAGTAGAACACAAACTGAGGCATTATATCTTAAAAATGTTACTAAAACATTCTTGCTATCTTAAATAATTGATGTTAGAGTGCATTGCTCAAAATGAGAAGTTAATTATAGTAATTAGTATGAGAAATGAAGTCATGACTATCAAAGTCAAATAAGTGTACGTAAGTCTGTTGAATATATATGTAAGACCTATGCAACTAGGCTATGTGAAAGCAGAATGAGTGATTGCTGAATAAGTGAATAGGTTAACCATAACAACTGATTAATCATCTTAAATAAAAAGTGTCAAAAATTGAAGTTGTCTAAGTCATCAACTATGTCTTGTTGATTGATGTTACAGTCTTACAGATTCTTTCATTAACATCTAAGCAGAGATTTTGTTGAGAATAGAGTGTATGTATTCACTGATCTACAGGTTAGAGCAGGTTAAATTTATCTTCAATCTCTGCTACAAACTCTTATAATAATTTGAAGTAAGTGTAGACCTAAGTTTAGATGAGAGTCTAGGTATTTGAAACACTATACAATCTAAATCTAATCTACGTCAATGAAGGAAATAGCTATACCTGGTGTTGTTGACCCTATAGCCTTAGCGCTGGTGCTTTCACAGAGCCGCAACATACCGCAGTGCCTCATGCGCACTGAGCAGTAGTGGTGGGCTCTGTTAATAAAAAGGTAGATCTTACAGTATTTGTTACGGTTGCGCGTTACGTGCCTTACGCACCTGCACTATAAACTCACTTAGGGCCTGACCTTCCGGTCAGGTTGGCCTTTTGCCTTAGTGGTCAAGATTCATGAAATTATGATTTGTAGACCTGCAGGCCACGTTGTAGCTTCTGGTGTTTTGCTGAGTTGAGGTAGCTGCTAGCTGAGTAATTTCATGAGGAATCTGCATCTTTCGAATCTAATATGTATTGATCTCAGAAGTAAGGTCTTCTATTTTTAGCTGAGAGCATCATGATCTTATGATTGACTCAATATAGCCCCACACTTGAGGACTTCTATAAAACCTGTTCAAGTACACAGCTACTGTACACTTCATTTTATGAGTAATACATTCTCTGATAATGGGTCAAAGGAATTTTGAGACAAGTGCTGATCTAATTGATATTGAGATGGGTGATGCTGGTTCTTCATGTTGGTTGAAAGTTGTTAGGCAGCTGGAAACGTTGAAGCTCAAAGATGATAATACAGATCTCAATGGAGTAAGAGCTGATCTAATCACACAGCTGCGGGATGCTTCAGACAAGTCATTATCATTTCCTGCTGCATGCAGCTTGATTGGTATCTCATCATTCATATGGGGTGTTGTAGATCTAGATGATCATGGAAAGAATCTGGGGGATTTCTATCGGCCAAAAGAACTAAGACCTCTTTTCAAGCAAAATTTCTTTCAGTCACTAGCCAAATACTACTCGAAGGGAGTGTCACACAAAAGACTTGCCTTCACACAAGAGGATCTGAAGAAACACGATGCATTTGTCAAGAAAGTTAAAGCAAACTGAAAGTCCACTATGCCAGCAAAGATCCTAGATGCCGCTGGTGTTGAAAACATAACTCTGTGTACTGAGAGGTTTTATGATGAACAGTGGCTTAAAACTCAGGATAAACAGCATCTTCAAAGGGTACTTACGCAGTTCTATGGTGATAAAAAGGCAAAAAGGATAAAAAGTCTAGACCGCAAACAGTTAAAGGAGTTCTTTCAAGAAAACCTGAGCGAAGACAGCTCCTACTCATAAAGTTGAATGAATGGGTGGATTGTTTGATTGCAGAGGACTCTTCAAAACAATTTCCCACCCCGCCTCCATTACCAGTTGCTAACGTGTCTAAAGGTTCGGTCAATTTTAACGCGTCCCAAATCCCAGAAGCTGCGCCTTCTAGTGATCTTGAAGAATCTCAAGATGACGCCGATGATTCTGAGACTAGTGAGGCCGAGGTAAGTACAGCTGATGAACGTAGGAGGCGGTCCGTGAGTGTGGCATCTCGGACTTCGAAAGCTTCGTTAACATCTTCAAAGGCGCGCTGGAGGACGCGTAAAGATAACGATGACGTCTATGAGGTTTACAATACCGAAAAGGCACAAGCTGAGGCAGAAAAAGATCTAAGAAAGCCGGAATATATTGAGGAGTTTAGTGAGAACCACCTCATTGCTGCAATTAGATCTGAGGATATCAAAGTAGACATACGGGGCGTTCAGCCGTACGGAAAGGGCTATAGAGTTGCTATGGACGTATGTCAAGGGAAATGGCACATACCGATTCTTTGCGCATCGAAGGAACTACCACATCTGTATTCTCTGAATCAGCAGGGCGACATCAACAACGTATTGGAAAAGCTAAAAGCTAAAAGCAAAGCAGTGACCGTCAGAAAAGCTGAGCGTAATACAACGTTGGACTCATATAAGTAGTTTTCTCTGACCAATTGTACATAAGTATGCCTCTATGATAGACGAAATCTATGTAGTTGTAATTAGTACTAAATGCTAAGTGTCCATATCTACACAACGGTTTGCGTCACCTTCATACTTACTATAACCCTAGCTCGATGTACACACTGCATCAGTCAGATGATGGGCTTTCCCCGTTCAGGTCTCTATCTTTTCAGCTTTTCCTCATACTGGGAAAGTGGCCAGGAAGCCATCTTGGCCAGTTTTTCTCAATATTCAGAAATTCGTTTCCCGCTTGGAATTATTCTACTTCTTGCCAATGCCTTAGTTATTGTCACCATCCCGGGCTCATCATCCATCAAGACCACCGTCATGAACAGGCTGGGTTCATTAATCGTCACAAACATGACACCTTTATTCTTGCTTGAAACGCGGCATAGCCCGCTCACTGGTTTGCTGATGTCTCAGCCAGAGCTTCTATGAGCCCATGTCATGATGGGAGTGCTGGTAACCTTGGAGATCATAGTACTGTGCGTCTTACAAGCGTCTGATGTGGCGAGTCCAGAAGATGAGTGGTGTTTATGCTTGCTTGGGTAACTCTGCTGACTGAAAAGCAGAGATCCTCAACCATTGGCCGTTGATTATGGTAAGCCCGCACTGTCTCAAACAGGTTTGAAGCCACACCTTTGACGAATTCACACCACCACAACAATGCTCTTGCTAGGATCCTGTTCGCTACCCACTACCCGCAGTCACTGGGAAGAGCATCATCAGCGCATATGGTGAAACACTCACGTGTTACTAACGGCACTAATCCTAATTGCTTTTGGATTCCTTCTCAAAGTGATCGACCGTGCTGTCATACCTTATTTTGCGTTAGCAGTTAGCCTACTGAGCTTAGAGTGTGCTGTTAGCCTATGTTGCAAGACAACAGTAGCGGCTCAAATACTTCAGTATCAGAGCCCTGAGTTAGTGGATACTGGCTATTACTTTCAGATACGGATACCTATCTCATCGAAGCCAGCCGTTGGCTTATTTTTCATTGTCCGGGGGCTCACACTTCCCGTGGCATTCCTTGAACTTCAGACCTACGGGCAAACGGCAATAGGTAAGAACTTTAGTCCGAGAGAGACGGGGTGTTACATAGTACTAGTGCCCAGAAAACTATTGAACTTTCAATCAATCTCACCAAAAGCGATATTGGTCGAAGGTCCTTATGGTTCCAATGTTGCCTTCCGAGGCTGGATTTCCACGTGGCTGACGAGAGCATTCAACGCTCTTGAATCATCTATTTCAAGCCCTGACCCAAACTTGCTCTGTGAATCCTTCGCTCAGGCAGTAACAAGGTCAAAAGGAAGACCTGTTGTCTTCATCACTCAGAGCGCCGCAATTGCCCGGGTTATTAGTTATTTTCAATGCTTGAGCCAACCATCCCTTGCAACGGATAAGGCAGCCAAGATACACCTCTTCTGCGAGGACTGAGATAGGTCTGCGCCTTATCGTGACTTCATGGAGCAGAACAAGAGTCTACGCAAAAAGGAATCATCTAGGGGGGTGGAGTATATCAAGGATCCGGAATTGCCTATTCAGCAAGCCTTGACCGTGCTGAAGCACGAATGCAGCAAGGTAGAAAAGGATAATCTAACCGAGAGCCTGCGGAGAATTGAGGTGGAACTCATACCCCGAGGTCAGGTCATGTTCGAGGATTCTGAGATAAAACAGGGTCTAAGTACTGACAAGAGACTGCGTTGTATATTGAACAGCTTCGGTAAAAGTACCGTCATTGCTGGTAGGTATTTCACACCTGGTTACTCTACTCAATTCCGTTCAGCGCTAATCATGGACGTCCGGACTTCTAGTGAGTGGAAACATGCAATTCAGAAAGGAAATCAGAACCGCGGTTGACAGAAAAAACCTGGTTATTGACCTATAGATAAAGGACTGAACAGTATGTGTCTGTGGCGGCTCAAGAATAATCTTCTCACAGGGCATAAGAGCTCCAATAACGCATATTGGCGCACAATAACTGCATTTCCTCATGATCTCTACGTTTCATGCCCAGCTCACATACAACCACATAGTCTTCATTTTTAGGCCTTTTGAAGAGGCTTCTTCAGATCATCATCAGATGAGCGAATTGAGATCAAAAGCAAGACCCGGTGAGGCGTTCAATCTGGCTGGCAAGACCTACACATGATGCAGTGGGACCCGAAAGTAATTCATGAACTCTATTCATGTCATCGCCTCTTAAAAAATAGTAAGCTGGTTTAAAGTGAAAGAATATTCCAAATTAACTACCCTTACCTTAACAGTTTCCATAAGAGTTGGGAAGATCATTAACGCGGAGACACTGTGCTACTACTTGCAGTCAAGGAAAGTATGGAGACAGAGCCATGGCGCTGGCGATGCCATCTCTGTTATCGCATCTATTACTTTTCCGCAACCTCCCGTTGTTTGTATGACGGCCATCGTTTCCGACTGCGAGGCCAATGCCGAAGCTGCTGTGAACATTTTTTTGATTGGGATGGATGGTCTCAATTACGGGATGGGGAGGATAGTGAGAAGAATGAGCTTAGAAATTGCTGGAGTCACTGTAAATATCCTCGTCACTGTTCTGTAGTAAGCTGGATGGATGATGGTATTGCAGATGATGAGCCTAACAGGTTTTGGGACTCATTAACACTTTTGTCTTACTATGAAGATGATGAAGATGATTATGGTTTTGCTGGCTGTGGTGAAGAAGATGTTGATAATAGTAATAATGGTGTTAATGATAGTGTTGATGGTGTTGATGATGATGTTGATGATAGTGTTAGTAATTAGTGTTGATAATAGTGAAGAAAAGACAAGCAATGGTTGTGATGATGAGTAATGATGATAGCACTGGTGATAAGCAGAGTTAAGTGATTTAGGTACAGATATAAATAAAATGAACTTATTGTCTTATCTTTCTTATATAGTACTCTCTCAAGGTCTTTCTTATGTCAGCGAAAGTTTTCATGACTAAGCACCTTCAAACACAGTTTTCCCAGCCAGAGAATCAAAGATCTGCAGGTCAATTTGAGATAAACAGTCACTTAGGGTGACAGAAGAGTCAAAGATTTGAAGAAAGCACAACAAGTTCTTTAATTACTGTAGCCCACACCTCTTGCATGCAAGAGACCCTACTGTCTATCTATATGTTCAGAGAGTTTATCTTATATAATACTTTTTTAAATTTATTCAATGTGTCTCAAAATTAAGTGAGTTTGATAAAGCAGTGAATGAAGAAAAGTCTAAACATGATTTACACTCATGTCAATAATCTATCTCTGAGCATCTTATTCATGAAAATTTAAACTGTTTAAGTCATGTAAAAAACACCAGCATTATCTGCTACTGATCTTTGAGAAAAAACTGAGTCAACATCAGTACTGTCAAGAAAGCTCTTGAATGTGAGTGTAATTAATTGATTAAACACTAATATTAATGATAATCAAGTTAGCATGCTGCATAAGACTTAACATTATAAAATCAGAGTTTATATATGAAGTACTAAGTGAATGATAGTTGAATTTCTGATTACTAAGCTAGACAGATAACTATCTAGAAAGCAGAAGACTAAGACTGAAGAGAAAAGAAAATTATCTTAAAGAATGAGCAATGAACTTATATCTCATCAGAATCAGATACCTGAAAGTGAAACAAGACTATTTGATGTCAACATTGACATGTGAAACACTCACTAAGCATAAGCAAGAATTAAGCAAGAAAATATAAAAAAACTCTTCTGCAATTTGTCTAAATTTCACTGACTTACTCTGTCATGATTCTGTGCTTCTGACAATACTTTCTCAACACATACAGCATTGTTACGACCATATCCCATTGGGACTAGTGGGATGGGTCGAACGCAAGGAGCGCGCGGCCCTTGGTACAGGACGACGGAGAGAAGCGTCGACTCAATCATAGGAATCATCGAGTCGACCTCTTCAAGAGTTGAGTCGACCCTTCAGCGGGTTGACCCTCACCCTATATAGTATGATCGTTTCCCTTATGGAAACAATCGTGTTCAACTTAAAGTTACCATCTAAGAGTTACTTCTACCGTGCAGTGGAACCTTTACATCAACAAGTCAAACCCTTAGCCCTAATACCGGTGAATGCCACCTTAGAACATAACAAGCATGTTTTAAACTGCTTTGCTAAGTTCTTGCTGTTAGAACTGAATAAGAAGTCTTGAGTGAAATCTGATTTGTATTAAAGTGAGTGATTTCAAATTTTTCACATAATAATGATGTCATTTAGTCAAGACTTTTCTACACTGCATTAATTGTGAGTGAAAAGTCAAGCTGACTATGCTCAGTAAATAGATGTAGACATGAGAGGTCATGTATAATTGATGTGATTCATGAATAAAATCTTAAAGAGTGATCATAGAAGATTAAGATTTGTCAGAATACATATAGTGTTAGCTCTTAAATATTTCTGATACATGATATAGATGCTCAGATAATTCTTAGATGTTATGCTTTTAACTATAATCAATTTAGCATATTCAGTAGACAAATTTATTATCACATTTTTCTAAGTTTACTATAATCTGAATCTCATACTCTTTCTTCTCATTCATAAGAATGACTTCTGATGCTTTATTAACTTGTTTGAATAGAGGTTGCTTTGTGAGTTTAAGAAGTGAGACATAAAAGATGTTGTAAATAATCATGATGTTGAGAAACTTAAGTTTGTAGACTTAAGTGTTGACAACTTTAGTGATCTGAAAAGAACTCAGTTTCTTGTCACTTAACTTCTTATAGATGTGTTAGATGTAGATATTTGTCATTTAAAGTCAAACTTAGTCTTTTTTTTTTTTAAGATTATAGATTTATAATGTCTGTTGTAGTAGTGAGCTTAATTAATTTAAGTACAGAGAATGTGATTGTTGATGAGATCATAAAGATTAGTTATCTTTTCAACATAAAAAGCAATCATCAAAGCTGTAAGAAATTCTTTTCTCTTCTCAAACTTAATAATAAGTTTTAGATGTCATTCATAGTTAACATAGAAGAGTATGATCTCTGTTATAACATGATGAAAGTTGTTGTAAATGAATTTAATTAATTTAATCAGTTATCTCAGTCATTCTGCTCATAGTTGATGTAGATTCAGAAATAAAATACAAGAAAAATATGAAGTCTCTTTATCAGTCTATTAGTGAAAGTTTGAGAAATGAAGCTGAGAATTTACTGAATGCTAAGTTGTTTACAGAAATATTTTTAGAAATCATTGATTCATCTCTTGTTTTTATCTGAAACTATTGTCTTAAACACTTCATAATACTTAACAACATGTTTTAAAGCAGATTAGCAATGTACAGAACCTTAATTATCATGAGTGTAAACATGAAGTGAATTATTTTAATACAAACATCAATAATCATCAAAATGCAGTCAGGCTTTATGCAGTGAGTTACTGAAAAATCAGTGATGAAATTAAATTCAATGTGAGATCAGAGCTTCTCAGATATTAATAGAGATATCAGACTATTAAAAATAATGTGTATAGTTAACTTGTTTTAAGCACAATTTTAACAACAGTTAATGTAGTTTTTAATGAACTTATGCATATATGATCAATAATGCTCACATGTGATGAGATCTAGAGTACAGTTAATTTCATAGTGATTAATCATGAATATATTATGATGAATCACTGTAATGATCATTTGTATTGACTTAAGAATGTAAGCTTAATCTTAATAATAGAGAATGCTGTTTTTCAGTTTTTAAGAATAGTTAACAAACTCAGATAAAACACTTTAAACAAGTTTGTTGTAAGATAGAGTCTGTTAAAGCTGTTTTTTCAGATTGACATTGAGTTAAATGACAGCAAAGATAAGAAATTCTAACTTAGCTACATCAGTGAATTATTTATCAGTGTAAATAGCTTAAATGTAATTAACTTAATGTGATAATGTATCAGTAGAATTAATTTTGCTGAAACAATGAACAATAACAAAATTGTGCTTCTGAAGATTTAAAGATCAGTGAGTTTGTTGATGATTAAGCTGTTTAATGATGTTAAAATATTATAGACTATTTTAATCAAAGTATACAATAATGTTATGCTTTGCTTTTTTCAGATAGTGTCATCAGTGTTTTATATATTTTATCATAGCTAACAGTTCTTAATTCAGAGTTTTATAGTTTTTTTTGTCAGAATTATATTTTGAAATCAAAAAACTACTGAATACTGTTTTTTCTCAAATTTCTGATAGAGAATGATGATCATAACAAAGTTGAAAGTGTTAATCTTTATAATGATAAAAAGATTAAAGTTAAAGTGTTATAGACAAGATTCTTTAATGAAGACATTTTTCAGAGTGTTGAAGACTATTTAAGTCTTTGACATTCAATGAAAGTGTTAATTATTGATAATATAAAGTTGCTGAATTAAAAGTTAAGTGATGCAAAAGTATTCATAAATGAATCATCATAGAAATTAACAATGTTTAAAAAGAACTGAAGCTCTTAAAGTCTCTCAGACTTGAATCAGTTTATTACAGTAAATATGTGAGAAGATTAAATTCTAAAAATGAAATCTCAGTGATCTCAAAGTAACACTTCTTCAGTTTAATGTAGAGATTAGTAGTCTGTAGATGCTTCAAGACTTTAAGAATGTTTTGCTGAAGTTCTTTACAGAATTGTTTCATAATGATAATGTCATTTAAAAAGATCATAACTTGTTTCTGAGTCATGTCTTCTAAAATGCTGTCAACATAAATTTGAAAGCTAATTAAAGCATTAATGAGTTTAAAAAACATAACTAGATATTTAAAGAGATCAAAAATGATTTTGAAGATTATCTTTCATTTGTTTTCTTTTTCAATTCAGATTAGATGATATGTGTTTTGCAGATTAGCTTGATGTAAAACTTAATGTTTTAAGCTTCATTTAAAGTGTGTTAATTAATGATAAAGAGTAGTAATTTTTTATAAAAATAACATTTAAATCTCAATAGTCAACACACAGTCAAAGATCTTTGATGTCAGATTTTAAAACATAGAAAGTGAGTAAAATACAAAGTAAAGTGCTCTTTTTAATGAATTCACACTTCTGAAACTCTTTATAATATTTTTTCAGAGCTTTAATTTCAGCTTCTGACTGTTGAAACACATTTTAGTTAAAAGAAGTCATTTTTGATTTTAGATTTACATGTAATTAATTTTAAATTGATGAGATGATAATTTAAAGACTTTCTTCTTAAAAAGAACATCAACAAACATCTTAGCATCAGTTTAAAGCTTAGTCTTTAATTGTCACTCTTGCAGCTTTTGTGAAACATTGTTACATTATTTCAGTGATATGATATATATTTTTTGTAAATGATTGTTTACAATCTTCAAAAAGTACTGATATTTAACAAATAACAGAGATAAAAGATTGTATATATCAATGAAGATTAAAGTCAGAATGTTGATCTTTCTTTTACTTACATTGTGTTTTCACTGATTAACAAATTTGATGAAAGTACAGATCTCACATACATTCTTTTTGTTCTTAATAATGAGAATTGATTTCTTAAGAATTGAGATTTTATAAAGATTGTGTTAAATTAATTAAAATGCTGATGTTCAGCTCATAGATTTTAGTTTTCTCATTCAAAAATATGATGTCAGTGAGACTTGAGATCTCAGCTAATGTTGAGAACTCATAAATCTGAATTTGTGAGTTTGCATTCACTGTAATTAAAAGAGCAGTCTTTAAATTGAATGATGCATTCATGATTAATATTAAAGCAAATTCATTTAGACTCATTGCAATGTATTTTATTATATAGACTTTGTTTTACTTAAATATTTCTATTATGATTTTGTTGTGTCTGTCACACATATAAAGACTGTGTTGATTAAAGCTTCTTTACAGTCTCATTTTATACATTTATTTTCTTAACAGAAGATTAACTCTCAATTCAGACACATAGTGTTAGACTTAGATTTATAAAGTTTTCAGATTCATTTTGCATGACAGCAACTTCACAATGAGAAAGTATAAATGTTCTTTCTTAACTTTGATTCATCAACATCTTATGTGTATCAGAGAGTCAGCACTTTATTGAAAGAATAATAAAATGCTCATGCTATACTGTTGTTAAGTAAAACTAAACATCATCAATGTTGACTGTTAACTGTAGTTAATTTATATCTGTAAAGAACAATCTTTAATATTAGAGTTAACTAAAACAATAAAAGCAGCTAGAACATCATACTTCTTAATACACTTAGTATCAATTAAGTTTTTTTCTTGTACTCTTCAGCTGTAAGCTTCAATACTTATTCTTCTTAAATAGATTACTAGAGTAGATTCTTAATGATGTGAAGTATGACAATACATAGACTATTTAATGACAAAGTGACAATATATTATTATTAATGTTAAGACTAATTAATTTAGTTATATTATAGTGAGTCTTTTACAAACCTAACTTGATTTGCTTAATCTGACTGAAAATGCTAGAATATTAAATGATGTAAAATAAGCTAATGTCATTCAATGTTTTAAGACAGAATGAATGATCTTTCTTACTTATGTACTAGAGTTAATAAATGTTTAAAAACAGTTTTTTAAGCTAATGTTATTGAGTGTTTTTAAACATGTTTTGTGAATAAAAAATTGTTGTTTATATTGCACAAATAGTTTTATGTATGATTTATACATAAAACTGATACATATTCATAATTTTCTCATTACAGTTCATGTTTAGTTATCAGTTATGTATAGCTGCTTATTACTTGTATAATAATGATGCAGCTCTGTTTTAAAAACTTACTAAAACATTTTTAAACATGTGCTAAACAATTTTAACTGTTTACCTGATGAAAACTTACTTCTTAAGTATTTCTATTACACACATTAAAATTATGCATAGATATATGAGTATGTTTATGCATATGAATCAGATATGCATAAAGTCATGTTGCTCTGCTTACTCATATCTATCTTTATATGCTTACTCATGGTGATCATCACATGGTGTTTACAACTGAGATTTTATAACCACTAAATGTTTAATTTCAACACTAAATGGCTACTTTCAACACTCAATGGTTCATTTCATCACAAAACGATGTATTTAAAGCTTTTCTAAAGCTGACAGTTCTGATTTATCCTTTTCAAGTGACCGTCAGTTGCAAAGTTAGCAATTCTGATTCAATTTTGTACACCTGTATACCTGCACCTGTCATGTAAAGGAACAGAATAATAACACACTTTGAAGTTTCATCTTGCGCAGGTATACATGAACATAGACTCTGTGATTCATGCAGCAGACCTCAGAGTTGAATACTCCTCTGAGTTCTTCTGTTGCTCAAGCTTCTTTTGTGTTGGCAGATGAATTGAGATAGTTATTGAGAGACTGCTACCTCCGTCTCGTCGATTCCTAATTCTTTGTGAACAATGCTTAGATATTTTTGAAAGCAGATGGCATGAGGGAAACGCTCATCCAGGCCTCTTGCTGAAAAGACTGACGGTGCATACTGCTGATGTTTTCCCAGTCTGGGGGGTGAAGAAGATCCCTCACTATTTCACCATTCACGCTTTCAGAGAAGATTCTCTTAGGCGCTTTGAGATTCACTGTAAGACAGATGATGATTCAGCCGCCATAAACTGGTGTAGAGCGTTTCTTATCTTTCAGAAGAAAGAATCAAACTTGATAGATTGCATCATAAATATGTATTCAGTGCGGGATGTTGACTCAATATGCTGAAAGTCTTGTTCAGTTCCTCTCGCTCATGAGTAAAGCTTTATAACAATGTTTCTATAGAACCAGTTACTGTGTTGATCTAAACTTTCAATGTAAGGACAATAAAGAAGACATCATCTAGGCTCAAGTTTTGACAGTTACCAATTTCTATTTTCGGAAGAGTAATATTGCTCTAACAATAACTACTCTGAGTAGAAAGAAAGTTGTTCAAATGGTGCTCAGAGTATCTCAAAACAAGCCTGAGACTTGAGCTTCTGACTCAAATAGATGAAGACAGAAAGTAGATGTTTTTCTAACAGAATTCTCAATATGTCTCACAGAGCAATGAGAAGTTCGTCAAGAAGCTAGATGACAAAACCCAACCCTCATGAAGAAGAACCAATTCAATGCGATACTGCCAGATGGTCAATGTTGTGTTGACCCCTGTTCGTGTCTCTCTTGACCTTCATATTTTCTTGACAGGAACAGAAGGATGAGAGAATTGAAAGCGAAGGAACCGAATAACTTGATGTCTAGCCAAAAGCACATATGCTAAACGTGAGAACCCTCTCTCACCAGAAAATATTATATTTTGTAACTTAGTCCTCTGAATTGGTGATAATCACTCACCACCAATTGATATAGAGTAATGCAAGATGGTTTCAAGCAAGCATTCAGCACGACAAACAGACAACAGGAGCCCTCTTGACAATTGTGTAATAATATCTTGTTGAGCACCCCAGATATTGGAAGATGACTGTTCAAGTTTCTCTAAGAGTGTGGTTTGCATGGCCATGAGGGCAAACAAGGCCGTGGTTAGAACATACTGTAAACTGCCTGGGCCAAGAGCGCCATGCTTGATGATGAGCTCACACAACTGAACTGCCTGCTTAATGTGTCTTTTCATAGTGAGAATTTTGCCTAGTGATGTCCAATTCAAGCAATGCAGAATTTCCCGCACTGCAGCTGGTGTGTCTACAAGCAGCCTCATACTGATATAAGATGTATGGGAAGTAAGAAGCACGTGACAAGCGTGGTTGGTCAGATGAAGGTTGAAAATATCATGTGCCTCAAGATAGCCGACAATCTCAAGAATCAGTTCACACAGAAGTGAGCTAAGAGACATGAACACAGTAAGTGCGAGAAAACAGCGAAACGATTCTTGGAACCTTAAGTAGAATTATGTGTTGAAATGGTCAGCAATAGAATCTTGAGTTCATCTGTGACATCAGCGCCATCTGCATAGAAGCCAGTATCATTCATGTGATTTAAACATGACTTCCAAAAGAGCCAGCATGCTTGAAGGGTCTGTTCCAATTATTCGACATGAGTTGTTGTATGGCTTGGCCGAGTCCCATTCAGATGAGATTTTGGGCTGAAAGCTGTTCTGGTGTTTTTCTGTACTGTAATAATCCAATGGACTGGACAGCAGCGTTTCGTTATGTTCCTGTCAGAGCCACAGAGTGTGCTGTCATCAAACTCACTGGTGTGACTTCTTCTATCTTTGACTTGATGTTGGCTCTCAGGCTTCTCTTGATCTGATGGCCAAGAAGTTTCAGCCAATCTCAGGTCTTCTGACAACCTGTCTTGCCCACTAATATAGCTATTGTGGTGTTGACCGACATTGATCTCTGTGTGCTTGCCATCTGCCGTAGATACCTTACATACACTCATCAATGGTTGTGATGAATCAGACAGAGGCAACATATCAAAGAATGCTTCCCAGAAGTCACGCACAAGGAGCCTTAATGAAAGCTCTTCTGAGATAATGGTACAAGTGTCATTTCTATGCTGAAGGAAATCTTGTTGGAAGAAGTCATTGACAGTGTATGGATTACGGCTTGACCAGACACCATAAGGATAGGCTGAGACTTTATGGTACATAGCAGTGACAGACTGTGGCGCGTGTCTATGCTGAGGACTTGAGAGTTGCGTTTCCACGTTTAGGATCTGGTCAAGTTCTTTGGTCAACGACATTGTATCAGAGTGGCTGAGAGCGCGGGCAGCAGCCAGGAAGCAGCCAAGATACTGAGATTGACTGACTGGCTGATCATTTCAGTATATCTTGCTCTTCTCTAGCTTGCCACCAACAAGTGCCCTTTGCAATGTCTGAGCGATTTGCTTCAGCGTATGCGCCTCAGCAATAACCGTACTCAGGCTTAGGATACGACAATCTACTGTTTGAAGCTTTTCTTGAATCAGCAATCTTGACTTGTTACTTTTGACCAGTGAGAAGATTGAATTATCCTTGCACTCAAATTGGGCTTCAATGTACCTCCTATCCACCTCACATTGCGCAGGCCACCGTTCAGCAATCCTAGATGCGGTCTTTATAACTTTGAAAATGCACTCTTTGAAAGTGACTAATTTTGCAAGTTCTTCCCAGAAGTCGACCAAGTGGCTGAAACAGCAAGTTAGCTCTTGAGGGACATAATTCAGCAGACTCCGAAAGCAATTCAGTGAGCTCCAACTGCCTTGCTGGACTAAGCCCTCAAATCTCGCTAGCTGTATTATAGTAAGGCTTATCATATGCTGAAGGAGGTGTAGTAGATCTTGCTTGATGGTTTTCAGCCCATAGAACTGCACAATATACTGTCTGAAGGTCTTCTTATGCTTGGTATGATCCTTTGTATATTTTTGTATGATTTTTGGAAAGTCAGTATGAAAATTTTGTAGTTTTTTGAACAGTTTGATTTGACCTTGATTATCTGTTCTTTTATTACGCTCAATTTCAGCTATGTAAAGAGAATGTTGAAACCCTGCTATTTTCTTTCAATCTAAATCGACGATTGTTTTGATTGGGGGTCTTTTTTGAACATTCATGATACTAAGACTGAGAAATGAATAGGCTGAGGATAGTCTGTCTCTTTATAAGATTATTCTCAAAATACAATTGAATGACTACCATAAAATAAAAGGATACCCCCAGCTTAAATCTTCTTCAGCAATATTTCGTACTGAAATTGTGAACAGATGTCGTGTGAGTGGATTCAGGTTGCTTCTGATTCAAGATTTGGTGTTCTCAGTCAATCTCCCTTAGAAGCTACCAATAACAATACACCGATAACTATATTTCCCGATCAGGTGGTGAGCTCAAATGTTGACCCTAATCCCTCTATGATCACCTTGACTGGACAACTGCCTCCTTGGCTTGATCCTGATGGTATGAAAGGCTTGCAGCCAAGTCATGCCGGCAATGCAACAATTAGAGCGGCGTTCAATACGAGTTTTGTTACCTGGATCAACTCAGTAGACTTGTCCCTGAACATCAAACCAGATGATGAGACTATAGTAGACAAAGAGAACTGTCCTGATGTATTGAGACGCTTTTCATACATCATGAGTGATGTTATTTGTTTTATGGGTGACAATATGAAGGCGGTGGTTCATCAACTACTAGATTGGGCGAGGGCGTGTTGTCGTCTCGAAAACGTCAAGGATAGGCCTATTGCGTGCGTCATCCTGCTGAAGCATGATACAACTATAGACCACGACAAGATTGATCGAAACCGCAGTGTCAAAAAGGAGTTTATGACCGCATGCCTCAAGGAGGATAAAGCTGGAGATTGGGAAGAGGAGACTTTGAAACGCGATATATTTCAGGGGCTCAAGGTGTTCACAACAAATGCTGATACGGAATTGTTGCCGAGAGAGGTGAATGAGCTCTTAATGATTGCTAGACGTATCCGAAGGGCGAGACGGCATTTGTGGTCGCAATCAATCTTTGAAGATCTTAGCCGCTATGCTATTGAAATTCTGGCCACCGATGAAATCGCCTCCTTGGATTCAGTGAGCTTACTGACATCTGAGGCCTATCCAGATTCTGTACGAGAGAAGCTCTGGCCAGAGCTCCTGAAGAGTGTCAGCTCTGGTCAAGCTCTGGAAGGCTTTGTTATATCTGTCATGGCCGCGTGCTTTGCAAGGAGTGCAATAAGACAGAAGCATTGTATGTATCTTAGCTCTTGTTTCCCTGCCTCCTCTATAACTGTTCACTAACGCAGACCGATGAAGGTTTCAGATCTGACGAGATTTTTGAGTCTGTGCACCGTGCGAGCTGTCATAAAATTTTTGAAGATGCTTCGAAGTTTGGTTTGGAAACTCATCACTGCCTACGTAGGCTGAAGCATCAGATGCAAGAAAGCATGATTCAGTACGAAAATGCATCTGATGGACCTAATAAAGCCCACCTTCACGCGCTACGAGGACACAGCTCTTATTGGAAGAACATCTTTCCAAGCAAGACATGTTTTGGATGTTTGGAAGCGCCATGTGAAATATTCCTTCCTTGTAGACACGCTCTGTGTGAGTTGTGTTATCGAAACTTGGGCAGTCCAATAGCACAGAGTCAGCTGAGCTATTCTGGCCCAATCTCCTGCACGGCCTGTCCGTTTTGCGGGGTAACATGGGGTAGCTTTGAAGTCATCCTGCCTCCACCGACGGCGGGGGCTAGAGTTCTCTCACTCGACGGCGGTGGAATCAGAGGTATTTGCGAGTTAGTGGTTTTGCAAGACCTCCAAAAAACTATTGATTTGCCGATTCCTTTCCATTGCTTCTTCGACCAAATGCTCGGCACCAGCATAGGTGACCTGCAGCCCTTCCCCTTTCTCAACTTTCCCAGAGTACTTGGTCGATGCTGACCGGTCTCATAGGAGGTGTCATTGCCGTTGGCCTTGGTCTGAAGAAGTGGTCGCTGGAGCTCTGTATGGACAAATTTATAAGGCTCTCAAAAGAAGTCTTCGGCCGAGCTGACAGTTGGATGGACTGGATGGGAGATTGGACCAGGACCTGGCGTGATTTCCTTAGCCTCTGCTTTCAAGATAATATTTACGGCCAAATCAAAATTGAAAGTATCTTGAAAGAAGAATTCGGGGAAGATACATTGATGTTTGGTGAAGCTGAGAAGAGTTATTCACGTGGTCTGCCGCAACTGATGAAAGTCGCTGTGACGACAACTGAGACTATAACATCGACTGGTTGTATCTTCACCAACTACAATAAGACAAGCCACACCATTGAAGGGTCATATCGATGGTCTCAGCGAGATCATGCATATCCAAAACTGACAGTTTGGGAAGCGTACGTTTCATGATTCTATCCTCAACCGTTCTGTTGGCTGACAAGTTTGGGTGATCACGTTGCAGTCTTCGATGTACAACTGCTGCACCAGCGTAAGCACACCCTCAATATGTGGTACATCAGAAAGCTAATCTGACGACAGTTTCTTCCCTGCAAAGAGTCTCGAGGCCACACTGCCAACTTTGTTTCAAGACGGCGGTCTGGTTTACAACAATCCTGTATCAGTCGCTGTCGGTGAGGCTAGAAAACTATGGGCTAAGAAATCCAACCCTTTGATAGTCAGTGTCGGATGCGGTACGCAAAACCCGACAGAGCTCAACCCAAGGGCATCGTTCGCCCGTCGCGTCTTTCACTCATGGACGGAGTACTTGACAGGACAAAGAGAGCACCGCAAAGCCTTAGACTTGGGTATGAAGAATCTATGGCGGTTGGACCTCCCTTTGAAATCTGATGCCGTGAGACTTGATGACATTGGTTCAATGGCCATGTTGCACAAGCATGCCACCTTATCTTTATCCTTAGATCAGGAATTTCAAAAGATCATCAAAGACACCGCCTGGTCTCTTATTGCCTCACTCTTTTACTTTGAGTTTGAGGAAGAGCCTCGACGAGGATGCAACTGGAAGGGTGTAATTTCCTGTCGCTACCCTCACATGCTCGAGCTGAAAGATGAACTGACGAAGCGATTTGCCGGTGTCGCCGTGTTTCATGTTGGAGAAGCGACAATCAAATTCCAAATACCATGTGGGGTGACAATCAAGCTGGCTGAGGTGACTCAGGCCGTTGACGTGCGCCTACGATGTCACAGTCATGTTGCCTCAATTAGTGGTCTTCCGGATACTGCCATTAACTTGTATGAGCAGCAACAGAGAGTCAATCGAGGTCAAAGTCCGATAGTCGAGTTAGATCGGAAACGAAATCTAATAGTCGGTCAACTGGAACCCGACTCAAAACGAAAATCATCAGAGGACCAGGTAGACAACCAAGGGGCCAAGAGAATCAAATTAATATATTACTAAGGTAAGACTCTCCATAAACTCACTATGAAGTTTATCGTTATCGAGGAGCTGTGTTAGAAACTGAGCTAACCCTTTTTCCTTCACACCACCCATGGTCGCTGCCCTGCAGGCTCAACTTCTACCTTAAAAAGGACCTATGTTTTTGTGCTTGAAGGTAAGAACTTTTTACCTCTTAATCACAGAGCTGTAGCAAAGTGAACTTTTTTTCAAAGATTCTAGGGTTAGGGATACTTAGTTTGGCTTAGCTTAACCCAATGTAGAAACTACATGCAATATAGTAGTCTTCTGACTCTCACTGAAGTTACAAAACTTGGTAGTACCTTACATATGACTAATCATTTCTTTTTTGTAAATAAGAGTGCTTACACTGGTCGCAGAGACGTTAATAACAATCAACTGCAAAAATCATTACAATATATATAGTGCAAATAAAATCTGATATGTTATAGCTAGATCATTTCCTTTGTGACATATAACAGGCTTAAAGCTCTTTCTAGAAGTTCACAGCCTAATAAACAGCATGTATCTCATACTTGTACTTCTGCTTCAGCTGTGTTCGCTGGTTCAGTCACATATTGTGGGCTAGCCTTGGTCCAATCTATCAGATGTCAGTGACGATTATTTTAAAACAGTGGCTTATTTTTCAAGCTGGGTGAGTAGACCGCCCCACATCTCTTACGAAAAGACTTTTGCTGAACCCATTTGAAAAGGACGTCGATGACAGAAAACTTACAGTTCAGGACCCGCCTGCCGATAAACTCACACATGTTATTTATGCATTTGCAAATGCACATCCTGAGACCGGCGAAGTCTTTCTGACAGATCTAGATGCTGATGTTGGTAAACACCGCGGCCACTATGGAAATATTCAGCAGCTCTTCCTGCTGAAAAAGAAGTATCGAAGACTTAAAGTTCTGTTGTCAATTGAAGGATGGACCTATACCCACGAGACTAAGTTTGCTCAGTCATTGTCAACATCTGATCGTAGAAGTCAATTTGCAAAGTCGGCAGTTCAGCTTGTTCAGGATTTAGGTCTGGATGGTACGTCAGTGACCTTAATCTGCGCTAGAACCCCAGTACAAGTACTTTGCTCACTGTTCTAGGACTTGATATTGATTGGGAATACCCATCTGGTAAAGCATGGTATCCTCTGCGTCTTAACAACACTCTGAAAATGCTTAGATGAAGCTGAGGCAGAAAATTTTGTGCGCCTTCTTTCTGAGATTCGAACAGTGAGCTTTTCTATCTTTTTCTATCTAATCGAAAAACAACCCTAGTTCACTCGTTTTTAGGCGTTATCGAGCTACTCTAATCATTATGGCGGGAGGTTTTGGCTCACCGTGGCTACTTCAGCAGGTCAGAGTCCTTCAGCGTGACTTAAGAAATATTTTCCTAACTTGACAGGTTCACAACAGTACGAGCCTCTGCATCTTCACGAGATAATTGCACATCTAAACTTCATTAACTTAATAGCATTTAATTATGCAAGCTCTTGAAGCTTTACTGCTGGTCATCAAGCCAATCTCTACGCAACATCGAACTCTTCTACAAACTCAACCATCAATAGGGAGGTTTTGCCGCTGGACACTTCCAAATTTCCACTTTCTGGACACTTCTGTAGGTAGTTAGCATAGAAACTAGACCCAATTAAGCTATATAAAATCCGGAGACTTCCGTATACCCTTCTAGCAGTGACTGTGTTTATTTTG
>JAABUP010004838.1_pt1 | contig 21501 bp, 17 predicted proteins | sample 5559201 | NCBI WGS metagenome assembly JAABUP01 (sample SAMN10711887, study PRJNA513373) | rock metagenome | isolation source: Antarctica rocks | place: Antarctica | reverse complement strand
GGAACCGGCGCCCACCCGAGCACCTCGGGCGACCTGTCACACCCACCCGGCACAATCAGCCGGCAGCGACCAGCCGAGCCGCGAAACAGCGCTCACCAGCCACCCGATGAAAGATCCGGGCTAGGTTTCGGCTGCGTTCGGTGTCTTGGCCCAGCTGCTCGTCGACTTAGGACCGTGGTGAGGATGTCGACTGGACGCTCGCCGATCGTAATATCAACCGGCCATCGTGTCGCCGCGGGTGCAGGCTAGGAGACGGCTGTCAGGACGACGACGTCGCGCGGCGCCGCGTAGATCTGCTCGGTGTTGCGAAGGTATTCCTGGTAGAACTGCAGGCTCAGGTACTCGTTCACATATTCCTTGCCGTTGCGCCAGCGCTCGGTCAGGATGAAAGTCGCCGGGCTCTCCACCTTTTCGCCGACTTCGAGAAACATGCAGCCAGCAAGCTGTCTAGCGAGCGGTAGCACCTTGCGGAGCTCGGCCAGGTAGGCTTCCCGCTTTTCGGGACGCACAACTAGAGTGTTGCTCATCATAAGCTCACCATCGGTGAGTTGAGGCATCGCTTCAGGCATGCCTCAGGTTACCTGAGGTGGCGCCCCGTCCTGTCGCGCCTCGTCGCTGCTCGTTGTCAGCCATGTTGGTCCCGGTGGTAGATGAATGCACTTGGAAGCCTTGCTGCTGTTGATCTACGCGTCGCAGCATTTCCCCGGCACCTGGCTGTCCGGGTCAGGGTGAGGGGCTCGCCCACCGTCTGTTGTCACGCTCATGGTGTGGAGTGCAACGGTAGTCGGCGCGGTTCCGGCAGCGCCATCTGGTCGGCACCGTCATGATCTTGTCCAACATCCGATCGTCTGACGGGTGTTAGATGCTGATAGATGAGTTCAAAGACGCGCTGACAGCCGCCTCGACGTGCAGGCGGGTGGTGGGGAAGACGGGCACCGGGCTGTCGGCGTCGGAAATCAGCAGCTCGATCTCGGTACAGCCGAGGACGACACCTTCGGCGCCGGCCTGAACGAGGCGAACGATGGCGTCGCGGTAGGCCTGCCGGGACTCCTCTCGGACCACTCCCCGGCAGAGCTCGTCGTAAATGATGCGGTGCACCTCGGCGCGATCCTCCGGTGGCGGGATGAGCACCCGCAGGTTGTGGCTGCTGAGCCGATCGCGGTAGAAATCCTGCTCCATGGTGAACGCGGTGCCCAGCAGTCCAACCGTCCCCAGTCCAGCCCGGGTCACCGCCTGCGCGGTGGCGTCGCCCAGGTGCAGCAGCGGGATCTTGACGGCGGCCTGGACCTGGTCGGCGACCTTGTGCATCGTGTTGGTGCAGATGAGCAGCATCTCGGCGCCAGCGGCCTCAAGTCCCCTCGCCGCCTCGGCGAGCAGCTGCCCGGCCTCGTCCCACCGACCGGCGACCTGCAGTGCCTCCACGTCAGCGAAATCCACCGACGCCAACACGACACGGGCCGAGTGCAGACCACCAAGCCGTTCACGCACCAGCTCGTTGGCCAGCCGGTAGTACTGAGCGGTGGACTCCCAGCTCATGCCACCGAGCAGCCCGATCACCCGCGGCGAGTTTGTGGTCATGTCAACCAGCCTGTCAGAACACACCGTGGACACGGCCGCATGCCGAACGACAGCCTGTCCTTAAGCGACCCCAGGTGCCCGGCCGGGCGACGTGACGCCCACTCCTAGGACCGCCGGTCGGCGGCCCCGTCCACGCCGGTCGCGTCGCCCAGGTCGCTGGGCTCGTCGCGGTGGTCACCGCCGTCGGCCCGACGGCGAGAGGTGCTTGTCAGGCCCGGGTCACCAACACGGCACCGCCGGTTCTGCGATTTACTTCGCCTGTGCGAACGCCGCGATCGGTGAGACTGGGACCCGAGCCACGTTCACCTACCCGTTCCCGACACCGGCGCGCCCACCAGCGCGGCTCGCCCGATCCCTTGACGGTCGCACTGGGACTTTGCCCGGCACCCGAGTTGCGGCTGATCGACCACATCGCGCTTGAGTACGTGATAACCCGGGTGTACCCATCGGGCCCCCCGAGCTGAGTATCCGCCTCGGGATAACGACCTATTCCGCGACCGAGTTCATCGATAGACTGATCCAGGCCGGTCATCTACAGCGCCACCCGATCCGCGGGAACGGGAGCGCCCCTGGGATGGGCGCAACCGGCACCTTCTAGTCACGGTCATCCAACCTTGAACCTCGCGGGAGAGCCTCACACTCCCGAGCCTGCCGCGGGGTCTACTGGTGCTGCGCGATCGATGACCACACCCGGCTGGGTTCTCGGCGAGTGGTGGCGTAGACCCGGGCGACCGCGGCGGGGTCGGCCTAGACCCACCACTTCGGGTGGTCGGCGACCGCGACCTCCGCGCGAGCGAGCTCCCGTTCCCCGGCGCGTACCGGTCCTCGGTCTGCCCGGCCCCGGCAAGAGCAGCTTGCTCCTGGGTGCGGGCGCGTGGTTCGGCGCGTCGGACGACCCACTCCGCTTCCCGCATGGACCGGCGACCGCAAAATCCGGCCCGCGCCTCGCACCACTCGAACTTGACAAACCCGCAAGGGCCTCCTCGATGGCGGCGAGCGGTGGGTACGCCGTCCCGACGGACGCGGCGGGGGAGCGCTCTGAGCATGGTGGGTAATAGCAATTACGCCTCAGCCACTCGGTTGGAGCCGACTCGATTCAGCTGCGGGAGATCGTTGCGCGTAGAAGGTCCAGCTCTACCTCCGACCCTCGCCGCCGAACTCTGGCCCTTGCGGACCCCAGTCAGTGGGGTGTTGAGCCGGCCCGTCACCAGGGGATCGGCCCGGCGTCGTCGGAGTACGTCCCGGTCGGGCCGTCGTCCGGGAGCGTCGCGAGCCGGATGGCGATCGCGGCGCCCTGCTTGGGTGTCCGGGTTCCGTTGCGACCGTTGAGGTCGGTCTTCACGTACCCGGGGCAGCCGGCGTTGACCAGGGTGTTGCTGCCCTCAAGCTCTTTGACGTACTGCACCATCAGTGCGTTCAGGAAGGTCTTGGACGGGGCGTAGGCCCCGGAGACGGGCCCGACGAACGAGCCGGGCGTGGTCTGCAGCGTCAGCGATCCGACGCTGCTCGAGACCATGACGACCCGGGGGTGCGCTGCCTGCCGCAGCAGCGGCAGGCAGGCGTTGGTCACGCGCAGGACGCCCACGACGTTGGTGTCCATGACGTGGAGGACGGTCGCCGGGTCGATGGCCGTCGGGTTCTGCGGCATCCCGCCGGTGATGGCCGCGTTGTTGACCAGCACGTCGAGCCCGCCCCGTTCGGCGAGCAGCTGCGCCGCCGCCGCCACGCTCGCGTCGTCCGTGACGTCCAGGGGCACGCCGAACGCGTCCACGCCGGCGGCCTTCAGCTTCTCGACGGCCTCCTCACGCCGCGCGTCGTCGCGGGCGCCGATCCCGACGCTCCAGCCGAGGGCGCCGAGCCCCTCCGCGATCGCGTAGCCGATCCCCTTGTTGCCGCCTGTCACCAGTGCTGTCGTCATGCCAACACCCTGTGTCCCCTGTCGGCGGAGGTCCAGCACCGCCTCGGTCTAGAGCGATACTCTGCGGGTATGGAGACCCGGGAGCTGCGCTACTTCGTCGCAGTGGCCGAGGAGCAGCATTTCAGTCGGGCGGCTACGCGCCTCGGGATCGCCCAACCGCCGCTGTCCCGGGCGATCGGCCAGCTCGAGCGCCGGCTCGGCGTGCAGCTGCTGGAGCGGACGGGCCGTGGCGCGGTGCTGACGGCGGCCGGCACTGTCCTGCTCAACGAGGCCCGGGCGGCCCTCACTGCGGTGGACGCGGCCGAGCGCCGCACCCGCAGGGCCGGCGCGGCTGACGGCCACCCGCGGATCGTCCTGGTCACCAAGACCGGTGCGTCGACCGAGCTGCTCGCGAAGCTGCTCGACGCCTACGCGGTCGAGCCCGGCGCGGTACCGGTCGACATCGAGCTGTGTGGCATGGGCCAGCAGGAGCAGTGGCTGCGGGACGGCCGCGCGGATGTCGCTCTGCTGCACCGGCCGTTCGACAGCATCACGGGCCTCGACGTCGAGGAGCTGGGGACGCAGGGGCAGGTCGTCGTCCTACCCACCGGGCACCCGCTGGCGACCCGCCGGAGCCTGCTGCTCTCGGAGGTAGTCGACCTGCCGTTCGTGCGTTGGCCCGAAAAGGACGGGACCTACCCGGACGGGCCAGGTCCCGAGGTGCGCGACCACGAGCAGATGTTCCAGATGATCGCCCTCGGCCGGGCAGTGACCGTGCTGCCGGAGCAGGTCCGGGACCACCTGCGCTGGGGCCTGTCCGCGGTCCCGGCGCCGGACGCCCCACCGGTGACAACGGTCATCGCCTGGCCGCCACACAGCCGGTCCCGGGCCGTTGCCGACCTGATCCGGGTTGCCACGGGGATCTAGGACTACGCGGCCCTACCGGTCGTTATGTAAGGCGGCGAACCGCCAGCCGCTGCCAGTCCGAGTCAACGTGACGTAGTCGGTATGGGTGACGGGTGGTCCGGTCCAGCGGTCCCGTCCGGGGGTGTGGTGGTGACGGTGAACTGTCGGTACACCGTGGCCTTGGTGTCGGTGGGGCGCCGTCGTCGTAGGCGCGAGCGGCGACGACGGTCGTGTAGCCGTGGTGGGCGGCGAGGGTTGTCCAGGCGGCGCCGGGTCCGGCGACGGGTCGGTCGCTGCGGATACCGGCGACGAGTTGCCCGGTGGTCCAGGGCAGGGCGCGCCGGTGGGTGTCGGCCGGGCCGAGGTCCAGGGCGGTGTCGGCTCGGTAGTAGCCGGTGAGCCCGGCGGCTGCGACGACGTCCGGGTCGACGCTGGTCAGGGTCGAGGCCGGTGGCAGCCCACCGGCGGGGGTACCGACCCGGCCGGTCGGAACCGGGGTTGGAGTGAAGGGCCTAGCCGTGGTCGCCGGTCCGGGCGTGGCCGGCTTCGTCGGTGTTGCGGGCACGGTGGCGGGGACCGTGGTGGCAGGGTGCCGGGCTTGCGGCGGGCGCGCAGCCGCTGGCCGCGGCGGTGAGGACGACGCCGATCAGGACCGCGGCGGGCGTTGCCGGGCGGTGGGTCATCCGTACCTACGCACGGACCAGGTGGTGCTGGTCCAGTAGGGGATGGTGACGGGCTGGATCTTGACGACGTCGCCGGTGTGGGGGGCGGCGATGATCTGCCCTGCGCCGAGGTAGATCGCGATGTGGCTGTAGATCCCGGGTCGGGCGGGGTCGTTCTGGAAGGCGATGACGTCCCCGGGCGCCAGTCCGGCGAGGTCGATGGTCGAGCCGCGGCCCTGCGCGACCAGGGCGCCAACACGGGCCTGGGCGTCCGCGGTCCGCGGCAGGGTGAGCCGACCGCTGCTGGCCTGGTGGACGGCGTACCGGACCAGCCCGGAGCAGTCGAACCCGGCCGGCGGCCCGCCACTGGGCCCGTCGAGGGCTCCCCCGCCGTAGAGGTACGGCACCCCGAGCTGGCTGACCGCGGCGGCGATCTCGGCGGCGGCGAAGGACCCGGCCGGTGCCCCGGGCAGGCCGGGCGCGCTCGGCGGGCCGGCCGGGGCGGTGTAGGTCAGGGCGAGCTGGCGGATACGGGGGACGTAGGCCCGGGTCTCCGGGAACGGCGGCACGCCCCCGTAGCGCAGGACCGCCCCGGCCCCGGCGTTGTACCCGGCCAGGGCCAGGTCGGTGAGGTCCCCGTGGACCCGGCCGGCGGCCAGGGCCGGGCGGAGTTGGGCGACGATCGAGCAGTCGAACCCGCCCTGGGACGGGATGGCATCGGCCGGGTCCCAGACGTCGGTGACCCCCCGCCCCCGTGGCCACCGTCCCCAACGCCCGCTTCCGGCACATGACCGGCCCCTGGTGATCCGGTCGACACCTACGAGATGAACGACCCCTTCGGGGGCTAATCGTCCTGACCGATTGACCTGAACAAGCCTCCGAGTCCCGGCGTTAAGCGACCGGGGCCGACGTCCGGCCGCCGGTGGCGACGGCATGTTCGATGGCAGCCCCGGCTGTCTTGGCGGGTCATAGGCCGCCGCCTTGTCAGTGCCGCGGCTGGATCGGCGTCGCGGGGGAAGAGCTGTCCGTGACCATCAGACGGTGCTCCACCGAAGGTCCTTCCCCTCTCAGCGGGAAGTGGCAGGCGGCGGCGTGCAGGTGGCGTCCGGGCTGGCCGCCGCCGGCCGCTGCGAGCAGTGGCTCGGTCGTTGCGCAGACTTCCTGGGCGAGCGGGCACCGCGTCCGGAAGCGGCAGCCCGACGGGGGGTCGATCGCGGATGGGATCTCACCGCGGATCGCCACCCGGGGTACGGCCCGGCTCATCGCGGGGTCGGGCAGCGGGACGGTGTCGATGAGTCCGGCGGTGTAGGGGTGGCGCGGTGAGCCGTACACGGCGTCGCTGGGCCCGATCTCGACGAGCTTGCCGAGATACATGACCGCGACCCGGTCGGAGAGGTACTTCAGCAGCGACAGGTCATGGGAGACCACGACCACGGTCAGCTTGAACTTCTCGCGCAGTCCCCTGATCAGATTGAGGATCTGGGCCTGGATCGACACGTCGAGGGCGGACACGGGCTCGTCGGCCACCAGGAGCCGCGGGCGCAGCGCGAGGGCCCGGGCGAGCCCGATGCGCTGCCGCTGGCCACCGGAGAACTCGTGCGGGTACCGGTCACCGGCGTCGGGCGGCAGTCCCACGTCGGCGAGCAGCTCCGCCACCCGGCGGCGCCGCTCGCCCCGCGACCCAACGTGCTGGGCCGCGAGGGGCTCGGCGATCGACTGCGCCACGGTCATCCGCGGGTCCAGGGCCGCATAGGAGTCCTGGAACATGAGCTGGACGTCGCGCCGCCGGCGGCGCAGCTCCCGCCGGGACAGCTGCTCACGGGGCACGCCGTCGAAGCGCACGGCACCCCGGGTCGGCGCCGAGAGCCCCGCCATCATCCGGCCGAGGGTCGTCTTGCCCGAACCGGACTCCCCGACGATCCCCAGGGTCTCGCCGGGCAGGACCTCGAGAGTGACCCCGGAGACGGCGTGCACGACCGCCCGGTCGCCGCGCAGGTGCGTCGAGGCGACGGGGAACTCCTTGTGGATGTCGACCAGCTCCAGCAGCGCCCGTTCCCCGACCACCGGTCCGGGTGCCGTGGGACCCGGTCCGTCCGCCGCACCGCCCGCGAGGACGACCGCGCCCACCACCGCGGCACCGCCGCCGCGGACACCACCGGCGGGGTGAACACACCTGTGGCGGTGCCCGTCGCGGACCTCGACCAGCGGCGGGTCGGCCGCCACACAGTCCGGGCCCGAGAAGCGGCAGCGGGGGGCGAAGCGGCAGCCCGCCGCGGGCGCCCGCAGCGACGGTGGCGCTCCGGGGATCGTGGCCAGCAGCTTCGACCGGTCCAGATCGAGGGTGGGCATGGACTCCAGCAGGGCCTCGGTGTACCGGTGCCGCGGGTGGGCGAACAGGTCCGGGGTGGATGCCTCCTCCACGATCCGGCCGCCGTACATGACCAGCACCCGCTGGGCGTGTCCCGCGATGACGCCGAGGTCGTGGGTCACGAGCAGGACGCCCATGTGCAGCCGGGTCTTGAGGTCGTCCAGCAGGGCCAGGATCTGGGCCTGGATCGAGACGTCGAGGGCTGTCGTCGGCTCGTCAGCGATCAGCAGTTTCGGTTCGCAGACCAGGGCGAGGGCGATCATCGCGCGTTGGCGCATGCCGCCGGACAGCTGGTGGGCATGGTCGTCGAGCCGTTCCGCGGGTCGGGCCATCCCGACGAGGTCGAGGACCTCGACCGCCCGGGCCCGGGCCGCCCGCACGGACCCCCCGCGGTGGATGCGGTAGGCCTCGACGAGCTGGTTCCCGATCGTCCGGGTCGGGTTGAGTGAGGTCATGGGGTCCTGGAAGACCATCGCGACCTCGGCTCCCCGGAGTCGGCGTAGCTCCCGCGACGCCAGCCCGACGAGCTCGCGACCGTCGAGGCTGATCGACCCCCCGGCGATGCGTCCGCCGGGGGGCAGCAGGGCCATGACCGACATCCCGGTCATCGTCTTGCCCGACCCCGACTCCCCGACGAGGCCCACGGTCTCCCCCGCGGCGACCGCGAACGACACGCCGTCGACCGGGCGGACCGTGCCGCCGGCGGTGTCGATGTCGGTCCGCAGTCCCCGGACCTCCAGCAGGGTCACGTCCGCGCCTGTTCTGTGCGGGGCCGGCGGCGCGGGCGGAGCCGCCCGAGGTCGCGCAGGGCCCCGCGCAGTTGGCGGTCCCCCCGCGGGTCGAGGGCCTCCGCGATCGCGTCACCGAGGAAGTTCGCGGCGATGATCGTGACGGTGATCGCGGCACCGGGGAACGTGGAGAGCCACCACGCGGTCGAGATGTAGGTCGCACCGGCGGACAGGTCGGTCCCCCAGTCCGGCGCGGGCAGGCGTACACCGAGGCCCAGGAAGCTCAGCGTGGTCGAGGTCAGCACGGCCCACCCGATGCCGCTGGTGATGAGGACGACGATCTCGGTGGCCAGGTTGGGCAGGAGGTGGCGGGCGGCGACCCGGGGGCCGCTCTCGCCGAACATGCGCGCCGCCTCGACGTACTCGGCGCTGCGCAGGCGCCGGACCGAGGTCGCGACCACCCGGGCGTACCCGGGGGTGAACGCTATTCCGACGGCGATGACGATGCTCCACACCCCGGCCCCGACGATCGCGATGATCATCAGCGCGATCATCAGCACGGGCAGGGCGAGCAGGACGTCGACGATGCGTAGAACGACCGCGCTGAGCACCCGGGGGGCGGCGCCCCCGACGATGCCGAGGGTCACCCCGGCGAGGGTCGCCGCGAGCACCCCGAGCAAGCTCGCCACGAGCACCGGCCGGGCACCCCACACAACCCGCGCCCACAGGTCCCGCCCGAGCTGGTCGGTGCCGAACCAGTGCGCCCAGCTGGGGCCGGCAAGGATCGCGTCGGTGGACTCGGTCGGACCGGTGGGGCTGAGGGTCCCGGGGTGGATGACGAGCAGCAGCGCCACGACGACCACGACCCCGGCCAACACCATCCCGGTCACCCGGGCGACGCGGCGGACCCCACCGCGCCCGGCGGAGGCGGTCACCTCCCTGGTGGTGGCCGGGTCGACCGGGAGGAGCGCCAGCCCGGTCATGCGGCGTCCGCGCCGAGGCGGGCACGCGGGTCGATGGCCCCGACCACGAGGTCGACCACGAGGTTCAGGACGATGTACACGATCCCCACCAGGACCACCGATCCCTGCACGACCGGGATGTTCTTCGCGGTGATCGCGGTAGCCAGGTAGCTCCCCACCCCCGAACGGCCGAAGATGACCTCGGTCACCGCGGCACCGGTGAGGATGTTCCCGAACTGCAGCCCGAGGGTCGCGACCGCGGGGATCGTGGAGTTGCGCAGGACGTGGCGGGTCAGGACCCGCCACTCCGAGCAGCCGCGGGCCCGGGCGGACTTCACATACTCGGAGTGGTACTCCTCGATCACCCGCCCGCGGACCAGACGGGTGAGGATCGCGGCGTAGCCCCACCCGAGGGAGACCGCCGGCAGCACGATCCCAACCGGCGAGCCGTTCGCGATGGCCGGGAGCCACCGGAGGTCGACCGCGAAGACGAGCACGAGCACCAGCGCCAGCCAGAAGTACGGAATCGCCACGCCCAGGAACGAGATGGCCCGGGCGATCACGTCGGCCGCGGACCCGGGGAACCGGCCCGCGAGCAGGCCGAGCGGGACCCCGATGACTACGGCGACGACCACGGCCGCGAAGGTCAGCAGCGCGGTGCTCGGTGCCCGCGACAGCAGCTCGTGCGCGACCGCCGTGTTGGTGACGTAGGAGGTCCCCAGGTCGCCGTGCAGGAGCCGGCCGAGGTAGTCGGAGTACTGGCGCCACAGTGGCTGGGTCAGCCCGAGCTGCACCCGCGTCGACTGGATCTGCGCCGGGGTCGGGTCGGAGCCGAACAGGAGCACCTGGGCCGGGTCGCCCGGGACGAGGTGGATGACGAGGAAGGCGACCACCGTGATGCCGAGCAGCACCGGGACCGAGGAGAGGACCCGGCCTGCCACGAAGCGGGTCACCCGGGTGACCCCGCCGCGATCGTCCGGGTCACGCGTGTCGTCCTGTCATCGCGGTGGTGTCGTGGGCGGGGCCGCTCACGTCAGCTGGGCCGCATTGAACAGCTCGTAGGCGTTGAGAGTCGGCTTCAGGCCGGTGAGGCCCTTGACCGCGGTGAACGGGAAGTTGACGTCCCAGAGCGGGAGATACATCGCGTCCTGCATGAGGGTCAGGCAGACCGCTTCGTACTGGGCGTTCCGCGAGGCGTCGGCGGCCGTGGCGTTCGCCTTTGCGATCGCCGCGTCCACCTTCGGGTTCGCGTAGTGCGACCAGTTGAAGCCGCTCTTGATGGCGTCGGAGTTGACCCAGATGTTCAGCAGGTACGGGTCGGTCCCGAAATAGCCGAACGCCGCGAGGTTCTGCGCACCCTTGTTGAACGACGTCGCGACCGACGTGAACGGCCCGGAGTTGGTCGTGACGCTGAAGCCGACCTTCTCCAGCTCGGCCCCGATGAACTGCATCGGCACGTCCAGGCCGCCGCCGGTGTAGTAGAGGAGGTCGAGGTGCAGATCCTGGCCGGCCTTCTTCCGGGTCCCGGTCTCCCCGGCCCAGCCGGCCGCGGCCAGCAGGCTCCGGGCCTTGGCCGGGTCGTAGGAGTAGAGCTTCGCCGACGCCGCGCTGTAGCCCGGCGTCGTCGGCGTGAGCACGCTGTGGGCCGCCTTGTACGTGCCGAACAGGACCTGGTTGACGAGGGTGTCCTGGTCGACGGCGTACTGGATGGCCTGGCGGACCCGCAGATCGTCCGTCGGCGGCTTCGTCACGTTGATCGGCAGGCCCGACGGGGTCCCGATCGACGGCAGGGTGTACTGGTCGAACGTCCCGGCCTTGATCACGGTCGCCAGGACGTTGGGGGGCAGGCTCATCGCGAGCTGGATCTGACCGGACTGCAGCGCGTTGTAGCGCCCGCTGTCATCGGCGAGCACCTTGAAGGTGATCTTTTCCAGCGCGGCGGGTCCACTAGTGCCCAGCACCGGCGGCCCCCAGGTGTACTTCGGGTTGCGGGTGACGGTCAGGTGGTCGCCGGACTGGTATTCGCCGAAGACGAACGGTCCGGTCCCGACCGGGTGGTTGCCGAACCCGGTGGGTCCGTACTTTTTGAGGGCGGTCGGGGAGGCGATCCCGAAGTTCCCGGCCGCCTGCTGGTGCAGGAAGCCCGCGTTCGGTTGGGTGAAGATGATCTGGCAGGTGTGCGAGTCGAGGATCTTGGTCTCTTCGTAGGGTCCCAGTGCGCCGAGGCCTGACCGCGACTTGGTGGCGGGGTCGACCACGTGGTCGTAGGTGGCCTTCACCGCGGCCGCGTCGAACACGGTGCCGTCGTGGAAGGTCACCCCGGTGCGCAGCTTGAAGGTGTAGGTGGTCGCGTCCGGGGAGACGGTGTAGCTCGTCGCCAGGCCCGGGTAGTAGGCGCTGCCCGACGCGGTCGGTAGCCACCACACCAGCGGGTCGAACATCGTGAACGACAGGAACAGGGTGAGCGCCAGCCCGGTAGCACCCGGGTCGAGGGTGTCGGGCGGAGACGCGATCCCCACCGTGACGGACTTCCCGCTGCCGCCGGTCCCACCGCTCGCCGAGGCACCGGAGCTGCTGCTCGCGCCACCCCCGGAGGACGACCCGCTCCCACCTGCGGCGGCGGAGCAGGCCGCGAGGAACGGGAGCGCGGCGAACGCGGCCCCACCGAGGCCCAGGGCGCGTCGCCGGGAGAGGCCGGGGGTGTGCGGCTCGCCGGCTGAGTCGTGTGACTGGCCTGGTCCGGTCGTCACCGTCGTTGTCCCCATAATCCGGTGAACCTAGGCAGCGCGGGGGGGCCGGCGGGTTGCGCCCAGGTAAAAGAGATGTTTCCGGACGGACGCCCTACGTGACACGGTTGCGCCTTGAGATCCGCCCCGGTTACCGGTGGCGCCGGTCATCCCATCAGCGCGCCGGCCGTCACGACCCACCTGGCGCTGACCAGCGCGTTCAGCATCTCCTCCGCGAAGTCGGGGCTCAGCGGCCCGCAGGCCGGCGGGGACCGCGGCGTCCGGCAGGTCGGCTCCATACCGCGGTTTCGCGTGGGCGACCGGAGCCACCGTGCGCGGGGACGGCGCCTCCCGGGCGCTCGGGCGGTCCTGGCCTCCCGGTAGGTGGATCCGGAGCCTCAGCGAGCGATCCCTAGGGTCTGCTGGTGCGCACCAACGTCTACGTCGACGGCTTCAACCTGTTCTACGGCGCGCTTCGGGGGACCCAGTTCCGGTGGTTGGACCTCGAGGCCTTCTTCGACGGCCTGCTTCCCCGCAACCAGGTGCAGACGATCCACTACGTCACGGCTCGGGTGAAACCGCGGCCGGACGACCCTGACGCGCACCTGCGGCAGCAGGTCTACCTCCGGGCGTTGGGGACCCTGCCCCGGGTACAGGTCCACTTCGGGTCCTTCCTCGTCAAACCGGTCCGAATGCCCGTGGCCGCGCCGACGGCCGGTGGTCCACGAACGGTCGAGGTGGTCAAGAGCGAGGAGAAGGGTTCAGATGTCAACCTCGCGGTGCAGCTGGTCGCTGACGCGTTCCGCCAAGCCGCGCAGGTCTTCGTGGTGGTCAGCAACGACTCGGACCTCACCGAGCCGCTCCGGCTGGTCCGTCACGACCTCGGATACACCGTCGGCCTGGTCAACCCGCACCGACGACCGAGCCAAGCGCTGATGCGCTGCAGGCCGAGCTTCACCCTCCGCGTGTCGGCGACCGCGCTGGGCGCGGCCCAGTTCCCTGACCTGATCCCCGGGACGCCGCTCCAGAAGCCGAACGGCTGGTAGGGACAAAAAAGGCGAGGCCCACCTTGGTGGGCCTCGCACCCAGCCGGCGAAGCGACTGGGGGGGTCCTCTGATAGTAGCGAACGCGACGCGGCATGCTCAACCTCGCAGGCCGACGACCCGGCTGATGTTGTCACCTACGCCGCCCCCAGGGCTGCCGGCGCGGTGTCCGGACCCCGCTGGCTACTCCAGCAAGCGCGGTCGGGCAGCATCCGCGCTCCGACGACCGGACGGTGCGTGGCTGGGCGACCGACCCGCTCACTGACTCTCCGCTGGCGGGTGTGGTCGTGCGAGGACCACCTCGACGGTGGCGAGGGCTGGGTGCGGCCGCCCGAGCCGCCGGTCGGGGGAGCGCCCTGACCTTGGTGGATGACCTGCGTTCTGCATGACATGCGGGACTGGGGATGCCGGTGACGGGGAGGCCCCGGTCGGCCTGGCAGCCTGGGACGACGAGGTGACATCGTCCGTGTGGGGGTGGCTGTGGAGGTCCGGGTCGGGGCCGTGCTGCTGGACGCGGCGGCGCCGTTCGACGCTCTCGTGACGTCGCCGGATCGGCGCGCCATGCCGAGCGGGCCGGCCTGGACTCGCTATGGGCCGGTGACCACCTCCTGCTGGAGAGCACCCTGACCCTGGCCGCCGCGGCTGCCGTGACCCGCACGATCACCATCGGGTCGGCGGTCTTCCTGCCGTCCCTGCGGCCGCTGCTCCGGCCGGCCGGCAGGTCGCCACCCTCGCCCACCTCACCGCCGGCCGACTGGAGCTGGGCGTCGGGCCGGCGCGGGCCCGGAGCAGGAGTACCGCGCGGCAGGTCAGCGGCGCGCTGACCGCGGGCGGCGCACGGGACGAGTTCCTCGAGGCCCTTCCCCGCCTGTTGGCCGGTGGTCCGGTGACCGTCGGCTCGGGGGACCACACCACCACCATCCGACTCCAGCCGGCCACCCCGATGCCGACCGTCTGGATCGGGGGCTCCTCCCCGGCGGCGCTGCGGCGCACGGTCCGCTTCGGCGACGGCTGACTCGGTGCACTGAACAATCGACCCGGAGCAATCGGTTGCTCCGCGACGGGCGGTCCATGGTAGAAGTCCAAACCAGGTCCCGGGTAGGTCAACGGCCAGGTCAACAGCGGGACTGGCCCGCGGGAGTGTGGGGCCCGGCACGGCGGAGCCGGCTCCGCCGGCGCTGTGAGGGCGTGAGAAAGCAACGGGCGAAGAACGGTTGACCAAGCAGGGCGCCTGGATCCGTTCGGCCTTGGCGGGCACGTCGCGGCGGTGGGCCCGGGTCAGCGCCGCGCGCCCCTGCGGGCTTCGGGGTTGCACTCCGGTCCTATTGCGCCCGCGGTCGCCTTGCTCGCCGGGGAGGGGGCGAAGAGCGGTTGGTCAAGTAGGGGCACCGTCCTCCGCCCCGGCAGGAAGGTACCCACCGTGACCGGCACAGGCCACCACCACCGGGACCGCCGACCAGGCGAGCACCAGCACCCCGGATGGGGGAGTCACCGGCCGGGTCGAGGCCGTCGACCCGCGGGAGCTCCTGGTCGACGTCAACGTCCGGGATGACATCCGGGTCGACCGGGACTTCATCGCCAGCGTCCGCGACCTCGGGGTCCTCGTCCCGATCGTCGCCGTCCGCACCGCCGAGGGCGGGATCAGAGGCCGCTTCGGACACCGCCGGACCCGGGCGGCCGTCGTGGCCGGGCTCACCTCGGTTCCGGTCGTGGTCGTCGCGGACGAGGCCACCACCACCGCGGGGCAGGTGGAGCGGCTGGTGACCCAGTGGGCGGGAGAACGAGCACCGCACCGGGCTGACCCTGACCGAGCAGGTCGGGGTGGTCGGGCAGCTCTCCGCGTTCGGGGTCAGTACCGCGCAGATCGCGAAGCGGACCAGGCTCACCCGGCCCGGGTGGACGCCGCGCTGACGGTGGCCGGGTCCGGAGTGGCCCAGGCAGCAGCTGCCGAGCACGACCTGGACCGGAGCGAGGCCGCGGTCGTGGCCGAGTTCGAGTCCGACCCGGCCGCGGTCCGGCTGCTGGTGGACGCGGCCGAGTCGGGCCGGTTCCACCACGTCGCCCAGCGGCTGCGTGACGACCGGCCCCGCGCCGAGCGCCGGGAGGCGTTCACGCGGGTCTGCGGGCGGACGGGGTGACCGGGTAGGTCCGCAGGCCGCCTCGATACCGGCGACGACGTCGGTTTCCATCCGGTCCCCGATCATCGCGGTGGTCTCGGAGTGGGCCTCGATCCTGTTCATCGCCGACCGGAACATCATCGGGTTCGGCTTCCCGACGAAGTAGGGATCCCGGCCGGTCGCCCGGGTGATCATCGCGGCGACGGCGACGGCGACGGCGCCGGTCGCCGGGAGGGTGCCCTCCGCCGACGGTCCCGTCGGGTCGGGGTTGGTGGCGATGAACCGGGCGCCGCCCTCGACCAGCCGGATCGCGCGGGTGATCGCCTCGAAGGAGTACGTCCGGGTCTCACCCAGCACGACATAGTCCGGGTCGGTGTCGGTGAGGGTGTAGCCGACCTCCCAGAGCGCCGTCGTGAGCCCGGCCTCCCCGAGGGCGTACGCCGAACCGTGCGGGAGCTGGTCGGAGAGGAACTGCGCGGTCGCGAGCGCCGAGGTCCAGATGAATTCCTCGGGGACCTCGAGGCCGCTACGCCGCAGCCGGGCCGACAGGTCGCGCGGGGTGAAGATCGAGTTGTTGGTCAGGACGAGGAAGCGGCGCTCGCGTTCGACGAGGCGCTCGAAGAACTCCGCGGCGCCGGGCAGCGCAGCCCTCGTGGACCAGGACACCGTCCATGTCGGTGAGCCAGCACTCGACCTCCGGGTGAGCGGTCACGGCCCCGAGTGTGCCCGATGCCGCCACGACAGCGGCGCCCCCGATCCGGTGGTCGTGCCGGGATCAGGGACGCCGTCCCACACGCCTGTGCTCGGGATGTGCTCCCTCAGGAGGCCATGAGCGGGTCGTCACCCTCAGGAGGCCATGAGCGGGTCGTCACCCTCAGGAGGCCATGAGCGGGTCGTCACCCTCAGGAGGCCATGAGCGGGTCGTCACCGCCTGCCAGCTCGAACTGCTCGCGCTCGACGGCCGCCTGTACCTTCTCGGTGCTCATGGCGACGTGGACCGCGAAGTAGAAGACGACGAGGGAGAACGCGGCCACGATCCCCAGGTCCCACCACTCGTGCAGCTTGAAGTGCCCACCGCCGTACCGACCGAGGTAGCCGAGGATCGTCAGGCCCAGCAGCCAGGGCCAGATCCACGACGCCGCTCGCCAGTCGATCTCGACGCGGTCGTCGTCAGCGCTCCGCGCAAGAGCGATCTCGAAGAGGACTCGGCCGATGAAGATGGCCACCAGGAGCTTCCAGGTCGCCTCGAACCCGCCCCAGTAGATGATGAGGTCGGCGGCAACGAAGGCGAGCGGGTTGAGGAAGCTGCCCGCGGGCGTCCGGTAGGGCCGGTGGCGGCCCGGGTCCCGGAGCCGCAGGGCGGCCATGGACACCGGTCCGAACGCGTACATGATCGCTGTCGCCGACGTCACGAGACCGACCAGGGCCTGCCAGCTCGGGAAGGGTAGGAACGCCAGCACGCCCACGACGAACGCCAGGATGATCGAGCCGATCGGGACCCCCCGCCAGACCGTTCCGAGGAAGCCGGGGAGGGTCTTCTCCCTACCCAGGGCGTAGGACAGCCGCGACGACGTGCCGACGTAGACCAGGCCGGTGGCGGCCGGGGAGATGAAGGCGTCCACGTAGAGGACGACCGCGAGCCAACCGGCGCCCGCGAGGGTTGCCAGCGTCGCGTACGGGCCGAAGCTGCTGACGTTGCCCAGCGGCTCCGCCCACCCGCCCTTCTTGTCGACGTTCGACGGGTTCAGGGCACCGATGAAGGCGACCTCAAGCGCCAGGTAGAGCAGCACGCCGAGGATCGTCGCGACGATGATCGCCCGCGAGATGTCCTTGCCGGGGTCGCGTGCCTCGCCCCCCATCTGGATGGCCTGCTCGAAGCCCTGAACCGCGAAGACGACGCCCGCCGGGAGCGCGGCGAAGATGCCGTGGGCCCCGAAGGGAGCGAAACTCCCGCCGGCGTGGAAGTTGCTCGCGTGGAAGCCGAGGACGACCAGGACGACGACGGTGAGCAGCGGGACGAGGAACTTCCAGATCACCGCGATCGAGTTGCTGTCCGACAAGGCCTTCGCCCCGGCGATGTTGAGCAGGGTGAAGACGACCATGAGCACCAGCGCGGCGATGAGCCCCAGCGCGGTGAGAGTCGCCGTCACCGGCTTGGTCAGGGCGTAGTGGGTGTGGACCCACGAGATGTTGTTCAGGTAGGTGAGGCTCGCCTCGACCTCGATCGGGGCGATCGTCACCGCCTGCAGCCAGGCCGCCCAACCGGCGGTGAACCCGGCGAGCGGCCCGAAGGCGAATGCAGGGAAGCGGGCGGTCCCGCCCGCCGCCGGGTAGGCCGCGCCCATCTCCGCGTGCACCAGGGCGAGCACCATGATGATCGCGCCCGCGAGCACCCAGGACACGAGCGACGCGGGGCCGGCTGCCTTCGCTGCCCCCAGCGCCCCGAGCAGCCATCCCGACCCGATGATCGAGCCGAGGGAGATGAACATCAGGCCCCAGAACCCGATCGAGCGCTGCAGGCCGACGCCGTCGTTCGGGCCGCCGACGGAGGTGCCGGCCGCGCCTCTCCCGGTCACCGATGCTGTGGCCACGCGAGTCCCTTCCGTTGCAGGTGAGGGGCAAGGTACGCGTCCGGTGCTCTCCGCAGGAAGAGGTGGACCGATCTTCGTGACGGCTCCGAGATGTCGGCCCAGACGCGGCCCGGCCGCTGGACCGGTGGCGCCGCGCGACCCGGGCGCCCCGGGAGGTCTCGGCCGGCAGTTCGTCAGCCAGCTGCTCGAGCGGGGCGCGTCGAAGGTGTACGCGACCGCACGGGACACGACGACGGTCACGACGCCCGGCGTCGAGCTGCTGGCCCTGGACCTGCTCGACCCGTCCAGCATCGAGCGGGCGGCCGCCGCGGCCACCGACGTGACGCTGCTGGTCAACAACGCCGGGGTCTCCACCCAGCAGAACCTCGTCCGCGGGAACCTCGCCGAGGTCCGGCGGGAGATGGACACCAACTTTTTCGGGACGCTCGCGGTCACCCGCGCCTTCGCCGACGTGCTCGCCGGCAACGGCGGCGGCGCGATCGTCAACGTCCTATCGGCGCTGTCCTGGTTCTCCTGGAAGGGGGCCACGTCGTACTCGGCGGCCAAGGCAGCCGAGTGGAGCCTCACCGCGGGGACCCGGGTCGAACTCGCCGACCAGGGCACCCAGGTCCTCGGCCTCCACCTCGGAGCCGCGGACACCGACATGACGGCCGGCTACGACGGCCCGCTGCTCGACCCCACCGAGGTCGTCCGGGCTGCCCTCGACGGCCTCGCCGCCGGAGATGTCGAGGTCCTCGTCGACGACTGGAGCCGGACAGCCAAGGCCGGCCTGGCCCAGGACCCGGCGCAGTTCTACGCCCGAGTCGCAGCGATGAACGCCTAAGCCGGCCGCGCAGCCGGGCAACCGGGCAACTGACACTCGGCGAGGACTGGGCGGCCTGTGCGGGCCGCGGCGACTGAAGGACAACTGGACGCAGAGGTCGACGCCCGCTGGGAGAGCGACTAAGTGGAACGGTGACTAGCAGTGCGGCTTCCCGCCGCTTGAACAGGCTCGTCGCGACTACCGAGGCGTGGCTGATCAGCTCTCGGCGGCCGCGGGCTCTGGTGGCCCAGTGGTGGGAACACGGCGAAGCCGCCAACCGCCTCACCGCCCCCTGGCAACTGGGGCAGCGGCGCTGAACCGTGACTCGGGATCGGTCGAGCGGCCGGGTTCTTGCGATGGCGTCTCGCGCGGAGGATCGTCGACGACCTCAAGCGTGCGGGTCACGAGGGTGGCCCGTCTGACGGATTGAGCGACGGAGGAACGATGCCGACCGAATCCTCAACGAAGACCACCGCACCCGACTACGACGAGATCGTCCGAGTGATCCAGCTCTACACCGACGGTTTCGGTGCTGGCGATGTCGGCATGTTCACCGGCGCCTTCCACCCAGACGCCTGAATCTTCTTCGCCGGCCCTGGAGGCGAACTCGTCAGCCGCGCGCTCGACTACTTCGACCAGTGGGCCGCCTCACCGAACAAGCACATCACATTTGCCAGTTCCCAAGTTGGAGGACAGAAATGATCCGGCCAGCGAGGTGCTCGACTACGAGGACACTGATAACCGGTAACTCGAAATCCACAAGCCGGGGGCGCGGGTGTCCCGCTGCTGTGCGCGCTTCGACGTTTTAGTCGCGCCGTCCCCAGCGGTGCTCGTGCGTTTCGACGCCCCGGTTGGGAGGTCCGCCAAACCCGGGACGGCGAGCTGCTCGCTACAGGCGACATCGGAGCCCACGGGGCCGTGATGGCTCAGTCCATCCAGCCGGCAGGCGCCTCGTAGATCTTCGGGACGAACTCCGGCTCCAGGTCGAAGGTCAGACCGGGCATGTCCCGCGTGACCCGGCGCAGACCGAAGGAGAACTCGACCACGTACTCGATGGCGTTGTCCTTCGTGATTCTAAACGCCTGGTCGTGACCGGGGTAGATGACGTCGGACATGTCGACCAGCCTGCCCACAGAACGGTTTGCCTGCTCCTCGTCCCAGAAGACCAGCGCATTGCGTCGGTGCTGGGCTACCAGTGCGTTCTGGATGGAGTCCCCGGTGATCACCGCCAGTCCCTCCGCAGTTTGCACCGCTGCCGCGATCGTGCCCGGGGAGTGCCCGGGCACCTCCACCACCGAAACCCCCGGCGCCAGCTCGGTGCCCTCTACTGCACTGCGGATGTCGTACTGGTCCAGCATCACCTTGGTCCAGGCCGGAGTGGCGTAGTCCTGCCCGTGGGGGTTGGAGATGTAGTTCATCTCTTTGGGGTGGGCCATGATCACAGCATTGTCGAAGTACTGCAAGCCCTGCACGTGATCCCAGTGCGCGTGGGTGAGGAGCAGTACGTCGATGTCGGACGCGCTCAAATTCCGCTTGGCCAGTTCGGCCCGCAGGACGACCCCACGACCGAAGTGTCCAGTGTCCACCACGATGCGCGTGATGCCGCCACGGCCGTTGGGAGCCTCGATCAGGTTGACCCCGCAGAAGGCGATGTCGCCCTCCTTGGACTCCACCTGGTAGCCCTGCAAGACGGTGTCGATCCGGGCCTTCTCGGTCATCATGCACTCCCTCGTGACGATCCCGACGTGTGACGTGTAGAGTTCTCCGCTCCGGGCACCCTACTGCTGTGCTCACGCACGAGCCTCTTTACACCACGGTGTCCACCCGATCGGCGCGCACGATGAACTGAGGGAGCTCAACGATGAGCAGTGGGGTCGACAGCCGCGTCGGGCCGACCCCGCACGACCGACCGCGCTCACGGCTGGGCACGCTGGGGTCACGCTGGTCCTGGCAGGCGATGCTGTGGCTGTGGCTCGTCTACGCGATGAACGCCAACATGCGCAGCTGGATCCAGACGGTGCAGCCCGCGATCGTGGAGGAGTTCAAGGTCTCCCCTACCACGATCGGCTGGTTTTCCGGCGGCCTGACGATCCTGCTCGGCGTGGCCGCGCTACCGATCTCCACCTGGTCGGACCGTGGTGGTCACGGCTGGGAGCGCAAGTACCGCCATCTGCCGGTGGTGGCCATCTACCTAGTCTTCTCGCTGTTGACCGGGGTCAACGTCCTCACCGTCAGCATCGGAGCGATCTTCCTCATCCAGGCAGTGAAGAACCTGGCCAGCGGCGGCGGCGAAGCCATCGAGGTGACCGCCGTGGCCGAGTGGTGGCCGCTGGAGCGACGCGGCTTCGCCCAGGGCCTGCACCACACCGCCTTCCCCTGGGGGACGCTGCTGGGCGGTCTGGGCGTCGCAGCCATCTACACGGTTTACGGCTCGCAGAACTGGCGTTACGTCTTCCTGATCCTGCCGCTGCTCGTCATCCCCTTCTTCGCCCTCTACTGGCGCTTCGCCACCGCCAAGAACTACGCCCGCTTTGTCGACGACACAGTGAGCAGGGGCATGACCCCGCCGCTGGGGGCGGAGTCCGAGGCCGAGCAACTCAAGGCCGAGCCCGGCGCGGTCGGTCGAGCCCTGCGCAACCCCAACGTCATGATCTGCTCCTTGGCCACCGGGCTGGCCAACGTGGGCTACATGGGCATCAGCTTCTGGCTGCCGCTGTACCTGGCCTTCGTTGCCAAGTACTCACTGGCGCAGGTGGCTGCCTACAGCGTGCTGTTCACCATCACCGGCGGCCTCGGCCAGATCCTTTGGGGGTTCGTCTCCGACCGCTTTGGGCGTAAGTACACCCTGGTGCTGCTCTTCTCCTGGTTGACGGCGGGCTTCCTGCTCTTCCAGTTCGTCGGCACCAGCTTCGCGGTGCTTTTTGCGGTGCAACTGTTCACCGGTCTGGCCATCAACGGCGTCTACCCGGTCCTGTACGCGATGACCTCCGACTCCAGCGAGCCGGGCGCCATCGCCATCGGCAACGGGCTGAACATGTCCGGCATGCTCGTCGGCGGGTTCGGCGCCATCATCATGGGCGCGCTCATCAGCCTCGGCGGAGGCTACGGCTCGACATCGGG
>JAABUP010004837.1_pt1 | contig 21504 bp, 17 predicted proteins | sample 5559201 | NCBI WGS metagenome assembly JAABUP01 (sample SAMN10711887, study PRJNA513373) | rock metagenome | isolation source: Antarctica rocks | place: Antarctica | reverse complement strand
GCTCAAGGCAGAGAGCGGAGCGCGGGCGGAAGAGTGGCTCGATTGGTGTACGAGTAAGGTAAGCTTCGAGGAACAGGCTCTCAATAGAGAACTCATACAGGGATTGGCAAAGGGTCTGGAAGCTTGGGGAGAAGGCCCCGTCTCAGGGTGCCATGCTGCAGCGAGTGTCAATCGAAATGACGACTCTGAAGCAAGCATGATCAACGACCATGCCTGTTAGGTCAATGTAACTGATATGATGCTTACACATATGTGGGGGGTCACCTTGCTGTCGAAGCTAGTCATCACATGTAAAGGGTTTCAGGGTCCCTCTTTAACTTTGCGTTCCACTTAGCCGTTGATCGGTAATGTTTCTCTTGACTGTTCCACCTGCATACAGTCTGCTTTATATGGACAAGATATACCCCACGGTGTCAGCATCTGGGGTAATTCCGAAGTGCCTAAGATATTACTTATTATTATATCTATTTCACCATGAGCAGCACTTCTTCTCAATGGGGTTCTCGTTGAGTTCTATCCGTCAGGCGCTCAAAGCTCGAGCCTTCACACCTCACACCTCACACGTCAAGATCAAGACCTCTTTGTTGTTGAACTTGAACATCAACAAGTCATACAAGTGAGTGCCACCAGACATTGTGGTACAAGATCTGGGAAGACTCATCGAGAGAAGTCACTGTGGGATAGGTTATAGGCAATATGATTTTGGCCAAAGTATAGGGCTTCAGTTGATGGATTGTAAAGACAGGCTGCGCAAAAGTACAGATCTCAAGTTCTCAACCACCACCCGGTCGTCAATCTTGCGTAGCAATAATGGCCGTCTTCGCCGTAGCTCATCGTCACTTCCCCAAAGCCCCGTTCCAGATTGTTACATTTCCTGACCCCCAGTCCCATTCCTTGCCAGTAGCCGTGCCTCTTCTAGGTTGCACAGTCATAGCTCTTGACGATATGGCTTCCGTCGCCACAGTAATGGTAGCCCTCAGAAGCTCCTCTGCAGCCAGAATTGAAATTCCCATTCTCATTCAGGTACAACGGACCTCCACAGCCTTGGAGCGAAAGCCCAGTGAAGCCATCAAGCTGGAAGTTGATGTTGCATGGGTTTGCTGGGAACTCAGAAAGGACGGCGTTGTCGTTGCATGGATTCTTGCCGCTCAGCCAGGCGACGTTGTATCGGGTACCATCTTCATTGTACTTGTTGCCGATTGAGACTTTTGCTGTGGCAGTGCTAACATAGAGAGCAACAGCAAGTGAGAGAAGGGCTGACAGTTGCATGGTGTTTTTGTTGTAATGGTACTTCGACCTCGAATATTTAGCAGAAGCCTGTAGAGAGGTATGGCCAGAATACTCACTATGTTTCCAGATCTCTTGTATGTTGTCTAGGGTGCTTAGGTGAAGGCTGCTGTAGACTGATGCTGATGATGAGATAGTTCTGTAGCGGAAGAGCAGCTGCTTCTATAGACAAAATATTGGCAGTTAAGGCATGATTTCATGATGTTGCATCTAACCATGACTGCAACCTCCGAACACTGTCAGCGCTCTGTTCTGCAAGGTAATCATGATGACCTGAACCGGTTGATACCCTTCAGGGACTTTTACGCAGTAAAGACGTTCGGGAACAGCGGTCAAATACTCCGTTACACAAAAGGATTACTGAACATGCGCGAACTGTGCTGATGGTATTCCCACGCCTTGATGAGACCATATTTCGCAGCGTGATCAAGAGCCAAGGTATATGCTGCGATTAGAAAGACTAAAGCGGAGGATAGAGAGGCGACCAGAGATGTGCAAGCTGGCTTGGAAAGGAAAAGCCGGATAAGCATCACAAGGGGGAAGATGCATATCGGATATGCTCGTCGTATATGCACAACAGAGAGTAATCAAGAGTCAGATTGTTCGAGGAAGTGTGGATGTAATGCATTGATATTACTAGGAGGTCAGTCAGGTAGTCACCTGGAGGAGGTAGGTACGAAGTACTTCGTACGTACCGTAACTCGATCTCGCTAAACAATTGATTACCTTATTCAGCATTATTGACTCCGACTAATTTGGTGAGTTTTCAATATCAAGCAACCAGAGACTGGGTCACTTCGTATGCGCAGTACCATTGAATTATTCACACAACGCTTGGGGTGGCTACGATCTGCCTGAGGTTGTGCGCACTCACTGCAACACGGGAGGACTGTCTTGATTGTTGTCGCGTCTGTTACACCATCGGCGACACCTACCTGAACTGTGGGTCTTGTCTTGTCCGTCTCGTTCAACTTCCACACTTCACACGCCAACGTCGCGACCTCTTTGTTCCTCGAGGTTGGACTTGGGCAAAAGCACAGCTGCAAGTGCGCCGAGCTGGCGCATGTAGCTTTTGGACTCGTCTCCATCCATAAGTGAATTGCTTACGAACGCGCATATTGAATGTACTGTTCCGCTTCCGACATTGTACGAGTCTCAGTAATAACACTGTGCGAGCACCAAGAGTATCAACGGGCACACGCTGCGAATGACCTGCTCCAAATATCTTGGAGACCCAAAGTGCGCTACTGAAGGAAGGCTTGCAAGCTGCGATTCAGAGCGATGATCCAGGCGTGACCAGCACGAAGTGTACGATCTTGTATCGCCTTGCGAGGTTTTGTTGAAATAGACATAAAGGAAGGAAGATGTCCACAAGACTTGGACATCACGATCTTCCTGCGCGTCCCCCAAGCAATATTCCTACACATTCTCCCTCTGGAAAAGACCTGCCTCCGCCACCTCCACCCGCAGATATGCCACCAATCTACCACTTTGGTGGCGATTCCTGGCGCCCGACTAGTGCACCACGGACAGGATATCAGCTGTCTGAGTTTTCATTTTGGCAAGACAATGCCCAAGCCCCACGATATCCGCGAGGTGGCGATTACAATGAGATATCGACAAGATCAAGTGGTTACTTCTCTCAAGATGGTGGAGGACGTCCTTACGGCCAGTCGCACCCAAACGGACACATTGACTCGAGGGCCAGAAGACACGATCGTGGCGCAACCCGCTACGGTCGTGGACGTGGTGGTCGTGGCTTTCCAGCTACTGCTGAACGCCCCTTGCTAAGGTCCACGCGGGAGTCAACTCCGGACCAAATGACTGGCATGACAGAGGAGCACAATAACCATAGAAGATTCATGGTCCCTGACGACATCTCTGACAGCGACGAGAAAGATATGGAGGAGTCTGAGCCGGAAGAAACTTACCAACCACCCGAACCCAGCGATCCTACAATACTGGATTCAGACATGACTAATGGCAATAGGACTGAGAATGTCAGTGAGCCTGCTCGCAAGAAACAAGTGCGAGAGATGACTGGGAGCGACTCTGCGGATGGCGGGTCTGTACCCAAGTGGTCGAATCCAGATCCCTATACCGTGCTCCCCCCACCGGATGAGTCGCAAAAGAAAAGGAAAGACGTGGTCAAGCTCATTCGGAAAGCTAGGATCGCTGCTGAGCAGGACGTGGCGCCGAGCAATGCAGTTGCAGCTAACGATGACTTCATCTCCCTTAACTTCGAAGACGAGACCAACGCGCTGAACGGTGATGTCAGCGACAGCAATGAATCGGACGACAAGGGGAGGGGTGTTCCTGGAGCACCTTCTGGACCTCGTCAATTCAGTCACCTAAGCACCCTCCACGGTCAATCACAAGTGAATGCTCCGGGGACGACGGGAGTCGCTGTCTCTGCAGCATCTCTTGGTCCACCACCTGTGTATGAGCCCACTTCACAGCGTAAGACTACCAAATCAGCTGATGAGCTCTGGCCTCCACCGGATACGGAAGCGGCGCTTGGCAATCGAAAGAGAACTCATGATGATCAAATCAAAGCGGAGGTATCGCCACGTTTAAAGCGAAAGAAAGGCGGTAAAGCCGCGCGCGCAGACGGCTCCATCGTCTCAGAATGGAAAGTACGTGGAACGACCTTAGAAACGCCATGGTGTGTTACAGATCATACAAAGGTCGAGAACATTGGCTATGGGTAGGTGAACTGTCTATAGTTGTAACAACACTTGCTGCGATCACTGGCTGATCTCATACCGCAGGTTTCATCAAGAGATCTGCGATTTCTATGACTTCGTAAAGCCCCGGGAATACGAAGATATCATCCGGAACGAACTACTTCAACGACTTCGTTACACTATCAGACAACAATATGGTAATTGCGACCTTCAGTGCTTCGGTTCTTTTGCCGCTGGTCTTTACCTTCCAAATGCCGACATGGATCTTGTCGTTGTCTCCGAGAGCTTCATGAACCGTAATATAAAGCAGATTTGTCAGAGCAAAACAGCCATGCGCAATTTCGCTGATTTCTTGAAGCATGAACGAGTGCCGGAACATGCTTCCGTTGAGATGATCTTTGGTGCCAAAGTACCCTTGATCAAATTCGTGGATCGGATAACCGGGCTGAAGGTCGATTTGTCATTTGAGAATGACACTGGTATCATTGCCAACGGAACATTCGCCAATTGGAAAGCTCAGTTCCCGGCTATGCCAATAATCGTTACCCTCATCAAGCAATTTCTCATGATGCGTGGTCTCAACGAGGTGGTCAATGGTGGATTGGGCGGGTTTTCTGTTACTTGCCTAGTAACGAGCCTCCTGCAGAACATGCCGGAAGTGCAGCGTGGCGCGTTGATCCCAGAGCAACACCTTGGGTTTATTTTGATGGAGTTCTTCAATCTCTATGGGAACGAGTTCAACACCACCACGACTGGCATTAGGCTTAATCCTCCGGGTTACTTTGACAAGGTATGCTGCGCTTTCGTCCAGATTTACGGTTCCCAAACTGATGCTTTAAAGCGCACAGCTCCAGGCCGCCCCTATCAGGCCAATAAGCTACATAAGCTTGTGATCATTGATCCAAACAGATCCGACAACGACATTTCCGGTGGTACCAAGAATATCCTGACTATCTTGGAACACTTCGCTGAAGCACACCGGACTCTGCAGCGAAGAATGGCCGCACTCAGCCAAGCTGACTTTACGAGCCAGGATACGGAAAGCGTTCTGGGAACGATACTTGCAGGGAATTATTCGGCGTTCGAGACGCAGCGCAATCGATTGAGGCGTCTATATGATGAGAGGTGTGGTGTCTTGATATCCTCACAATGCTTCAAGAGCTGAAATCTCCCAACTCTAGGTTCGGTAAGTTTGACGAGAAGGTTGAAGGGACCATCAGAGGAGGATTTGCAGCTTCGACAATATTCCTGACCATGTACGTGGGAGTGGCACAGCTCAACCGGTAGACCGAGGACGCAAAAACATTCCTGGATTCCTTCCACCTAAGCCCCAAGCGAAGCCGGAAGCCTCAGTCAGAACCTACAGGCACCTCCAAGACGGCAATAAACCCAGGTTCAATGAGGCGGCCGCCAGACAAAGGGCTGTAGTACTAAAAAAGGATTTTCCCGGTATCAAAAATGTTCCTCAGGCTATAAGCAAAAGCCAGAGGAGAAACTTGATTGCACACTACGAGGCAACTGATGCCACATCTCGGAATGACGAGCGGAAGATCCCGACTCGTTCTCAGCACACCAGTGCTTCAGCGGCCACCTCCAGTAGGATCAACGACTTGGGACGGACTGTAGCTGCTCAACTGAATACTGTGACAGTTCTTAGGGGAAGTGGAGGGGATTCGACTAGTGATCCCATCGAGATTGATTAAGAGTTCTGTACAGGCGATTTGCGTAACGTGGACGTTTGTCTCGTTGGATTTCTGTTAGATCAAGAGTTTCACAGGCTTTCTTTGCGTCCGTCATCGTCTGGCTAAAGCTTGCAGCAGTGCTTTCCGGTCCGGCGTTCAGGTCGATACCCCTCGCTCAGTTGTACTACTAGACCTCAGCTCGCCCTAGCTTCTAGCGTTGAGTCTATCAGGCATGCTTGCGGGCCGTAGCTTCGTCTTTTTTATTGCTGCGTATACATCTCTCAGTCTCTATCCTCACCACGCTTTGAGACGCTCTCCGACTGAACCGACACTTGCAGATTGAACGGACGGATATGTCCTTGCCGGTATGGCTTTCATTGCTGAACTTCTATAGTGTATGCGAATCCTTTTGATGTCTTGGGACTTTCGGTCTCTTCGGAGATCATCGCTTCGATCGTTTCATCGCGATTCGCTGCAAACATCACCGTCCCTTTGCTGCTTCGGCTGGTGAGGTCCAAGAAATTGGTAAACCCGAAGATGCAGCAAAGGGACTCTTTCTCATTACAGACTCGCTTCATGCGAATTTGTGGAGAGGATATTGTTCAACCTGAGACTGGAGTAACACTGTGATCACCATGCTGAAAGTGACAATTAAGATTCCATGGTAATGGGTATAGCGTTTAGATAACGCCGCTCGATGCCCTCCGTGCTTGAGACCTTTTTGGACCAGATTCTATGCATTATTAGCCCTCTCGATCGTGGGTTTGGGAAATGAGGAGAGCGACCGACCCAGCATGGCTTATTAGTCATCACAACCACAAGCGCCACTTTCATACCCTCACTGTAGCGAACTTAAATTTCTGGACATTGCGGCAGCTGCAAGACTCCAAGATGGGTAATGATGGCGGAAGGTACGCTCTCAAGCCCTTTGATTTATGCCATGCAGTAGCTAATTTATGCACCTGTAGTATACCCACCCGCCGTGAACTCGTGAAGGAAGCTGCGCGCGACCTCACCACCACTCAGGTCAAGGAAACGCAACAAGAGCAGCAAGAGTACCACTGGACCACCTGCCCATTATCGCATCGACCTCTTGCACAGCCTGTGGTCTCCGATCTTTCTGGGAAGCTGTACAACAAAGATGCGGTCCTGGAGTACCTTCTACCAGCCGGCGACGGCACTCCAGGGTTGAGCAAGTCGGACAATGAGCAGGTCCTCGAAGGTCGAGTGAGAAGCCTACGGGATGTCGTTGAGGTCAAGTTCGAGGTGGAAAAGGAAGTGAAGATGGAGAAGAACGGTAGGGCAAGTCCTAAGGGGGAGAAGTGGATCTGTCCGATTACGAGCAAAGCACTGGGTCCAGGTGTCAAGGCCGTCTACTTAGTACCTTGTGGGCACGCTTTCTCAGAAGGTGCAATTAAGGAGATATCTAGCCAGAATTGCTTGCAGGTCAGCGGTCACTTTATGCTCGGGATCAATGGAGCGTTGGTTAACAGGTTCCGTCATAGTGCAACGAATCCTACGCACCTGACAATGTCATTCCAATATTACCAACTGCACCAGCGGACATACAACGGCTAACAACTCGAGCCCAAACGCTGAAAGAGCAAGGACTTACTCACTCCTTGAAGAAAGCTTCGGGATCGGGCAAGAAGCGGAAGAAGAACATAGATATTGGCACGGCGGACACATCGATTCCAGCTCTCAACGATAGCGAAGCTAAGAAGCTCTCTGGCAAACAAACACCACAGCCCGGCAGCGGTAGCCTGACACCAAGTGGAGGTATCAAGAATGCCGCAACGGCTTCACTCACCGCGAAAGTTCTTGAAGAAGAAAAATCAAAGAACAAGCGGCGCAAACTTGGCGCGAATGATAATCTTAAGAGTCTTTTCTCTTCGGAGAATGGCGTATTCAAAAAGAATGGCGACTTCATGACTAGGGGATACTCAATACCTGCGGGCGCAAAGCCATGAGGAGCGTTACAAGGCGTTAGAGATTGACCGGGCGTTTTGAGGCTTTACTGTATAATCGGGTCTAGAAAGACATATGGTGCAACTTGGACAGAGATAGTGAGATACTTCTGGTGTACTAGACGCAAAGTACGTCCTGCCGTCGGAAGGGAATGGCATATCGATGAGCATATGCACATGTTTTGCCTTTGGGTGTGATGAGTCCTAACCAAGCCCCAAACCTTTGACAGACTGTCATGATAAGACATTTCAACGTATTAGCACAGAGATATTCGGCTTCATGTAAGAGTGAAAACGCGGATAAGAATCTTAGTGGGCAAGGCAGGTTGCACGGAATGAGTCTTGAAGTCTAAGGCTTCACTGTCAGTACAACAGCAACTCCAGCGGTCGAAATCAATAATGCTGGGAATTTCAGACGATATCTCTTGACAGGTACCACGATCTAATCCTTCATAGCCTGCATGTTTCCATGCCTACGCCATAGTTTTATGGACTTTTCTTGGCCTGAGCGAGGTCTTGCGACCTGTTGCTGCTGACAGTATCTGCAGAGCAAGCTGACTACGTATATACGACGTTAGGATATTCTTCTCTCAAGCTTGATTACTTATCTCATGAGCAAAGAGACAATTGCGTCCTTAACGTCGAATCATCACTGCAACGTTCTTACTAAGGTAGAGGGCAAGCTGACGATAGCAATGCAGCCTGTCCGTGGCAGACTATCGATGGGATGCAGGTTCGAAAGGGGTTTACGATATGATCAAGGGTCATGACGGTAACGCAGATCTTGGTAATCGCATGACTGGATGAAGCAGAACGAGTCTGAAGCCACTTGCGCCAGCGTTCCGGTCGTAATATCTACGAAAACTTACAACACCACATGCATGTGGATCACGGTGAATTCGGCGAGAGCCCCAGCCGTATAACCACGTTCCCACAGCCTATGAATACGCGACGTTTCCACAATTTTTCAACAGCCTGTTTGAGGTGTCAAATCCACACCTTCTACGACGGCTACAGGCTATGAGCCTTCCGCGGTGGATCGACGAGGTCCGGGGGCGGAATACAATGGTCAATGGGCAGGCGAGAGGTCTATAGGACGTAGCTAGTGGCCAGAGTAGTGAGCAGTCTCGACGAGGACGTTGTCTTTATGTTTTGTCAGGGCCAGCTGTCATAGTTAATCCGCGCCACCAGGGTGCCCATCACTGTTGCCTATTGTGCTTTGTCAGCGCTGGCTAAACGTCGGGTATCTAAGGTAGTCGCTCTGCAGGCTTTTCCTTTTCCTTGATATCTATAACTATGAAGGTAGAACTATAAAATAAACGACATTTGTTACAATGATTCAGTCCGTGGGTTGCTAAGCTGTAGTTTTCTAAGGGTCAAACCATGCTAACTACACCCGCTGAGCAGTCTAAAGATATCTACCTAACACTGTCAAACCATCTACTTGATAATTTGTGTCAGATACAACAACCCACCCACAGTCGCAGCCTGCAAATCAACATGAACATAAATCCTCTGTGTCCCGGTTGGCACATTCGCAATCTGAACACTAGCACACATGTTGCACTGATTTGTTCCGCCATTGAGCGTTCGCCATGACGGAACATTACTCCTCGTCTCAGATGTTTGCGCCTCAATTTCTAGACTTGCCGCGACCACCGTCGTGTGAGAGTCGAAGCTTGTCATCACCGCTTCGACTGTATACTGAGAACCAGCCTGAGGATGGAACCCTACATGTATGGCCGCAGGCGTGGTCTCATGCGTGAGCCAATCCTTTGCTATTCTGACAAAGTTCTCAGTGCTGACGCAGAACGCTGTGTGAAGTGCCCCTGCACCCTGAAGGCCATCAACGCAGATTTCGTTTGATGCGCAACTGCCAACATATCCCGGGTGGGAGCCTCCAATCGTACACCCAACGCTATATGCCTGAGGGTTGACATGACGCCTGCAATCAGAGCGATGAAACTGTTGGTTGAAGTAACAAACGTTCAAGGGCCGGGATGTTTCGCGTTTCTGTTTTGTTGAGACGGAGGAAGTATGCTGGTGGTGAAGGATGGTTATGCGGTCTGAGGCATCCTTGCCTGTATGGTCGGTGATAGATATATCGAACAGGTTGGCGGGAATGCTGAGGTTCTTGATCAGCATTTCATCATTTGTCTCATGGAGATCAGTCGTTAAGTACGTACGATGGATCGTTGACGGGCGCTGTAGAGTCTGCTCTGACTTCTAGATCCTGCAGAGTAGTTGCTTGCAATTCATGCGCCAGCGCCCCGTCATTAATGACCGGCGTCGCTGTTGCTTGAAGATTGAAGCTGAGAAAGACCAAGACACCATGGATAGTGCAACGCATCTTTATATGATTTACCCTCTCTAAGAATATCAATGCGTCTTTGTTTAGTAAGTGAGGAAAAAATATCAGCAGCGTTGAGAATCACTATTCAGCTTATATCCCGGTCATTTTCGCATCGAACATACGCTTTGAAAGCCCTGATCACACATGTTTCAGCTGCGAAGAACACAGAACAGTTGCGATATGCGTGAAACGTAAGATCCATGCAGGGTGTGGAAGGGGTGTGCTATTTCTATGAGGCTGTGGGCGCATGTGAAATGTCATACTCAGAATCATCGATTGAAACGTGTCAGGATTCAGAAAGGAGGAGAGTCGCCAGTCTCCTTGGTGGGCTCTAACGGGGCTTAGACTTGGACTTGGGGTTATAGGCCATTGTAGCCCTCTGTGAAGGCGCGTTTGGACCTTGAAGTGCATCGAACCCCAATGTTTAGCCGCATTGAAGTAATAGGAAGCTGCGTGTGTAGTGGGAAGCAAGAATGAAGGAGACTTGAAGTATTCTCCTACAGTCTACCTATATCTATAACAGAACGCTAGCAGTGCCAAGGAGATAAGGTATTGGCTCAATTAATGAGATTTTTGGGTATGGGAACACCAAAACTGAAAATCTCACTGCATCACTTCAACAGCGTGCATTGAGCCTGTTTCTTAACGGAAATTGAAGGATTTTTTTTATGTTTTTTAGAGAATTGCATGCGCTTTCAGACAAAAAAGTAATTTCTAAAACCCATTCATAAATGCAAAAGTTATATCACTTTCAGTCAGTTATCCACTTTCTAACAGAAGTGCAGGGCCGAAACACCTGTACTCACGGGCTCTCAACTAGTATTATTAGCTTGACGATGTGGTCGTTGATTACTAATGCTAGTTCGTAAGGATCATCGGCAGATCTGCCCCCGAAGCTCCCTGTCCGAATCTGGAACATAGAAACGAGCTGTAGAGTGGAAGCTTGTAATCACTTATCACTTTAGCAAGAATGAGAAACAACTACGTATTACTATTACTTCTGCCAGCGGTAGGCTTGGTAATAGCTGCCGAAACACCTAGACCTCGAGGCGTAGGACCAGAATGTTCGTAAAGAAACCATGTTCGTAATGGTCGACGAGTGCTATTACTGATCTGAATGGTCTTAGTCGCCAAGTTCTACAAGTCCACGGAAAGCTTCACTTGCATCTCGAATCCATCTGTACACCTTTCCTACTCTCACGTCAACGATGACTATTGCGATTGTCCCGATGGCTCCGACGAACCCGGTACATCAGCTTGCTCCTATCTGTCTCCTCTGTCCCCATCGTCACCTGCCAACAAAGCGATCAAAGACACCAATACCACAATGGGCCTTCCCGGGTACTATTGCAAGAACAAAGGACACCAACCAAGTTATATTCCATTCCAAAATGTGAATGACGGCGTCTGCGACTACGAGCTGTGCTGTGATGGCACAGATGAATGGGAAGGCGTTGGCGGAATAGTCTGCGAGAACCGGTGTAAGGAGATCGGTAAAGAATGGAGGAAACAAGATGAACAGAGGAAGCGGGCATTGGGCGCTGCTGGAAAGCGTCGGAAAGAATTGGCTAGTGAGGCAGCACGGCTACGGAAAGAAGTCGAGGACCGGATAAAATCTCTAGACACTCAAATCGAAGCCTCGCAGCTGAAGGCGCACGGACTGGAGACGGAGCTCGCCGAAGTGGAGAGGAAGGAAAAAGGTAAAGTGGTTCGAGGGCCGGCGAAAGGGAACAAGGTCAATGTCCTGGCTGGTCTGGCAAAAGGGAGGATAGAGGAGCTACGAGAAGCGTTGATGACCGTTCGGGTTCAACGCGATTCAAGCCGCGAAAGGATCAAAGAGCTGGAGGGAATTCTGTACCTTTTCAAGGAGGAGTATAATCCCAATTTCAATGACGAGGGTGTGAAAAGAGCTGTGAGGAGCTGGGAAGAGTATGCAGCTCGGGATAAGCTAGCGGATGGTGACGCTGCACATGACCGTGATCTGGACGAATTCACCAAGGCAGACGGTGAGAATGGTGGTATCCAGTGGGACGAATGGGAAGGGCATGACGAGAGTGACATAGAAGTCCGTAAGTGGCCCCACGACATGTACATTGTTTCCTAGCCAACATGGCTGACAGGATCTAGTCTATAAATTTGAAGAATATCTCCCACACTCGGTACGGGACTGGATTGACCAGAAACTGCGGGATCTCCGAGTCCTCCTAATAGAGAATGGGATCCTGGCAGGGTCGGATTCTCCGTCGTCCGAGTCCAAGGCAGTCGTCGATGCACGCAATGCTTTCAAGGCTGCTCAGGATGATCTGAACAACCTCAACACCCAGCTTAGCAGTCACAAGGAAGACCTCGATAAAGACTATGGTGTGGACGAGGTATTTCGAGTCCTCAAAGGTCAATGTGTCTCCAAAGATTCTGGCGAATACACCTACGAGCTATGCTGGTTGGACAGAACAAAGCAAAAGTCCAAGAAAGGTGGCAGCGAAACCGCAATGGGCACTTTCGTACGCATAGATTCTATCTTCGTTGACGAAGATGTTCCGCCAGACGGTAAAGGCCTCGGATCTGGGGAGAGGGTTACTCTGAGGTATGAGAACGGGCAGCACTGCTGGAACGGGCCGAACCGGAGCACGCTGGTGGTGCTGGCTTGTGCGGAGAAGGATGAGATATGGAAGATCGTCGAAGAGGAGAAGTGCGTGTATAGGATGGAAGTCGGTACTCCGGCGGTATGTGATGCTGCGGCGAACGGCAACCAAAAGGGGCGACATGTTAAGGATGAGCTGTGAGGACCGTCTTGATAGAACAAGCCGAATGTTCGCATGTGTTTCAATATCTTTGTTCTGACTGCAGCTGATTGCACATGTGTTGTGATTCTGAGGTACGACCATTGGGCACCCTGAGGCCCAAAGTAGCCCCCGACTGGCAGATCTGAACACATGGCTCAAACCCCCTGCCAACGAGATCGTAGACTAGCAGTAGAGAGGCAGGTATGACGTAAGGAGTCATGAAGATCCCAGACTGATCAGAGTTCAGGGCTTTATCTCAGGCTTTTTGGACCTGCGCAAGTATCACCACACGTGTCATAACCACATACATAGCGGAAGAAGCTCGTTCGTTTCGACCTTGCCTTCTCCTTCAGATAAAGGATATTGGCTCTTTTGAGAAAGCATCTCAAAAATGCACACAGAGGATTGTCAGTCTGTTGGCCAGAATTGCGTCAATCTAGATTACCTCGTGACAGATGGTAGAAGGCCTCCGCAAGTTAGGTTTCAAGAGACCACTGCTGGGTGGGCGGTTACATGCACATCAGACACATTTCATGTAGGACGGTATGAAGGATACTTGCATTGCTACTTGTACATGATAAAGTATTCGTCAACTGCCAGAAGAGATCAGGTACAGGTACCTGAAAGGGCTGCTATTCCCAAACAACCGTTAGGTAAGGTACTTTGTCTTAGTTCCATCTCCAAGCCAGGATTCTGCCCAGGACCATTGCATGGTTGCGCTAATCAGAGCTAATTACACGCATACGGCACGATCATTGGCCGGATGCTAATGGAGGGACGGGCCAAGAAGGCATCTTCCTTACCAGTTTCACGTGGGTCGGCCAATCGGACTTCAGATCTCTCGGTCCGCTTAACTCTATTACCCCTTTCTTCATCTAAAGTGCGGCAACCAAGGTAAACCGATGACAGAGGGCCGTGGGGAGATCAAACTGCGACGTCGTTGGCAAAAGGGATGAAGAGGCGACAGGTACGTTTGGTGATGGGAATTTGCAACTTCTATGCAATCATTCATTCCCATCACATCCGTGCCGCCTTATCCATTCATCATGCTTCGGATGGCAGCATCATCTCCCTCTCCACATTCCACGCCTGACCTGTTACAGATGTATATCATATCATATCTTACTTAGCTAATAATCTCCTTCACCGTTGATATCAATGTTACATCTGCAGTCAAAGCTCCGTCTGTCTGACACAACTTCATTCACTCCAATCCCAAACCCTCATCATTCAATCTTTGATCAATACGGAGTACGTCCCAGGATCGAGGGACCGAGGCTAGGTCACGCTACTCTAGCCCCTCGACCGTCCGGTAAGCTACGCCTCAGTCGACACCCTAAACCCCCTTTGTGCGGTCAATCTTGAGGGCGGGAAGGTATTGTAATTGCCTAAATTCCGACGCCATGCCGTTTCTTGTCCATATTAATCATGGAGTGAGCTGAACTGTGCCCATAGTCGTCGTTTCCCTGCGAAGTTTGTTGGCCAGTGCAATATCAGAACCATCCGCCTGGGACGACGGAGCTCGCGTGGCATCCTGACAATACATATAAACGATCGTCGAAGATCGCCTTGATCCTCCCATCCTTTTCCTGTCGACCTACAGAGTGCTCCCACCATCGTTGTGCATCGCATCGATCATTACCACCAAGCTGCCACAGGTTGCACAACGTTCACCGCTCTGTTCTTCAGTCTTCCTACGTCTACAACAGTGCCGGCGCTTTTCTTACTACCCTACATCGTCTTATCCGGGACGGCATATGCTATCACGGTTGGCTACAGACCAGCCCAAGTCTTACATCCTCTTGACTTCATAGGTCCTAGGTCTTCATCTTCGATCTAGGGCGACCGAACGAAGTCGGGGGACCCACTCCTAAGCAATACAGTGGTACAACACAGTCACTACCGAATCTAGGATCATCGACTCAAACTACACACATTCATTTGATAATTGGGCTGGAGTTGAGATTATCACCATAGCTTTGACCCTCTCACTGGCTAGGACTCACACGTTCAATGCTTTACTATTGCCGTTGCGCTGTTTAAGCCGTTTCTGAAGCCTTTCCTGAGAAGATATCTGATCAATGTAAGCCATCGTTCATCAAACTCTAGCAACAATCCTGTGTCTTCCTCGTAATATTCCTCTCGTCGATTACATTGAGGGATTCGTTTACTGACATATCGTCTCCTTGTCTTCGCAGATCCAATCTTGTCTTCGATATCGCTCAGAATCTGCATCGACTCGTTGACCACAGACAATATCGTCGCTGCACCCTTCTTTCGACCAGCGATAACTATCTATACCTGGTCTACGAGGAAACAGGCTTTGGTAGCCCCCTGAGCTGATACGTAGCATCTGTTCTTGTGCCTCGGACAAACATATTGAACGCTCTGGCACCTCTACATGCACGTCTGAGTGCCCAACCATATCACCGTCCTCTCAGCGAACAAGCGGCGTTGACGGACTCCATCCCTCAAGATGAACCGCTTTCGGTCACGCAAGAAGACTAGGGACGCTGCCGAAACAGCTGGGAGATTATTGAATGATGCCGATAGCCCTTCCTTGCCGACGTTTTCGACAAAATCATCCAAAAAGGGCAAGAAAGGTCAAGCAGAGCCAAGACCCGAGGTTGACTTGTCAACCGCGCTTCCTTCGTCTGATGACTTTCGGACTAGTCTACTCATGCCAAACCTTTCGGCCAGGTTTAGTATGCTGAGGGAGCAAGATGATCCCACATCGAAACTCGGGAAAGCCAACGATGACAGTGTGCTTTTCCCGAAAAGAGCATCAAGACTGAATCTCTTTAGTCGCAATGGGCTTTCCGACATTGCAGAGGGACCGTCGATCGACTCAATACGGCCACCGTTTGCCTACGGAAGAGCTGACTCGTATCATTCTGGTGATGGCTATGGCACCGATGACGACTCCTCGCATAACGGAAGCATCATGAGCCGTTCGAAGCACCGTGAAGGCAACAATCTCTTTGGTGGACGCCAGAAGATATACAAGATTCCCGTCGGAGGCTCTGCTCTTGCTAAGGACCTGGGCTCAGCAACAGAGAATGTAGATCACAGCTCTGGCCGAAGGATGGGAGGCAGGGCTTTATACGGAGACGACGTCAGCTCGTCCGCTTTCCAGAAGTTGTGGGAAAAGAAACGGGAAGAGCAGGGTCAACGAGAAAGGAGAGAGGTTGCAAAAGAGGAGGTCGACGATGCTCGACCGGACGATCGTCCAACTTCGCCATCACCAGCAGGGTACAACAGGAGCCGAGAAACGTCATCATCTACTGCGTCAGGCCCTTCAATCATACGTACGTCGACAGCTGCAACATCTCTTGCATCTCAGAGCGTGATTTCTCTGCCTGGGGCCTGTGGAAATACCAACACCGCCCCGGGCCTTCCAATATCCCAGCAGCCACAGTCCAATCCCGCCGGACTTGATCGAGGCTTCACCAAGCCACGCAGACTGTACGGTCAAGGTCTCGATCAGCATATGCAGGATCAACAATATTCTGCGCTGCACAAGCTCGATTCGCTTCAGCAACGCACGCCCGGTAGTGGACCACCGCCCAATCTGTTGCAATCACAAAGCGCTTTCAATCTTAGGGATCATTTTCAGCGTCCAGGCCCGCTGTATGCACTTCCAGCTAGTCGTGCTGTGAGTCCACCGCCATCTGCAGTTCCTCGAGCCCTTGTTGGACTCGATCTGGGCGCCGGAGATAACGAGTCGATCTCTAACGGTCATTCGGGTCCACTCCCACTTAGCCCGCCAATGAGTGATGAAGACGATGGGTCCGTTTTCTCATCTGCTGTGCAACCTAATGATCGTGGTAAAGCGACAGCTCTAGGGGCGTTCAATAAACCAAGTATGCCTTATGACGAGCAACAGTACAGCCAGAGACAGTTCCAATTGCATCAAGCGCGAGGAACGACACCACCGGGACGGGCCTCGCCACCACAAGCAAGCGGTGCCCAAACGCAAATCATTGGACGAACACGTAACGAGCTCAATGCAAACTTCGAAATTAGATCAGAATCGCCCATTGAGCAGCCACTCCCTGCGCCAATCACGAATGGCGTACAGGAAACACGATCTGCTGCGAGAAGCATCCCTAAGAGAGACGTGCATCCAACATCGACCGGAACCTTTTTGACACAGTCGAGTGGCAGCGTAGAGGGCTCGGGGACTGGGAGCGAGACAGAGAACGACACAAGTTCATCCCCATTCAAGACCCCCCAGCTTCGGCAGCCTTCTATTGATGGTGACGAGCCTACCCTTCAGCAACCCTTAGATGGCGCCACCGATCATCCAGGACAGACCCAAGCTGCTTCACAGTGGTTGTACTTGGATTTTACGAACGATGTCTCCCCGGATAGATCTGATACAGATCGCCGCGCGCATGCACGTAATGACTCTTTGCTAGGAAAAGGCATGTCAGACAATAATGACGCAGACTCTCCCACTCTCGGACCCACGTCTGGTCTCAGCGGTCTCGTTCGCGCGCATCTACGGAACGACAGTGGTCAGTCGTCGATTTATCCGGCACCTTCTCCTGGTCAAGCTTCCCGACTATCTTCCCGACTTTCAATTTCAGAACCCGTAGCCAGCGCTACAATCACGGCGGAACAGTCAGGCGACATACGAAGCAGCCCCCGAGATCTGGACGAATTGGACGACGGTTTCCATGGTGAGCCAGATCCTAGCCTAGCGAAAGCCGAAGTACCTGTTGCGCCGCCACTATCTATCCGAGCGAAGCAGATCCTAGGCCAAGCGGCAGCTCTCAGGGACCAGGAACGCCTTAGGGCGCAACAAGTCTTGAGAGAAGGCAAGGTCACGCAGGTGCAAGGACACGAAGCTAAGCACTCTGGACAGGAAGGATCCTGGCAAGAGAAGATCAGGGGTCGACACCATAGGGTCGGCAGTACCGAAACTCAGAAGGAAAGAGAAGATTTCGCCAACGAACTGGCGAACAGAAGGAGAAAAGTTGAAGAGAACCTTAAGAGCTTTGCTGAGAACGAAAGCAGATATCCGATTCCGCTGCCTGGCAGGGAACCTGTAGGTTCCAGCCCTCCTAAAACTGGCAACAGCACTGGGCCTTTGAAGTCCAGACCAAACGAAGACTCCCTGACGGGTAAGCAGGATCCTTCGTCCAAGGCAATGAAAATGCTGGGCATCGGTGGAGCTGGCACGAGCGGCAGATCTCTTCGTCCATCCTACCGCGATTATTCGAAGGACGATGACGAGAGAATGCTTCGAGACATTGTCAAAGGGCCTAAGGTGCCTCAAACCCAATCGAGCGCTCGGCTCCAGTATCTGAAGGGGGCGCAATCCATGCAAGGCTTGAGACAGCGCAAACATAGCGAAGAAGGCCAGAATCGCCGAAACCGCCCGGGTCCATCACCCCAGTCCTTTGAAAGCTCAAGGCGAGATCTGTCAAGCTCAGATATCTCTGGAGAACGATCCAGAAGTCGTAGTGGCAGAGACCGAGATGATCTCCAAAAGGGCAACGCTGACGGCGCAGAGAGTGTTCCAATAGCATCCCGTGCGGAAGCGCTGCCCACACATAATAGTCACAGCCCTCACAGGACGTCACCTGATGTCATGGAGAGCAAGGTTTCAACAAAAGGATCGGCATTTACCATGTCTGGCACCGTTAGCGCTAATAGTCCGACCACTGGCAGCCTGTCTCCAAGAACCTCCCCTGTAACACTTTACTCTCCCAGCTGTACGCCACCAATTCATGATACTTCTTCTAAGATGTCTACATCGACTAGCCCGACTACGGTCTCCTCCAACGGGTTTCAGACTTTTGGGCGCATTCCGTCCAATCGTAAGAAAACGGTTAATAAGTCGGACATCTCAGAGCCTACTTTTCTCTCCTGCACGTCCTCTGTCGACACCGTGAATCTTCCCGCCGGAGCGGGCTTGAGTAGCAGGAGCGAGGCAACAAATCGAGGGCCTGCGCCTCCTTTACCACCTATCAACCCTCGCAGGAGAACACCGCAGCAAACAATCCTGAACGCGTTAGGGAAGAGCGACAAGGCGGACGCTCCTCCTATTCAATCGACGAGTGTTTCGTTCGAAGGAAGCAGTAACTATGGTGGAGAAGGCGATTCACGCTCACAGGTTCGCCAAAGACTACGCAAGTCCTCCAGCGAGGGAGGTAATCTTAATGCCAGAGCTCGCCATCATGCCTTGATGGCACCTTCGCCGGCTATGCCCCAGAGCGTCGATACGAACGGCAGCATGTTCTGAGCACGCCGATCTTCCCGACATGCGTATCATACATCTTTCACATGATCGAAGACTTTATCTACACCAACAATCGTTTTCATTATTCCCGTTCATCTCCATGGAAAGATGGAGGGCATCGGAGTTCGCGTTTGTGGTCATATGATGCCAATTCACGTATAAAGGTTAGGTCACATGAGGCGCATTTGACTGATGCTTTACACGAGCGTTCTTTTGTACAATATCTATCTGCATGGCCTGGTCCCATACTGCTGGTCTGTGTGGGCGTACAAGAGGCCTAATATATACATGTAAGCATCAATTGCACAACGATTCCCAAGCAAATACAAAACAAGAGCTATCACAATCTCCTGACTTGTCCCTTTGCTTGATCGTTCGGTCGCACAGACTGACACCAGAAAATCCCAAGTAATCCTTGCTCACCATAACTTCTCCAGAACAGAAGATTGCTGGCTCAATCCACATCAGGAATCTCAAGACAACTGACCTCTAGTCGCGTTCGCAAACCACGTACGGAGCCCCTGAAAGCTGCCGTTATATATCCAGACACTTCTTCCCACGACTTTGCTGTGTGTTCTGTTCGCTCGATCAGCTGTTCTAATTTCTTCTTCGCAATGCTTTCTTCGACATATCCGCTAGCAATCTCGTGTAGCACGCCGAGACAGCGCATGGCTTCCACGATCATGCGAGACACGGCCATCGAGACCTTGTCGGGCTCTTTGACACTGCTTCTGACGCGCTTAGCTGATTGTCGAACGTCGAGGTTCGATTCGAAGGTCGCTCGGCGTTTCGCTGATCTGGGAGATTCTTCGACGCTCGGACTGACTTGTTTCTGTCCGTCCATACAACTTCCATCCACAAGCAAAGCGTTTTCAGCTCTCCCCCTAGCTCTGATCTGACGTTTAAGCTCCGCTGCAGCCACAGTACAGTTGCCATTCAGCTTCTTCGGACGCAGGAGATTTTGACGTCCCTCCAGAATCTCCTTGCACATAACAACCTTATGATCCGGAAAGCTTGCATGACATCTATCCTCCGCAACACAATTACAATCCTTGAATCCAGCGTTCAGCCGAAAAACCCTCATAGCGCCCTCCCGCTCACCAACAAGCCACAGATGCCGCGTCCCCCATAGCTGACACATGTACTCAGCATTTTGGATGAGCCGGCCTTGCACACGCGTCTTTGGTGTTTCTGGATACATCTGGCCTCTGATGACGGCGATCTCGCATCCGTTGTGCGAGGCGCACAGATCGGAGGGACTCGCTCTATCGTTTGGACGGATGAGGTTGCAGAAGCCGAGAAACAGATAGCCGCTGAGAGCTTCGATGTCGAGCGTGAAGGCGGCGAGCACGACCTTGCCTGTAGTAGGTAGGATATGATGAGCAGATAGTCATTAAGGAGGTAGGTCTGTAGGCAGCGTCTTACCTCTAGCTGGGATGGCGCGGTCTTCATTATTCAAGAACGCTTTACATGCCTCTTTCGTAACGCTTTGTAGTAAGCAAGTATTTTTGTCATGAAACATGCCTATCAAGTTGAATGTTTTCTCTTTGGGTTTTCGGTTGGCTACTTCGAGAGTCGCGACGATGATATCACGAGGTTGGGGGCCGTGACTTGAGAATACAGAGCAAGATTGCGAGTCGTCGTTCTCGGATAGGTCCATGATGGAGATCCTTGGAGCAAATGGTGCTCCAGAGCAGGTGAAGATCTTGTCCTGAGGGTGTCGAGGTTTGTGGGTCTGGGAGGTTGGGTTTTGGTGGTAGTGAAGTGATAGTTCAGGGGGCTTTTGGATGTTGGTAAACAAAGCTACCACGCTCGGATAAATTATACAGAAAATACTTTGCAGCCCGGAAGAAATAGGTTCTGCCTTCTGCTGAATTTGCGGGCCAACCAACATTGCCAAACCATCTAGAGGAGCTTTCGGTATGTCAAAGATTTTTATGGATGTAGTAGTTTTGCCTAGGGCATGCTCATTACTTGGTAGTGATAACGGCTTATTCACAGACAGCTGGATGCTTCTCGATTCAACGCTTGAGATGTAGATATGGATGCTATAGGGCTGAGTCGAGTTGAGTTGACGGAGGGAGTTATGGTGAACAGAACCTTAAGACTGGCTCTCACGATACTGTTTCAGCTGACCAGCATGGTCCGTTTATGAATCGGATAGTTCAGCTTCTCACTGGTAGAATGATAATGATCAACTCCAATTGATATTTGAACAACACCCCTTTTCATCGAGAATACAAAGTATCAATGACATCGTACAGCCCATGACACGTCACACCAATTGAACTGCAACGGCCCCCCGAAGCAAGACCAGCCAAACACATTTTCTGAATTTTATCGACAGAGATGACACTACCAACAAGCAGGCACCAGAGAAGAGGGACTGAGGAGTATTCAAGCGTTGGGATCTTGGGTTTCTTCAATGTTCATGTCAGCTTTTTCAGAGCTTCATAGCCGGACGCAGCCACATGCTGACTGTCTCATTCGGGGGT
>JAABUP010004835.1_pt1 | contig 21512 bp, 24 predicted proteins | sample 5559201 | NCBI WGS metagenome assembly JAABUP01 (sample SAMN10711887, study PRJNA513373) | rock metagenome | isolation source: Antarctica rocks | place: Antarctica | reverse complement strand
TCCCTCCTACTAGGCCTGGCCTTCCTGCCTCTCAGCCCACCCACTCTCTGCCTTCTGTCTGCAGGTCTAAGGCAAGCCATGGGAAACTTTGGTGCCTTGATGGGGTCCCTCCCATTAGGCCTAGCCTTTCTGCCTCTCAGCTCACTTACTGTCTGCCTTCTGTCTGCAGGTCTAAGGCAAGCAATGGGAACCTTTGGTGCCTTGATGAGGTCCCTCATTGCCGGCCTGGCCTTCCTGCCTTTCAGCTCACGCACTCTCTGCCTACTGTCTGCAGGTCTAAGGCAAGCAATGGGAACCTTTGGGGCCTTGATGGGGTCCCTCATTGCGGGCCTGGCCTACACCCTCTCTGGCAGGAATTACGCTGTCACCTTCTCCCTGTCAGCCTTGCCTGCTCTGGGAGCTCTCCTGCTGGTCACCACAGTAGGTCATTTGCCCAATTGCACTGAATTGTATGCTCGGGCAACAGGTTGTGTAGTCATTTGCCCAATTGCGTCAAACATGTGTTGCATGCTCAATCGCAACCAATTGTATGCTCAACTGCACCAGATTGTCTGCTGAACTGCAGTAGGTCATATGCCCAATTGCACTCAATTGTATGCTGAACTGCAACAAATTGTATGCTTACCTAAAACATCTTGTATGCTCAACAACAAAGGGGTGTATGCTCATTTGCTTGTAGGTCATACCCCTGATTGCATCAGGCTGCGTGCTCAACTGCAACAGACTGTATGCTGATTGCTTCAGATTAGATGTCCAGTTGCAGTATGATATCTAGTTACCTACAATAGGTCATACGCTCAGTTGCAGTAGCTTATATACTCAGGGTGTTGACACTGAAGTCATAATGCTCAACTGCACTAGGCTGCATGCTCAATTGCACCAGGTGATATGCTCAATTGCCGCAGTCAAGTCAAATGCAGTAGTTTGTATGCTCAACTGCATCTTAAGCTTTCCTGTCGAACTTCTGGTGTGTGCCACAACCAAAATGGTAGTTGATCAAATACTGCACATAGCCTTGCCCTGTTGGTGTTGCCTGTTTTAAACACTCTTCTTCGCCACGTCACACTCTGTGCAAGACTTTCATTCTGAGCGCAGCACAGCACAGCACGGCACAGCACAGCACAGCACAGCACAGCACAGCACAGCACAGCAGAGCGGAACGGAGCAGACATCAAACTTTGTTGCTCAGCAGGGCACAGCATGGCACAGCACGGCAAAGCACAGCATAGCATGAAAGGCACAAACACATAGATGCTGTGTGCGTGAGACAGTTCTGTCACTGCAGGCGTTTGGGCAGAGGGCAAAAGATCAGGATGCTGCCAACAAGATCAAGAGGAAAGGTGACTTGCCTACCATGCTGACAACATGCATCATTGTTCCTGCACTGTTGTGGGTGTTGTAATCTAAATACTTAGCTCACAGCAGTATGCAAGCTTGCTGCACATCAGCTTGATCAACTGCTAGCCTGCTCTGGTGGGCTACCAAGAAAATTCGCTGACAACTGAGTATGGTCTGAAGTATAGGGTTAATGGTTCATGGCTTGGGATTTGTCATTGCATTGTAATTGTATCAGCCACTCCTCAGCAATTCCTGGTCTGGATATTGGAACAATGAATTTTTTCTTTGGGAAAGTGGACTCAGAGGCACTGACGAAACCCCTACTTCTGCTTCGTCAGTGCCACTGAGTCCACTTTCCCAAAGAAACAATTCATTGCTCTAAGATCAAGACCAGGAATTGCTGAGGGGTCTTGTATGCAGCATGAGGCAGGCAACTTGTCAACTTATTCTTGCCCTTGTCACACACTGGACAATTTTCTCTTACCCGGGTCATGACCTTGCCAATGTCTTTAGGGTTTATATATAGCTTTATGGTTCAAATCCTAAATCAGATGCAGCTTACAAGGCTGAGGCTGGCTTCTTTACATGATCTAGCCCAGAAGATAATCTAGCCCAGAGAATCAGCCGCTGAAGAAGAAGAAGAAGAAGAAGGGTTTCTAAGATTCTGCCAGTCAACACAGCCGATCACTTGTGCCAATCATGGCAATCGTGTTCAAATGGAGCGTGGAAAACCTCCATATGTGCAGTTGTTGTGGGAATTACATAGTGGTGAGTCATTGTGCATGTGCAGATGCTGCTGACAAGGCCAAGGCAGAGGGCTTGGCCTCGCTCAACCTAGGGCAGAAGATCAGGGCGTTCATGGGTGCCCTGCAACCGGCATACTGGCAAGCGCTGTCAGTGGTGTGCCTGCTGTACTTCGCACGCTTTGATGCCAGCTTCATCACTTTGAGAGCCAGAACGGTGAGACTTGCAGCTTGCATTGCACACCACTCTTGTCATACTTGAACTTGACACGCAATCAACAGGGCTTATCAGCTATGCCGTCTTGCTGTAGTTGATGCCAACAAAGCATTGACATTGCTTATCAGCTGTGTCCCTTATGTCATGCTTGATCTTGACATGCAACCCATAGGGCTCATCACTGTGCATGCTTTGACATTCCCAGCTGGAGCCCCATCACCCTATTTGAAAAAGCAGATCTGGTCATGCACAGAAAGCAGCCTGACACCTTGCATGCTCTGATGCCACTTTGCCATCAGAAGCAGAGAAGTTTGTTTCTGAGTTTGCTCTCGGGGAGATTTTGTGTTGCTGCTATACCTAAGTTTGACAGACATGAGCTTTGGCCTCCCCAGCATGCTCTCTCATGTTGCTTTGCTCCCTTGAGAAGTGGAGTAAGGAAGTCTATCTTTCTGTCCCAGTTGTGACCTCACTGTCTCACATTGCTGGCCTGCTGTTTTGATTCCATCTTTGTTTCTTTGCATTGCTCCCATTTGTACATCGAAGTAGTTGTCTTGTTTGCCCACCAACTGTACAAAACTTATGACATTGAAACAGCCGTGCTATTTTTGCTGGCTATTGATATCTTGCAACCAAAGGCTTGGGATTGTCATTGACTTCACAGACTGGCCTACATGCCTGCACGCTCATCAATCATGCCATAGGGTTTAGGGTTTAGGGTTTATGGGTTTAGGAAAATATAGGAGACAGACAGACATGGCACAGAATTGCATTGGATTAGAGATGGATTCTTTACAAACATGTAGATGCAAGGTACAAAGTTGTGTGACTGGAAACACAAACCCCACACCTGCATTTCAGCCCCACAGTACCCATATGCTCTCCCTGGGCAGCCCTGTGTAATGCTTGACTTCTCATGAACTTGACGCCGAAAGGTGTGGTCTTTTCTTTTCTTTTCTAATTATGTGCTCTTCTTGCTCATCAACACAGGTCATGAACAAAGCACAGCTGCCGGTGTTGATGTCCATCATGATGATCCCACAAGCAGTGCTATCCACCCCTTGTGTGACTGGAAACACAAACCACCGACCTGCATTCCAGCCCCACAGTAAGTATGTGCTCTTGCTCATCAATGCAGGTCATGGACAAAGCTCAGCTGCCGGTGTTGATGTCTATCATGATGATCACCCAAGCAGTGCTGTCCACCCCTTGTGGTCTCAGAGCCAAGCGGAGTCTCAAGGAGCGCAACCACCTGCTGCTAGCTGGTTTCGGAGCCATGATTGTGGCAGACCTGCTGTTTGCAAAGCTTGGCACACCACAAGGTGATCTTCTTCATGGGATGTTGCGGCCTTGCAGTGTGCTGCAGGACTTGGTAATAATAATTTACAGGCGTTCCAGCTAATCCTTGTTGCCAGGTACCTACCAGGTGTGACTGAAACCTAGTCCTGTGAGCCAACATGAGGACTGCAGGGGATCTCAAACTGCTGGTGGTCAATGCCGAATGTGTACACCTCAGGAGCTTGTAGGCTAGCTGCAACATTGCCCCAATCACTGTTCTGAAAACCCATTCATGTTCAAGTCAGGGATTCATACAGCATGCGGGATTTCTGCAGGCACCTAGCTCATTGTGAGCTGGAAAGCCTTTCAACTATAGGATTTATCATTATTCAGACAACAATGACAGAGCTGAGACTGGCATCAACATGAGTTGCTGCTGCTTTGCCTGTACACATGGCCATGACTCATGCATGTGTCTGTCCATGCTGGTAGGGGCTCACTCTGTTACCGTAATACATGGTCATGATAACCAGATGACTAATTGCATGTATGGTGTGTGTAGATAGATAGATAGATAGAGTAGATATGTGTCGACTGCCCTGATGAACACCAGATCTGACACCACGGTGTGGGATAAGCAAGAATCATTGTCTGATTGATTGGTTGATGCAGGAATGATGCTGGGAGCTTGTGCCGTGGGTGTCCACATGGCAATGACTCATGCCATCTGTCTGTCCATGCTGTCTGCCTACATTCCCGCCACAGAGGTGCCTGGTCTGGGCAGAGTCAGCGGCACTGTTTGGTCCTTCACTGATTTTGTACTAGGTAACACACTCCTTGCGCTGGCGTAAATACCGTGTAAACGCCACAGCATACCAAGGGGTCCTTCACTGACTTTGTACTAGGTAACACACTCTCTTTATAGCGTATATACAGTGTAAACTCCATAGCATACCAAGGGGTCCGGTTTACCTCAAAGCAGGCATCCTGTCTACCTGAAGGCAAACCTCCTGTCTACCGAAAGGCAGACCTCCTGTCCATCTAAGGGCAGAACTTCTGTCTGCCAAAAGGGAGACCTCCTATCTACTTAAAGGCAGCTCTTCTGTCTGCCTAAAGGCAGATCTCCTGCCTAGTCAAGGGCATAACCTTCTGTCTACTCAAAGGCAGACCTCCTGTCTACTTCAGGGCAGGCGTTCTGTCTACCTCAGGGCCATGTTTGATGTGCAACTGTGGTCAAAAGCAGCTTTGATGACATGATAGTGAATCTGAGTCATGTGTACAACAGCACCTGGTCTCACTCACCATATCAAATGCACCAAATGCATGCACGGTATGGCATGGGAAATGAGCCATATGGATGACAGAAGAGCTGCAGCATGCTCATGCCCAATCACCTGCAGAGCTGTGTACTGAATCATGACAGGCATTGACTCCAAGGAGGCTCTGAGCATCAAGGTGTAATCTGTGCATCGATGCTACATATGATGCAGTCTGACTGAATGTAAAATCTGCTCTGGTGCTCTTCTGCATACTTGCAAAATCTTTGCTGTCCTCAATTTTGGCCATTTTCAGTCAATGCAGGTAATGCAAAAGCCCATGTGTTTCAGTCAGCTCTGGCAATGTTTACGCATGTCCATTTCTGCATCCGTTCTTTCATTTGTAAAAAGCGTGTCTTCCCTTGGGTCTATATAAATATGTCTATATAAATCTGTATATCTATATGTATGGACAGTCCTGAGCAGCTCCCTGTGTCTTCATAGGTGTTGTCCTCGCGTACAGCAATTCAGTTGCTGGCAAGCTGGCAGACTACACTCAACAAAGGGGAATGGGCAACATCGGCTGTTTCTATGGGGGCATGGTGGCAGTCACGCTTGCTGGCTTGATGCTGTTTATCTGCAGCAAGTTTGGAGACCTAGGGAAGGAGGAGTTGGTGGTCACAAAGAAAGGCGGTGCAAAGCTTAAGCCCAGCTGAGCCTGAGGTTCAGGCGGCAACTTGAGTCAAAGCTCACAGTGGCAGTGTCGTGGGATGCATGGATCATCATTACATGCTACACAACAAACGCTCTTGTGCATGCCATAACATTACCATTTTGTGCAGCATTCTGTGAATGCTGTCATGTCCAAAGACCTCCTGAGTCAAGTACCAATGAGCAGGCTCTTTGCAGCTTGCTCCTTGTTGAGGTTGCAAAGGCTGTCACTTCGAACTGTTGTTGATGGTGACGTTATGTACATACGTGTGATCGTCAGCGAAGGCTGTCCAACTCAAATGTGTCCGAGCTGGACATGAACAGCTGTACTTGCAATTGCCAAAGCCAATACAGCTTTAGAGGCAAAGGCAATATATCCGCTTGCAAGTTTCTATGTCAAGGCTTCAAGAGCATGCTGCTGCGGGCTTGTAGTACATGTGCTTACACGCAGTGTATATGCACTCAGTAATCTGCATAGCATGGTATCCTCTGTAAACACATTTGAAGCCCCCATTGACTGACATGCAGCTTGTGTCTGCAACTTCAAACAACATGCATATGAGGAGAGATCCACAAAGCTGCATACAGCATAGCGTACAAGTCCAGTTGTAACAAAACCACCTCTCTGCTTGCAAGATTGCGGCTGAACTTGCACACATCTAAATAACGATCATTGCTTAGACAGCACTTAAATGACTCAGATGGCATCACACTCAGAGTCTATAGGAGTGACCAGTTTGCCAGCTGTAGTTTGCTGAGGGGATGCAGCAACACATGGACTGAATATTTGCAAACTGTGATAGGATTGCTTAGCATGAGCTCCCTTGCTCCCCAGTGTTACTCTGTAGACTGTATAGTGGTGTTCGTCGAAATGAAGAAAGTGCCTTCAGCATCCGTTGCTTCAAGGACAACTTCCACATTGGATCCCAGCTGCCAGCCTGGGCCACCTCTGACAGTGGCTTGTCCTGCTGTGAAGGCAGACATCCATACCTACAGCATCCCACATATACATCCTCAAGTCTACACGCTGCTCAACATGTAAGATGCAGATTTACATACCCTTGCCATTTAGCCAACGAGCATGCCAATGCTGCAGCATGCCAACAGCAAGGTATTGTGAAATGGGCAATCCAAAAACAATGTAAGCATGCATCAAGCATACATATCTGGCGATGGGGTGCTGTGCAAAGGCACACACAACCTTTGAGATGCAAGGCCTGCATGTTGTGCTGCACCAGCATGGCAGTGTGAACCTCCATTGTTGCAAGTCAATGAGCTGATACCAACAGAAGTGCGTCAGCTGCTGCAAGCAAAATAGCAAAGGCGCTAGCAGAGTTCTAAAGCAACTGTGAAAGCACTTTTGGCGCAGGGATCTGTGTGCTTCCTGCAAATTCTGGGCAGCACAGAGCTTGTGCAGCAGCTTGCCAGGGTTTGTAGATGTTTGAGTCAATCATGCAGAGTCAGCAAGACAACCGTACCTCAGGCTGGCTTCCCTGCGTCTGCACCACCCATGCTGTGTCACAAGTTATCACTGGTGCTGTCTGTCTATTGCAAGCCTCATCGTTGAGGTAAAGGGTTGCCATCATTGGAGACGCATTATCAGACAATCTTGTCTGGGACGAGCTTACAGGCTCACTGCCTGCGCACCAGTTATGGCAGTCAGCAGACCTGCAAAACTTCTGTCAAGGCAGTAACGCCTGCGTTGTACCGGTGACAACAAGCGGCTGCGCGTCTCTCCATACGAACGCGTCCAACGTGTAACTATCTGATACTCGCTGAACCACTTCTGGAGCCTCGAACACGCTTTGCAGGCTGATCGCGGGGGCGATCTCAGGCGAGCCAAGAGAGATCACTAGGCTCGGAAAGGCGTACAGCAGCAGCCAACATGCGGCATTATGCACTTGACTCATGATTCCGATGCATCCAGCAGATCTAGCAGAGTAGCTTCAGCATCTCCTTTCAGATGCGTTGCAGCAAGTTGCGCGCTATCCCCGCCCAAGCAAGCTTTGTGTGTACGTGGCAGCTTCAGGAAGAAGAAGAGGAACGGACAAGCGTCTGACCTATCGTATTACAAGGCATCGATCATTGCCCGATTGAACACCGCATCGTTGCATCCGAAAGACATACAAAGTGTGCATGTTCACATTATTCACAGTCTCGCCCTCGCAAGTCAGTTTCCCTTAGACTGCGTGCCTGATCTGAGTCGCCGTTGGTGTTTTTGGAGTGATCTGCCGGCTTCCTTTGGTGTTTGCCGCACAGCAATAGTGGCGATCCACACACCGTGATCGGGATGGCGTTTTCTCAATCTGCTCTGCCAGTGCGTCATCATAACGTGTTTTGCTCCACCAACCTGACTGCAAAGCCTATCAGGCAACATCAGCGCCAACAGCTTGCAACTAACTGCTGTCACGGTGGCAGTCATCACACAGGTGATAGAGTGCCTTTATGCGTCATAACTTGCACCTTGTTGCTGCTCAGGCAGTCCTCTGACACATGTATGACATCACCCCACAGGGCTGTCTAGACGGGACCTCATTCAGTCTCTGCTGCTCGTGGCAATGCCAGTGACCAGTCTTTCAGCCCAGGCGGCACCTGAGGCAGAGCTACTGCAGACCGCAAGTACATCAGAGGCTGTATCAGCATTGCAACAGGGTGTGCCAGCTGCGCTGGAGGGCAAGGCAAAGCTAGCCGTGGAACAAGCACTCAGAAAGGCAGTAGATAAGACCAAGGTGGTGCTCTTGTGCACCATCTTGGACCTATCTGTCTGCTGATGCTGTGATATTCCTTTCTGCCCTCATGCTTGGCATGTTTGTGATGCTTTACAGTCTCAAAACAGTGGGAGTTGATTGTAAGGTGCTGCATGCTCACATTTGTGGCATCTCAGGCACAAACTTGTAGAGACAAGATGATGCACATTTGCAGCAACGGAGCAGCCTGAGCAATAGCAACCCACGTGCTGACGTCGACCAGAAGGAGTCGGCAAAAGCATGTGCTGAGAGATCTTATGTGCTGGTACAGTGTCCTGTAGTCTTGCGGCTGGTCTTCCACGATTCTGGAACCTACAACATAGCAGCCGGCAATGGCGGCGCCAACGCATCCATACAGCACGAACTAGAACGGCCTGAGAATTTTGGCCTGAAACGTGGGTGGAAGGTGATACAGCAAGCCATGTCCAACATACAAGGCACAGCAGCCGAGGGCTTGGTGTCCCAGGCTGACATGATTGCTTTGGTAGGCGCCTATGCTGTTGGACTGTGTGGAGGGCCCTTGATCAGCGTGCCTGTAGGTTAGTCAAACTGTTAAACGTGCATCATGTCAGCAGTGCTGTTTGCTGCAGTGCACAAGCTTCCTCTGCTTGCTCCAAAACCACCAACATCAAATGCTTGAGAATGTGTGGCTTGACATAGATCCTGTTCTTATGCAGTTTGGTTCCTGTCCAGTTGACGTCGTATATACTGCAGTCCTCATTCGCAAGCAGTCAGCTTCTTTACATTGCATGTCATTATCGCAATCATGTCATCATGCTTCTGAGTCAAAGCAGTTGCTATGTGCATCTATGCTTGATGTCTCTTTTTTGTGAACCTGCATTGAAGGATTGACAAGGCCTGGGTGGTTTACACGACCATTGCATGTCAAAGCAAGGCTGGTTCAACGCATCACCAAAGCACGTCTCTTCAAGGTTCATTCTGACACTGCTTGTATGTCTGGTTCAGGCAGGGTAGATGCTCAGAAGGCAGATGCCACAAACCGGCTACCAGCTGAGGACTTCTCTGCTGATCGGCTTAAGCAAGCCTTTCAGCAGCAGGGCTTGTCTGTCCAAGAGTTTGTCGCACTGGCTGGAGCACACACGGTGAGGCTGTCCTCTAAGTGCTGAACATTGACGTTTCCTGAAAGAGCTGCTGAGAAGAAGCTGTCACAACCTGTGACAGGCAGGCAGTGTGAAAGTGCACTATGCCAGCTGGCTCTGATAAAATCAAAGCGATAACCACTAAGAGAGATGCTTACAGTGACACACAAGTTACACAATGCAGCGTTTCTCAGTATGCCATACTTGCGATGGTAGGAGATATGCATGCTACATCTGCTCCTGGCATCAAGTCGATAATGTATATGCACCATTGCGTCATCTCAATGGTCTTGTGCTGCTTAGCAGTGACCATCAGCAGGTATACTGTTGACTGGCCATGCAATAATGATGCTTTGCCTGTTCATGCAGCTGGGCAGCAAGGGTTTTGGAGACCCTCTTACCTTTGACAACGCATACTTCACAGCTTTGCTTCAGAAGCCGTGGGCTGCTCCCAATGCAGATAGCATGGCTAAGATGAGTGGCCTGCCATCAGATCATGTCTTGCCGGATGATTCTGATTGCAAGCCTGTGATTCAGATGTATGCAGCAGACCAGAAACGCTTTTTCAAGGACTTTGCTGATGCGTATGTGAAATTGACCATGCTTGGGGCGCAGTGGCGGTCTGTTGCGACAGTATGATCCGAAATGTCATGCAATGTCATGAACCACCAATGGTGTCACAGCCGTTTCAGCGATTGCTCGTGCACATGCAGTCATAAATGCTGTGCAGATTCATCCCTTTATTGTATGTACACTAGGTAAGTGTCACAATGGAGGCATGAGCTAAAGTACTTGTGCTGGTTGTGACAGGCTGTGGACCAAAGTTTGAACACAAGTTTTGGTACCTTTCAGGCAGGCTGCACACAATAGAAACGCAAGGTTTCATGAAGATAAGGCACTGCGCATATATATACAGTGTATAGTTGTGTGGACAGCTGATGGTTTGGCAGAGCAAGGTGTGCATGCTGGCAATCGTTGTTTGCTATACCTTGGCCAGCGTCTTAAGGCACTGCAATAGAGACGTCCAAAACCAAAGTTTGGGTGTGGTTACACATGTGACAAAGCTCTTGCATGATACTTCTCGAGAGCTGCTCACGTAACAGCATCTTGTATGTGCTGCTAATTTGCAGTCTATGTGGGCAGGAACAAGATGTGTGCTCAGCAATAAGCACAAGAAAGTGTCATGTGTCATAACACATCATTCATGGTAAGCATAGTACAAGTGAGAGACATCTTGCAAAGCTATTCTCATCTCAGATGAAGGACTCACAATATACATAATACCTTCCTCCAAGGATGCATGGGTTGAATCTGCTGCAAAGTAGTGTGGTTGACTGCAAAAATGCAAGTTTTCAAGCCTTTTCAGATTTGCCATGCAGCAGAGCTGATGAACAGCGGTCAGGCCGCACTGAGGATAACCATCCAGAGCATCAAACGAAAGTTTTGTCAAAGTTGTCACTGCAGTCAAAAGACGAATTTGCCAAGTGCTTGGGTGAACGTAAACCATCAAGACTTCTAGTTTGGGCAAAGTTGCAATTGCAGCAAAAACTGCATCATTCCAGTAAACTAAGCTCTTCTGATCGGAATCCTCATCAGACTCATCTGGATCCATCAGAGCTGGCGTCTCCAAAGACAGGGCAAGATTTGTCAGCATAGTCAGCTTTTCCAAGGCTTCTGGGGTGACAGCACTTACACATACATGCAGTTCCTGGAGGGCCGACAAACTTGGCATCCACTCATCAGGAATCTCCCAAAGATGTAAAGCGCGCAGCTCTGAGGAAAATCTGCATTTTGGATCCAGGTCATCCCTGTGTCTAGGTGGTCCCAGAGACAAGTATGTGAGACCCACAAAACTGGTCCATGGGACGTTCTTGATTCCTTCACAGGTGTCTTCTATGCTCAGGCTATGCAACTGAGTCAGGGATGAAAGGTCTGATAACTGTTGTACAGGTGCATCACGTATGGCTGTGTTGTCAATCACAAGGCAGGTGATTTGTGAAAAGTCCTTCAACACAGCAACATTCCTGGTGTTGTTCAGGTTTAAATTGCATAATCCGCTATATTTTGTGAGCAGTGACTTCAGCTCGAAGCTTTCGCGGCATTGGAAGCTGGCTGATGTAAGTCCAGCCCCTGCACAAGCACGGGTCGTCGCTACATACACCCCGCGACTTAGTCACGAACAAAGACGCACGTACTTGCTGCTTTTTTCCACGCCTTGCATACTAGCTGAAGTGTACCCAAGTCGTTGTGTGACGACGACGATCTGTTGACGATCATTGCCATGAGCTCCAATGCTATTGTATCCCACATAGTTCTTGGCCAAAATGCAGGACAGTGCAATTAAAGCCACGCCATTGCGCGAAGCTCACAAGCCCAGTCACAGCTTTTGCACGGATGCGCGCGAAGGTTCGAGGATGACTTCAGACGCATGTGTGCCAAAACCCTTCATGCAAACCTGACTTGTGCTACGCTACCGTATTTTACTATGAGGGCAAGCTTGTGGCCTCGGCTTGCGCACCTGTTGATCTCAATGTGCAGCAAAGGGATCAGTGGCAGCGTTTCAAGTAAGCTGACTTGCATCTGCTTCGGGATCCACCCGACTTGTCTGCAGCACGCCATGTTGGGGACTGATCATACGTACAGTCAACCGCACAGCCCAGTGTGTATTGGGCTACAAATTAGCACAACCGAATACGAACATATGCAAACATATGAAGACCCATCAGGTAACAATGTGTACACGAAGAAGCTCCTTGACGCTGATCATGCAGAACGTTACCTGTTAGCAGATTGCCCAAAATGCTGTTGCATGGACAGGTGGTAGCTGCAGGCCAGACATTTCCTGGTAAAACTTTTGAAACTGCCTTTTCTTGTCTGGAGTTCAGCAGTTGCACATCTACCTCTGTGATGCTCAGAAAAGGCCTCTCTGGAGGGAGCTGGCTTGCATTGCGCGCCTGTCGTGGCCGTTTGCGGTCACTAAAGGCTTGATGATCAATAGCTTGAGCTCGTCGTAGCCCCGCAGCTTTTCTGCCCGGCATTGCCTAAATGCAATGGCCTCCAGGAGAAGTGTCCACATGTCTAAAAGGGCAGATGCCAGCTGCAATACTGCACCAGAACGTTTGAACTGTCTCGTGTATGTCAACCTGTAGGGTTGCAAGGTGTCAGCACAGCCCCTGAAGTTCACTCAGAAGAACAGACCGCATCCGAACCAGCGTAAGTGTGTGCTGCTTCCATTGGGGCCAACACTTGCGCACCGTCTACCTGAAGCTGTATCCAAATTGGCAATCCAGCTTTACTGGAAGGCACTTGTTTCACAAGCTTGACTTTGCAACGCAGATTGCTATAGCTAGGAGAAACATGCGATGATGGATGTGTATACTGCCTAGCAAGCCCAGCACATCAATGCTGGGCTACACAAACCCGACTGGCTTTCTAGAAAACCCAGAAGGATAGCAATAGGAAAATTGGAGAAGGCTGTTCCAAGAAGACCGTTTCAATACAGTAGCAATTTCGAAGATCTGTATGGAGGCTCATGGCTGGTTTGCCACTAACAACAAGCAGCAGTACATAGTATATTTGGAGGCTGAAACATTTGTTGCACACTGCGCAATGCCGGATCCTATCGTGAACAATTGCTTCGCACTGAACAAATACGTGGTTGTGCTGCATGTTGCAATGTGTCTGCAGCTTGAGCCCTGCCTGTGCCATTTTCTGACTGGACTTGCCAGCATCTCACACTGATCTTACACAGGCCTGACAGCAATCTAGGCTGCAGTTGAGGAAGTTGGGTTGACCAGTCTACTAGTACACTTATCTCTCTTTCTCTACACGTATCCTCAAGGTCAGTGGTCAGACAGACACTTATGTATAAAGCAAGGTCTTCAATTTTGTAATTCTTGAATTCAGCTTAATTAAATTAAATACCTGCCTACCTGCCACACTAGGCATTCTCTAGTGTTTATGTAGGGGCTCTCTGTAGGGTACTGCTTAATGGGAAGTGAGATTGCGCGGGCGAATTTTATAACTCGTTTGGCTCAATGCTGACCAGCTGCTGTATGATGACCAGCTGCTGTTAGAGCGTTTGTTGGGCACGTGATTAGCAAGTGACTGTACAAACGCTAGGGCTGATCACGTTCCGGAAGGGCATATGCAGGTCCTGTGCAGCTTCGCCAGAAGCAAATACGCTAGCACGCACGCATCTCGCCGCCAGGTATACCTTCGTTAACCGCATTCTGTTCCCATCAAATCGATCAAAGTTTGCTTCATCGCATCGCCCTCTCAACCTACATAAGCGTTCGACGTTGTCAACCGACATAATCTCAAACACTTTCGGACTTGTCTAGGCTATGTCTAGTTTCAAGAAGTTGCTAGGTCTCGGAGGCGAGGAAGACAAAAGTCAGAGCTCAAGCCGACAGTCGTCAAGCGCTGTGTCAGCAGAGCACAGCGGCACTCTTTCCACTGCAGCCAAGAAGGCCAGTAATCTCGTACCAGCGACTATCGCCGAGCGCGATGAGACTCAGAAAGATGTGACCGTGTGCCAGCAAGAATCCGAGGTGCGACAATCAGGAACTATTCTGATGGATACTGCCTTTGGAATTGTCGCGGCCGTCGTCACACGATCCAGCTATTGCCTGGGCAGCGATGCCACCAACGCGCTGTTTTGTGCCCTGTTTTGGATCGACGCCAGTTGCATTACTGCAGCTTTGTTTCTCATCACGGATGGGCATTCTTGGCACCATCAATACACCGCTCACTGTTGTGCAGAAGTCCAAGGGCACTTGGGAGGCCGCCAAGGAAGCCACGATGGAGGCTGAGAAGCAGGGCGCCGAGGCACACCTAAAGTCTTGCGAGGCAGAGCACCTCCTGCAGTCCGCAAGCGAGCTGACACAGGCTGCAGCCAGTGCCAGAGCCAGGGAGGAAGAGGTCAGCAGAGCCTTTCTCTGCTAGTTTATGCATAAAAACAACAACAAAAAACCATTCTTTGGTACTGTAACATGTTATGCATGCATGATGGCTCGTTTGTGCAGCAGCCCAAGTTTCAATTGTGCAGCAGCTGGGGTTTCTTTGCCTTCACTGCCTGCACTGGGCTGAATGCAATGCATCTTGATGTTTTCCTTGCAAGTGTTTGTTCTGGATTCCGTACTGCTTTGAGTGTCTTCTCACATGCTGCAGCTACGTGAGAAGGCGTCACAGGCCAAGTCAGAGGCTGGTGGTCTGGCACCACTAGCTCATGGTGTGCTCGAAGCTCAGAAGGAGGAGCAGCGCAGAGCATCTGAGCTTGCTGCCCTTAAGAGGTATAGCACTACATCACTTTGCGTCCACCCACAGTACGCACACCGATACAACATCAGAGACAGGTGGTGGCGTGAAATCGCAACTGTTTGATGCAGACGTCATGATCGCAAGCAGTGTTCATCCTCCATAAGCATGCATGCATTAACATACCTTGCATGTGCTTGTTCTGTCAAATGCAAGATTGTACCATCTGTGCAGGAAAGCATCAGTCTGTGTCTGCTCACAGGGACAATGCCAAGGCTATTCAGCATATCTTGCTGCCTGTGCTTGTTCCGTCAAATGCAAGATTGCATCATCTGTGCAGGAAAGCATCAGTTTGTGTCTGCTCGTAGGGACAATGCCAAGGCTATTGTGGATGTAGAGAGCACAACAGGGCAGGTGAAGCAGGCCCTGTCAGTAGTGCCCCCCATGGAGAGGCTTGTGCAGGGCCTGGAGAAGCAGCAGGTTGACACCCTCAAGTAAGTTTCTGTTGTTCTTTAGCTTTCTCACCTATATTTGAGATTTAGGGTCTGGAGAAGCAGCAGGCTGACACCTTAAGTAAGTGCCTTTGTCTCTGTACCTTGCACCTAGATCTGAGAAGTATCTTTTTCTGTGTGGCTTGTTCACCTAGATCTGATAACTGTCTGCTTCTGTGTGTGGCTTTTTCACCTAGTTGTGAAAACTACGTGGCTGTTTCATCTAGTTGTGAGCAGTGTCTGGACAATTCAGTTTGCTGCTGGAATGCACTAGGGATGTGGTCAAAGCATTCACTGTGTACATATAGACCTAACTGCATGCTAATGTTGTCTAAGTTAAAGTTTCTGTCCCTGGGTGGCTTTGGAACAAGTTATTGCATATCTGATGCATGTCCTGCCCTGTCTATGTGCATGTTGCAGCTGGAACACAGTCAATGTTTTGTATTAGGATCTGTTGCAGCATATGTTTGGCATCGCCTCCCTGCTTTTAGAGGACTGACTACCTACACATTTGACTGCTCACAGTCATCAATGCCGTTTGTGTTCCTGTCCTTGCACAGGAAAATCAATGGCCAACCAAGGCTCTTTAGGGTTTGCAACAAGCACCAATCTTTAGGGTTTACAACAAGCACCAACAACAGCCACATAATGCTTACAAAGCTCTGATTGACTGCTCCTGCCTCCGACTTCACACAATGACCGGCCAGTCCACCCATACACCATATTTGCTGCTGCCTCCATGACGGACAATGATCAGCCAGTTCACCCACACTCTGCATTTGCTGCTGCAGGGCCATTGACAACACAAAGACAGCACACAGAGAGCTGGACGACAAGGCACAGATTGCGGAGCAGGCTCTGGCCAACTCCCAGTCAGATGTGGAGAAGCTTCAGGTGGAGTTCAATGAGGCCAGTGGGCTGGTGCAGCAGAAGGAGCAGGAGCTGCGTGATGCCAGGGCTGCTGCTGAGCAGAAGGCCAAGCAGCTGGATGTTGCCAGGTAACCCTTGCCTTCTGTTCGGCTGTGATTTGCTTACTGTGTTCTGCCTTTTGACCATTGTGCTCCTTTTCGTCATTCTGCTTTTTGTGTTGCGCAGTGCATGGTTTGGATCTGCTGGTTGTCTATGTGTTTGAGCTTTTTCCCAGAATAGAAGTGACAGATACCAGAGCTTATCCTGTATCTGTTATGTGAGGCAGCGGCTTTTTGCTTCTTGCATCCATTTGTGCATGTGCAAGAAGTGCATGCGTTCAAGCAGCCCCTGCTTAACACAAGAGGTACAGATGAAGCTCCAGCGGTGAGTATGACTCACCGTTATATGAAATGATGCTCAAAATGAGGCAGTGCAGTTTGCAGCGCTGAAAGGCTGTCTGCTCGTTGCACCGCTCAAAGGCTGTCTACTTGCTGCAGCCCTTTTGGCTGTATCATACTGTCAAGATGCTGCCGATCATGTGGTGACCTGATTTTGGTGTTGGTGTGCAGGAACAAGAATGCTGCAGCAGCTGCCGCCAAGTCTGAGATGCAGGCCAAGGTGCAGCGTGCTGAGCAGATTCTGGAGGCCCAGCAGAAGAGGTGAGACTCCTGCTTTGTTGACTACCCATTTGACTACCCTACAGGACCCAGCAGCAATTGGCTGCCCAAAGTATCAGTTCTCATACACTTTGCTGTTGGCATGTCACAGCACATGCTGTTCACTTCCAATATGCAGTGCTGCTGCATAGCACCCTGCAGCCTGCTCACGCGTCATGTTGCTGCCAGTCCAGTTCAATGTCCTTGACATGTTGATGGTCATGCTGTGGATATAGGGCTGACGTCTTGCTTAGCAAGGGCTGCCGCAAATGGCCTTCTCTGAGTGCAAAGATCCCCTGCAGGTCTGATGAGATTGCTTCCCGTCTGGATACAGCAATGGTAGAGCTGCAGCGTGCAAAGGACTTGGCGTCTGAGAAGGAAGGAACCCTGCTCACCCTTCAGGCTAGAGCAGACGACCTAGCCAACCAGGTTACGCCAAGCAGCAAGGACCTGGCAGAAGCTCAGGCGGCGGTCAGGGCAAAGAAGGCAGAGGTCGAGGAGGCAAAGGCACGAGTGGCTGAAGCCGCCAGGAGGTTTGCTGATCTGCAGAAGGAGGCTGAGATGGAGCACCGAAAGGCAGATGCTGCCCTTCAGGAGGCTGAGCGAAAGGAAGCAGGTATGTGTATCTTGTAACAGACCAGCGGCAGCAATGTGAGTGCATGCGCAACAGACCAGCGGCAGCAATGTGAGTGCATGCGTAGCGCAGTAGCAAGCCAGAGCTTGGTCAGTGCAAGTAGGAGGTGTTGAGAGATGCAGCAGCCTTGCATACTGTCTGCTGGACTGACACGTTGCCATCCATGAGCTGGAGCTGTCATCAAACTCGCAAACAGATTACATCAATGGGAGATTGCATGAGCAGCAGCAGCAGCGGCGGCAGCCCTTGTGACACCTGCTGCTGTTGCTGCCCTTATGCGATGTTCCATTGATGTTATCTGTTTGCCAGGCTATCAAGCAGCATCTGATACAAGTTTGGCTCTGCCAAATGGCTGTGTTGCGCCAAACCAGTATTTGGCTGTGCAAACAGTGTCATGACATTTCATCCACACGCATTCGACGTTGCATTAAACCAGTTTCCTGGCTCTGCCTCATTCTCGTGACATTGCTGCAAGTATAAGCACTCATCATAGTGTATTCTAATGCAGCTTGGAGAAGGGCTCAGGAAGCTGCTGAGGCAGCCAGGAAGATTGAACATGATAAGTGGGCTCTGGCTCAGCGCCTAGGCAAGGAAGCTGACGAGGCAACTGCTGAGCGGCTATCAGTCATGCGTGAACGTGTGTCAGAACTCAAAGAGGAGATGGGCACAGTCAAGGAGGAGATCACTGTCTCTTCCTCTTCTTCCTCCACAAGGGTTTCTTCTTACACCAAGGCGTCCTCCAGCAGTGACAAGGTGGATGTGAAAATTTCTGGCAAGGGAGAGAAAGGGGCCAAAGTCAAGGTGGCTGTTGAGGAGTAGCTGCATGTACAGGGTTTCTCTTTGCAATGCAATTGTAAATAGTGGAAACCAGAAAGAACGCAGGTTTAGCCATTTAAACCTTTACACATAGGTAGCAGGAATTTTGAGATGTCCTATGTTTTAGCATACTGTTATGCTTGTGTCTGCCAGTTCGAGAGTGAGCGAGTCAAGACAATCAGAGAGCGATGCGAGCCAGCTTCTGTCCTGAATAGTTTTCCTTTCTGTGGTGCCTGTGCTTATTTCCTTCTTTCTGCTGACTCTGTTTCAGGCGTGTTGAGTGTTTTGGTTCTTCCTGCTTTGTAGAGTGCTGCTTCTCAGCCTTTAGGTGACTCGTTTAACGCTATTTGGTACCTTTCCAGCATAGCTATGATGAGCAATCTGACTTTGACAGTTTGTAGTTGTGATAGCCAGAACAGCCTGTTGACCTGTATAACCTAGAAGCGGCTATCATACACCTTGCAACATATGAGTGATGTTGTACTGAGATACTCATGATGACATGTGCATGCATATTGTGAGGCCATATGGTGATGAATTTGGTTCTGACAGGCTTGATTGGCATTGTTCGACATACAATTAATGCAAAGCTTGTTGGAGTGGTCCCCTTGCAATAAAACAATGGTCCAGTCCTCCATCTGTATGTGCGTGCGAACCTGCCTCCGAAACCACAGGTGCGGTCAGTAAAATGGCGAGGGCTGTCATGGCACCCCTTGATCCCATCACGAAATGTGCTAGTTTGAAACACGATGCATGAAAAGACTATGTCACAGAGAGCACGAGAAAGCGTGCCGATGATGCACAGCGGTTGAGATACCCATAAGATCGACAACAGCCATTTGGCCGATCACCACACTCACTTAACGATGAACAGCGTAAACAACAGTCTGAGAGCAGCGAAGGAGACCATGATGCCGGCAGCGTTGCGACGCAAACTTGATTCACCGGCGTCTAAGAAGCAGGGCAATGCAGCTGGGCTGGCAGCACTCACAAAAGAGGAACCACCTGCAGTTACACAGACCATCGTTGCGAATACCGCTCCGGTACTCGTCAATGACAGCAAAGCTGCAGCACCACAGCGGCCGCCTCCAAGACCATCAGAGGCAGGGACTGTGCCTCAGCTGAACCGTTATGTGCGGAGTCAGCTTCCCAAAGGAGAGGTATGCTCAGTACTGCTAAAGACAACTTGATGGGCCTATAGTCAGCTTATACACTCACAGGCGAGAAGCTTGCAAAACAGTTGCCTTTTCCCTGCAGAGCGGTACTTACCACGATCTCATCAGAGCCTTAGGTGAGGCTGTTGGATGTGTGAGCATGTAGCACATGCCAGCACTGTTTCAGGCTGTGAAGTTGTCTGATCAGTTGGCTGTCACATCAACACAGCACACTGTCTCATGCACAGCTGAGCTCATGTCACTGGTCTATGCCTGCTCCGTATTCAAATGCATGCATTGACAATGATCAGGTGAGTCTCGCAATGTTGGCGAAAAGGGCCACAAGACTCTGCTGGAGTTGGTACTGCCACGCCTTGCGCAATATGAAGTGGTGCCTGCAACCCTCGTGGCGCAGCTGCTGCAGATCATTGGCACCACTGATGATAAGTAAGATGCTAACAATGATGTACAGCCCAATACTTGCTGCGGCAATGCCTGGATCTTGCAAATAGCAACATAAGACAGCACAGCTTGTCTTGCACTGTTGCCCCAAGCCTGCTCTGCTTGAACAACACAGCACTGGCAGTCAAAATGCAGCTTGAGATAGTGTTTGCATCTGTGAGTCAGTGCTGCCAGCAGAGTTTGTTCTCACCTTGCCAACAGCACAGGCAGCAACCCAATATGCAATTTTGCTGTATGTATTCATATAACAAGCTCAATGCATGGTCCTCTCTGTCAAATGGACAGCTTGAAAATGTGATGGTAGTGCACATCTGGGCAATTTCAACAGCGCAGAACACATCATGTATCAAACGTCAGTGACCTGCAAGTTCTGAGCAGCTGAGGCTGTGCTAGCTGACTGCCTTGCTGGCGCCATGCAATTGAAACTGAACTCAATGTGCCGGTGTGTGCTGGATGATCTGAAGCCAGTGTGACAGATTGTGCTGGATGATCTGCAGGAAGGTTGTGCGGCAGGTCTACTACCTACTGCAGGTGCTGCTGGGGGTGGGCAGTGCTGGCACCCCCTCCCCCACCCCTGGTAAGGCCTACATCCCTACCTTTGTCCATCTGTGTCTCCAGCCATTTGCCTGTCTAACTTTGTTTGTGTTTGCTTCAAACTTTAGACCCGACATTCTGTGGCTCTGTCAGGTCTGAGTGCAAGCTTCAATCATCACACGTCGATCACGATGAACCAGGGCATGCATGTTCCTAGCCAAGAGCACTGGCAATCATGTTCTCTTTCAAAAGGCCAACAAGCATCAGCCATTGTCTCGTGTTTGTGTTCAGCGTCAACAAACAAGGTCACAACAGCAATGCATATGCTATTAGGCAATTCTGCGGCACCTGAGTTGCTGGGATACCTGTGTTCATTGTGCTTCAGAGCTGACTCAACTGAAGCACAACGCTTTCCTGGAACCCAAGACACCTTACAGCCACCGCTGACCCCTCGCTACCTTTTTCTGTTAGCTTTTCAACAGCCGCCTGATAACTGAGGTGTCTCTGATTCTGCTATGCAGGCAGCAGCAATGCATCAGCAGCACTGGACTTGCCCCCGGATGTGGTTGCAAGGGCATGGGCAGACATTGCGAAGCCCTCTGAAGTCGCCAAGCAGAGACTGGCGCTAAGGGCCTTAGCTGCTGCAGCAAGGTGGGAATGCCTGCTTTGCACTGGAACCTCACTGCACTTGACCTGTTGTACTGTGTTAAGTGTTAGACAGCAGCTTTCAAGATCGTCACAGGCGTGTTTCATTTTTGTCAAGAACTGGGGCTTTTCTTTATGGAGGACCGAGGTATATTGCAGTACTTGCAATAAATCGTGTAATGTTGTGAGTCACTCATAGCAGTGATGTGCTGTGAGTCATACACAAGCTGGGAACGCATGTTGTGCCAGTTGCGCAGCGCATGCTTAATTCCAATCTGCAGGCAGTCTGGCTTGCCAAGGAACCATAGGCACTTGCTCATGTTTTGACTTGGTATGGGCAGATTTTGCCAGGAGCAGCAATGCCACATGTGGACACACCAGCTGTATGGCCAAGTCAAATGACACCCCATCTTTGCTGACCACATCACCCGGTACATGCTCACATAGGTGCTGCTCTACAAGGCATTTGACATTGCAAATGTGAGATGCAGTAGCACAGAATGGGCGATGTCGCTTTTCTGCCCATGAATGCCAGGAACCCCCCCTCCCCCCCCCCCTTCGCTTC
>JAABUP010004834.1_pt1 | contig 21513 bp, 27 predicted proteins | sample 5559201 | NCBI WGS metagenome assembly JAABUP01 (sample SAMN10711887, study PRJNA513373) | rock metagenome | isolation source: Antarctica rocks | place: Antarctica | reverse complement strand
CTGCTGCTGCTGCTGCTTTTGCCATTGCTGCTGCTGCCACTGCTGCTGCTGCTTTCAGCGGTACTGCTGCTGCTGGGTTTGTGCAGCTGCTATTGAATCTGAGCAGCTTATACCAACACCTCACACCCTTGCAGACAGCACAGGCTGCGCATTTGCGGAAGTGGAATACAGGGCATAGCATGGCACCGATGACATGGCAGTCTGCATGACCCACCAAAGCTATCTAGACGAGGTATGGTGGAGCCCTTGGACTTGACTGCCCTCTTCAAGGCGGGCATGGCCTTCATGGCGGCTCTGAACTTGGTCTTGGCCCGTGTGATGTTCAGCCGCCACTGCGGTATGCCTGAAATACATGGTCACTCAACTTAGTGTGTACAGCTGTACAGTCCACACATCTACAGCCTCCCTGCTAGCATGTTTGTTTGGTTCAAGCCAAGATCCTTCAGATATGCACTAACCAGCATGGACACGCTTGACACGCAGAAATTTGTCTCGCAGTCAGATAATGCAGCACCACTGACAGCCCCAGTCATTGCTGCTGCTGCGTGTGATGGACAGCCAGCTGTGTGTGCTGAAAGTCTGGATGCCAGTATGCATAGGTACACTTTGCCTGTGAGGCACAGCATAGTGGCTTTGCAAGCGGCTGCTGTACAGCCACACCTTTCCCTATCTGAGCTCCCAGCACACTTTTCCTAGCCATGCTGCCTCGCCGGATGGTCATGATGCTCTGCCTTGAGCCAGCTGGCAGGGGTGCTTTGTATGGAGACAGTGTTGACCCCCCCAAGTTGGAGGGGTTGGATGAAGAAGAAGCAGAAGCACTGGATGTTGGGGTGGCCCGAGCAGTCATGCTGGGAGTTGGGCTGGCCCTTGCACTCATGCTTCCACTCTTGGATGTTGAGGCATCTGAGTGTGCTGGCTCATCTCGAGTCCCTCTCGCCGAGTTGAGTCCTAAACTCCTGACACTCAACCCTGAGTCGACCAACGCTTTCCTGTGCGGGCATCACTGTTGTGAGCATCAAGGCCTAAGCAAGCCTGTATTCCTCATGTGGTAATGGCTGTATGCATGCAGCTTTGTAACGACTCAACTTAACATGCAACTTCCCTGCCAGGTAGGAGAGTGTGCCAGTGGACTGGCGTGTCAACATCAGCACTTTAGGTTTGTCAGCATCGCCTTCATTGATGTTGTTTGCTGAACATTCTGAGCTGTGGGTTGTGCTGATGAGATACCAAGCTGTTGCTGGCATGGTCTGATCACAGCCTCTGAATATGCAATCTCATCTGTGCATCTGTGCATGTCTTGTGACACGCTGATTTGATGCAAGAAGCAACCTGGGTGCATCTGGGCCTGCTTCGCCAATCCTTCTGCCAAAGGCCATGGGAGCCACCTTGGGCAAACCCTTCCTCTTCTCCTGTTGCGTGAACAGCAGTTTCAGCACACGCCTTGCAAAGATCATTGCACGATCAACGATGACAGTGCAGACTCCTGAGTACATCTCTGCATATGTGCTGTAAATTGCTTGCAATCAGTCATGGTAGTGAGTTGTGCCACACGTTGAAGTTGACATGAGTTAGATGTGTGCAAAGTCCACCTGCTGCTTCAGCTCCCATTTTGCATTATTGTCATCCTTTTTCAAGGATGCTGTGGCGATTTTCTGAGTGGTCTGTAACCCTTCCTGAAAGTAATCATGGACAAATTAGGAATGTGGTAAAGTTGGCTCGTGGATACTTCGCAGCTAAAAAAGCAGTTCAGGTGCAACAAGGCCCACTGCACTACCTGTAGCCACTGTAATTTCATCTTCAATGAGTCGCCGCGTTTCACAGGCGGCCGGTTCTTGCCTATATGCAGATACGCAAATTGTTGTATGGCAAGACCAGACAAGGCAAAGGCACAGGAAGGATCCAGTCAGCAGGCCCCCAATACCTCCAAGCTTGTCCAGCTCTTTCGTCTTTTCCGAGACCCATTCGCCTTCTCCAAACGCTTTGATCTTCGACATCAGAGCGAACTATGCAGTACTCAGCTGAGCGAGCTGTTCCACGATGCTTACAAGGTTAGGTCAAAGTATGCTCGACACAAGGTTCCAATGCATTATGCAGCGGTTTACAAGGCTCTTTTTATCCGGAGCGACATTTTAACAGTCCTCCGTCTGTTGCTCGCAGACGCGGCGCAGCCCAACCTTGTTCTGCGTTAAACGCCTGATGTCAGGCTGATGAAGCGGTAATCCGTAACGCCAGCAGTAACGCCAGGACGCAACCGGCAACTATTCATTCGAAGACCATGTTGACGCTGTGTATCGTGAGCAACTCAGGCATAACAATCATCGCAAATCTGCTCATACCGCTCCTGTATTTCAGCTTTGTTCTGCCGTACATAAGGCCGCCTGGTCGCCTTATGCAAACATCATGCAGTGGATGCAACAGGCTGTGTCTAAGCTTGTCGGCGAGTACTCATCGGGGCCACTACAGCAGAAGGGGGTGCTGTCGAAGGTGCAACGTTCGGTTCGCTGTACATGTCCATGCCGACATGCTGGCTTGACTGGCACAGTTTGCCTTGTACAGGAGCAACTGACGACATTTTTCACTGCCAGTACCGATTTGCTCGAAACAGCAGGTGAGTCTGACACGTGCTGGCGTCTATGACTAGTTTGCCCGCAAAGTGCGATGCTTGTAAGGCTTTGAGATGCGCTTTCAGCTGTGAAGAAGGAGTTGAAGACAGCAGCAGATCAAGGGCAGGTAGCCTGTTGCTGGCAGCAAGGAAGCTTGAACGGGCATCACAACCACCTTTATTGCCAGACTGTTGTCACAATGGCAGTATTCAGAGTGTGGCAATGGTGTGCTACTGGTACTTCTGTGATTGCAGGACCCAGAGGAGATCATCACAGATCTTCAGAAAGAGCTGTTCAAAGCTCAAGGCATTGATGGTGTCTTTGGTATTGAGTGTCTTGGTCAGGTTGGAGATACATACCAGAATGATACAGACTTCATGAGACTGTTTGTATCCAGTGTTGAGAGGTAAACACTCATAGTGTTAGTCAAGGGCACCTCAGGTCTGTTGTCTGCATTGCAGAGCACACCATCATTCAATGCACAATTGACATGCATAAATTGCCTGGCAATCTCAGCTCATGCTGCATATCACGCTATTGGTGCAGGGAGGAGGAGGCTGTCAATGAAGCTGAGCTGTCGCCTGAGGAGTTTCAAATCAGGAAAGAACGTATGAAGGCAATGCGGGAGCAGGTACAACTCTGGTTGATTTGGGCACAGAGCGAACAGAGTTAAACCCTAGCTCTAGCTCTACCTTTTCTGATCACCTCAAAGCAGCAATCAATGCCAATCTGCAACAGTCTGTGCGTATTGATGCATGTCCGTTTGAAACTTTGCACAGTGGATGCAATGTTGGTCCCTGAGTGTCAGGTTTTGGTTGCATGCAGAATGATGCATTGGTCGCTCAAATGGAAGGCATGAGTCACGAGGAGCAGCAAAACTTCCTTGCTGCCCAAGTAAAACAGAGGGTAAGCCCTGCAATCTTCTGCATGCCCTCTTTTTCTGTGAAGGTCTCTGTCAGACAGTCAGCGCATGATGTGCTGCCATGCCTAGCCCATCGTCTGCAGCAATCCCACAAGTCTTCATCAGATTAGCTGATCTGCATGCAAGATTGGATAATGCAACATGTAGCAATTCCGCCAGTTGCCTGACCTGCCATGCGAGGGGGTGCTGATGCATCATCCAGCAGAGACCCTGTCAACACATGGATTGCGTTATGCAGCTAGATCAGTTGCCCCCTGAGGAGCGCGAGGAGGCTCTGCAGGCGCTGATGGGCCATCAGTGTGGGGACAGCTGCAGCCACAACCATCATGCCCACCATGAAGAGCCACATGTGCATGGTCCCAACTGCGTACATGAAGGGCACCATGCTTCTGAAGGACATAGCACACTACAAGAAGCAGATGAAGCTATCGCATCACCATCTGATGCACACCATATGTAGATGGATTCTACGAATGTCATCACATGGTTGCAGACAGAGCAATAAGTATGTATTATCTTTGTCCAGCGGGTCGCTGCTTGTGTATACATAGATTACTGATATGCAACTGGCTGCCTCGCTGGCCTGAAGTTACCTGAATGCACATGTACAACACAGCGTTTTGGGCTGGGTGCAATGTTTGAACGGTACTCCAGGTACATTTAGCAAACATTACGCTCAGCAAAGTCAAAAGCAGCAAGTGATAGCAAAGTCTCTGTGAAGCTGAAGTTAAAAGAATTCTAACTCCACATGTTGTCTAGCAATATGGGCGGCTAACCATTGGCAAGTGCAGTAAGTACAATGACTTGCAACAACTTGCCAGCACGTCAGATCCTACTTCAATTTAGGGGCACAATGAACACAAGCAGCGGACTCTGAACAGATTTTCTCGTCCTGATCAAAAGCAGCATTGCAACAGCTTACAGGAAGCCAATGAAATAAATGAATTGTTCTTGCTCAGCGCACAGTTGCTGCATACACCTGCCACAGCAACTGCTGGTTGAACCAGTAACCTTTTTGGTTCACGCAAATGCAGCCACATTTCAAATACCATACGTGAATGGAGCATTTGCATTTTGGTGACGATCATGCCTATTCGATGTGATGGCTGGCTGAACATCGCAGCTATGCCAAACGCTGAGGGTCAAGCTTGCCAATGTCAACTGAGGTGGCCTTGCCTTCTGCAATCAGCTCTGCCATGACTAAGCCTGTTGCTGGGCCATTCAAAATACCCCAACAGCTGTGACCTGTACATGGTAACACCCATCAGGTGAGGACAAGCTTGAATCAAGAGCACATCTCATGTCCACATGCTGTGACAGTTGGGTTAAATCAAGTTGTGCAGCAGTCTGACGTAATCTGTCATCAGATTCATTTCACCAAGGAAAAACATGGTATTGACTAGTAACATGTCATAACACTGTCAAGGTGAGAAGAAGTACATTGACTGCCTAGAAGACTGCAAGCTGCTAACAGGGCAGCGTGCAAGCTTGACACACCTGAAGCAATGAAGGCTCCCTGCACTCCTGGCACCCTGCCCATGACAGGCAGGCCATCTGGGCTCACAGGCAAGAAGCAGCTCTGCCCCACTTCAAGCGGAGCATCAGCCAGCTTTGAGGAGACGCTCCGAGCCACCTCTTTCAGGTCCTCTATGGAGCTGGGGTCAGCCTGAATGGTCTTGGGGTCATTGGGCAGGGCTATGTACTCTGGTGAGCCACAAATGTAGACGGAACCGTCTGGCCTGGGATACACCTCAGGCTCAATTGACTGACCTGCAATATGACAACAAACATGATATCTGCACGCCTGACAGCTGAAAGGACTTGTAGTGGCAACCCATGCAGCTGTCCAAGCTCTCTAGGTTGGTGGAGATGCAGCACATTGGTTTCATTGCAGCAAGGGGTGGACATGCTCTGCAAAACTATCAGGCACACTTACTACCTTCATGGGTCTGAGCCATTGACAGCATTGCAGTTTGCACCATACAAATGCATTTCCAGCATCTGCATGCCATGGTCACGTGTTGGTACTAGTTGTCACCTGATGAAGTCTTGTAGCTGAGGAACAGCATATGGTTGGAGATGTCCTCCTCAGGCCTGAGCACAATGCTGGCATACTTCTGGCCAGTGATGTCAGGCACAGGCAGCCACTTGGCGGCTTGGCCAGACCAAGGCCCCATGGCAATCACCACTGCATCCGCCTCCACCTCCTCCCCATCCACCACCACTCCTGCACTGCATCTTTACCTGCCTGCCGTAACTCTGACAAAAGATGTTGCAGGACGGCGCTCTTATCCTGTTGGTTGACAATGCGCATGTGTCTGTGGACCTGGCTGAGGACTTACAGCCCTACGCAGCATTGCAGCAGCATAATGAGGACAGCACATTGCATTGGTTCTGGACCAGACAAGGCTGCCACAACCAGGCTTGCCACTGGCATCCTGCTGCTAGCTGGCACTTGGTGAAGCTCTCCTCAGGAGGTGAGTGTGCACCTGTGACCTTCTTGCCAGAAGTGGTGATGTTCTGGACCTCCCCGATGCGCAGCTGAGCCCCCTTCTGCTGGGCTGCATCCATCAGGGCCTGGCTCAGCTTCTGGGGGTGCACCTGGGCTGTGCTACTCTCATCCCCCATTGGCTGCACCACACCACATCTCAGCTACAGACCTCAATCTAGCGTGAGCAGCGGGTAGTCAGTGCAAAGCTTGAGATTGCTGTGTCAGTGATGCAAGACTTGTGGCATCACTTTGCATTGTTGCTGGCTGTAGCTTGACATGCGATACACAGCTCATGCCTGTGCATGTTGGTGAGGCTGTGCATACAAAAATCTGCTCTGTCTGCACTGCTCAAACATTTGACGCCCTTCTCAATTGGTACATTTGGGAACTGATCATGAGCAGCATACCTTGATTCTAGACACGCTGCCATCCAGCCAGGCAGGGGCTCCTGCCCTCCTGTTAGGCTGTGACCCCCTTGTGTTGCTGTGTGTAGCGCCTGCACCCGGTACAACCAGTTCAGCTCGCTCCATTTGCCAGCCTACTATCTTTGAGACGTCACAAAGCTGCTGTAAGGTGCACGTATCAAAACTGTACCATGCCAAAACCAGAACGTGTCAACACTGTAACATGTGCAACACACGGAGTGTTTCAAAGCACCTGCACAGCTGTCACGTGGACTTCTAACGATTCCTGCAGCTGCTTTTGCTTGCTTCATTTGCCACTTCAAATGCAAACTGTGAGTTCCACACTGTGTAAGCTCTGACAGGAGTGGATTTGCCTGGTGGTGACCTTTTTTGGCGGGCGCTGCAGCAGCAGAGAGGGTTTGGACTCGACGGTAGCCGATGTCTTGGCCCAGGCTGTCAGCCAGCTCCTGGTGCAGCTTGAAGCTGAGGCGGCCCAGGGGCCCAGTGGCGCCCCCATCCTGCCAGTCCAGGGCCAGGAACCCCCCTGCCTTACCTGCACCAATACCCACTTGACGAATGACCGCTGCTGTATCAGACTGCCTCTGCCATTGTTGCTGGTTGCAGCACAGCTTGGCAAAAGTAGACCAGCAACAGCTGCAAAAGTTACGTGGTAATATTGGCAGGTGGCCTGTTTTGCTGTCTGTCCATTGCATCCATGCCCAGACATCATGTCAGTCCACACTTACCGATGTTAGAAAACACGCTCAGACCAAGCAGCCACTTGTGCTGATTGTTGACAGTCCACAGGTGCATGGAGTCATGGATGGCACAGACTGAGTACAAAGCTTCAACCTGATACCTGAAGAAGCGCAAGCAACAGAGGCCCTCTCCACAACTGTTGCAGCTACACCCTTGACAGCCAAATAATATGCTATTGCCGAGCCGATGATGCCAGCACCACATATTACTACCCTGAAGCCAACAAGCATTGGTGCAGATGCAGCAAAGGTATGCTGAAGCAAGCAAGCACAGCGCGCATATGGATGCCTACCTCTTGGGCGGCTCTGCCACCAATGCAGGTTGGGCAGAGGCTTTTGTCTACAGGCAACAGAGTATGTTGGGAAACGAGCTGCAAGTGCTGCAGCACATCTTGAAAGGAACAGCATTTGTTGTACACCCGCAGTAACGCTTTGCACCAAGCATGCACACACAGCTTGCATGCAGGACGTGTTACTGTAGCACAATAGAGACAGGCTCGTGTAGCTGGTACGTGCATGGCACTGACCTGCATGAATTGCGCTATCTGTTTCCCGACTTGTTGAAACACAGCGCTGACAGGCGGTACTGATCCGATGTGTCTGCACCCTCTTGCAAATCCTTTCCGAGGACCGGTGCCGCACCACTTTTGTCGAATAGAAGCAGAGGACGGTACGCTACGGGAACTGCTACGCAGTGCAAGCTGCATATGAAGACCTCAGTGCAAGACAGGTCAAAGCAGATTTGCACTGCAGAGGCGTTCATTGACCCTGCTGCTCGAGCATTACAATCAGCAATCCCAGCAATTCTGAACAATAGTGAATGGCATGGGCTTTGTCAAATTGACAATATCAGATTCTGCCCACAGGGTAATCACCAGCCAAAATAGCGCAAGCACATAGCAAGCGGACAACATTGATGACCACAAGGCTGAGTCTGAACATATAGTATAACAATAATTGATGTACCAGAAACATATAACAGAACAATAATTGATGTACCGAGACTGAAGTGAAATATATGTGTTTTTGGTCTAAATGGAAGCGTCACCACAGCTGCAGCATGTTGCAGGTCTAACACCTGCCCATGTGTAAAAACATGAGACTGGCTTCTGATACATGACTTGACCAAGTGTTTGTTGGTGCACTGTCTTGGCAACAGTTTGAGCACGGCAAAGCAGACCCACAGCAGAGGCTCCCAAAGCGTCATGAGTGTCTCTTGTGCGCTGCTCTTCATCACAGGACTCACTCAGTACAGGCTTGAAGTGTGCCTGTCACTGGGCTCAGGCGAGGCAGGGCCCTTCATCGCAGCTGCAGGCCTGTCTACTTTAGAGGTGCTGCCCTGCCAAATGCAAGCATAGATGTCAGGAGCTCGCTTTTGACAGCCAACATTATGCATGTTCAATGAATGTAAGGGCAAGACTGCAGTTACTGGGCATGCGCAGTGGTACAGGAGGCTGCCAGGTGACTGTGGCCTGTTCAATTGTATCCTTGAAGTTGAGAAGCATGACTGCGCAGACTGTGTACCTGAGCTTGCTTTGCTTTCTGATACATGCCAGGTTGACATATAGCTGCAATGCGTGCCAAGATGTGAGCCTCCACCCCCTCTGCAGCAGTCTCTGTGACACTCCCTCTTGCTATGCTGCCCAGGTTTGAGTCAGCCCCAACTGCACTGTGTGGGCTTGCTTGTCCAGCTGATGAAGCAGTCAGCGGCACATCTGCTTTGCCCAGTTCTCCTGAACCCCTGTTTTGGGTCAACTCCAGATGCTCCTGTAGCAACAACACTCACCACTCCAGAGACCCAGTGCGAAGTTTAAGCTGGTGATGCACTTGATTTACTGATAGGTAACGACTGACGCTGTTGCCACTGGTGGCCATTTTGCACAGCAACTTGACCCTTAGTGCAGCATGCAAGATGTGCTTGGTGCTCCCTTGCAGCCTGGGCCATAGGCTGTATGTCAAGGGCAAAGTAGCTGCACTCCTGTTTGCACATTGTCAGCAGCAGAATTCTCACTAGGTCGGCATCTTCAAGGCAGGCATCTGAGAGGTGGCGGGAATGGGTGGCAAACTTGTAGTGTTGGGTGAGTGAGGCTGGCTGCACACAGTCCAGGGCTGTCCTTTCATGCTGCCCAAAAACATCCTTCACCACTGCAACATTCAGCCCCAACCTCACAGCGAGATACCTGTGCAGAATGAGCAGTAAGTATAACACAGTCATTTGACAAAGACAGCTGATGCATATGGTGACAAGGAACAAAGCAGACATGATAGGCCTGAAGGCTGCGTGCATCAAGCCCCAGAAATGGCTTGGCAGTCAGAGAATATGCATGAGAGCAAGCAGGAAAGGAAAGTACCTGACGCATTGCTCCAGCATGTAGCGCTCACGCAACAACACTGTGCACTCTTTGCGAATTGTCTCAAGCTCTTGCTTCCACCTACAGAGGGGGCTTTTTCAGTGGTCAATGCTGAGCAGCATTTAAGAGACAAGTGGTACCATGGTATCTGCCAGTCTTCAGCTACAAAGGTCAGCTTTTTCATGGACAACATGTTATTTGACTCCAATGTCACGGCTTCTTATCTTCGTGACATTAGACCCAGTGCTTCATTGTTTTCACTCATCAAATCCAGGTTAGGTGCTCACTCACTGAGGGTTGAGACTGACAGATGGTTAAGACCCAAACCACCTAGAGAACAACGTGTTTGTCGCCACTGCTCTATGCAAGCGGTTGAAGATGAGCAACATTTTCTTTTTGACTGCCCTTTTTACAGCATCATTAGAGGTCAGCACTTTTCATTAGTTGGCCCAAACTACCAACAACGGGACATTAGGCTCTTTTTTGAATAGAACTCCCACCAGCTTGGTTTTGGTGCACACCACATGCACCTGTGCCTTCAAGCCAGGATGTCTGATGAGTCACTGCTGGCTCCACACCCCAGACTGTAAGTTATAAAATGAAAAATGAAAATACACCCACAATGCACAACAAAATTGTGGATCTCAACAACAGTGAAACTCTGACATGCAGCATAAGTCAGCCCTATCTAGATGATGCAAGGTGCTTCAACAGGAGAGACAGGCAACCTGAGGTGGTACTGGATCTTCTGCTTGGGGTTGGCATGGCCTAGCTCACTGGTGGCCACCAGGTGGTCCACATCCACCTCATACCCCTGCACCCGCCCCCTCAGACTGGCCACCTCCTCTTGCAGCCTGCCCACCTCGCTGCTCAGCAACGCATTCAAGCCAAACCCTAAACGCAACAGGCTCATCACTCAAACTGCTGCAAGTGATAGGCTGCATGATGTGCAACACGATGGCTTGCTAGGCGAAAGCTGAGCATGCCAACTTGCCATGGCACCTTTTATGCAGCTTGCACTGCACATAGCCTGACATGTGCAATGTGTGGGGTGCCAAGCTCAAAATGCTGATCCTGACCTGGTCCACGAGATAGGCTGTGGTGAAGACCAGGGTGGCCTTCTGCCTGCCCTCCTGGCTGGGGCAGGGCCGCCAGCTGCTGCTTGAACTGCCTCTCTGCCAGCTGTGCATGCAGAGGGCTCTCCTTGAGCTCCTGCATCTGCTGCTGCAGGTTGTCAACACTCAGCTGAGAGCCCTGCAGCTGGGCACTCAGCTGTGCAACAGCCTCTTGCGACAGCTTAAGATCAATTTGGAGCTGGTCTTGCGTGTGGTAGGATGCCTGCTGTGCTGCTTCTGACTTTGACACCAGTTCCTTGTGGCTCTGCTGATATGCCTGCAACTCTGCCTCAGCCTGGCTGATTGCCTGCTGGGAAGCTGCTAGCTCTGATTGAAGCTGGGCTTGACAGCGCAGATTATCTTGCTGTGCTGCCGCGGACTGAGACTGCATTGCAGCGTTGGCCTGCTGTGCTGAATGAAGCTGGTTGTGGAGCTGACAGCTTGCTTTCTGCAGCGCCGTTAGCTCGCTGTCATGCTGGGCTTGTCTGTGTGCAACAGCTTGCTGGGTAGCCTGAAGCTTGGTCTGCAGCTGAGCGCTTGCCTCCTCAGATGTTTGCAGCTGCTCTTTCAGCTGCTTCTGAAGGTGTGCAGCTTCTGACGTGACCATGTGCAGCTGCTCCCGCAAGTCTGCCACAGTTTCATTGGCAGCATCCATCCCAGTGGTTGCACTGACAAGCTTCTGAGCTGCAATTTGGCTGTCTACCTCTGCCTGCGACTTGGCTTCAGTGAGTTTGTTGTCCAAAGCGGCAAGAGCCAAAGACAGCTCTGCGCTCTTGCCAGCTGCCGAATCGAGCTGAGTTGCACGCCTGCTGAGTGCCTGCTGATGCTGTTCTTCTGCTGTTGCCTGCTCTGCTTGCACAGCAGCAAGCTGATGCTGCACTGTAGACAGCTGAAATGCAGCTGCCTCAGAGTCTGCCTTGGCCTGAGCCTGAGCTACTGTGATCTTGCCTTCTGCTGAAGCCAACTGGTAAAGAGCAGATTCCACTTGGTGCTGTGCAGCTGTGAGTTGAGCTGCTATGGCCTGCTGCTGGACTGTCTGTTCTGTCAGCTCCTGCTGCTGCTGCTTCACTGTTTCATCCAGTGTGGATGTGTGCTGGTTGGCAGCATTCAGGGCATGAGACAGCAGCCCTTCCTGTTCCAAAGCTTTGGACAGATCCTTTACACACTGTTGCAGCTGGTCATGCTGCCGCTCCCTGTCTGACTGCGCCCGGCGTAGCGTTGCCTCAAGCTTCTCCACATGGTCTGCATGCTGAGCCTGTGTGTCCACCAGGGCTTGCTGCGCCATCTTCTGCTGGACACACGCTTCTGCTTCAGCAGCCTGCAACTGGGTTGACACAGTCGCGAGCTGTATCTTGAGCTGAGCGGCCAACTGTTCCTTGTCTTCCACTGTGAATTTGGCTGCTGTGATCTCAGCCTGCAGCTGCGCCTCTGTTGCCTTGCTGTCCTGACTACTATCACTGAGTCTTGCAGCAGCAGCATCAAGCCTCTCCTGCAAGTTTGTGCCCTGAGCCAGGGCAAGCGTAAGCGTTTCTGTGAGCAGACCTATTTTGCGTGTCTGCTCAACCAGATTCTCAACAGAGGCTGCAGCCTGACTTTGTGCAGCAGCTATGGCAACTTCAGCCGCTGATAGCTGCTGCTGTAGCTCTAGCGCTTCTTGTGAATGCTCCTCTTGCAAGTTGGCCAGATCAGATTGCTTGGCTGAAAGCTTGCCTTCTAGCTCAGCACATAGGATCTGTAGTGCTGCCAGCTGACTTGCTGACTCAGCTTGCACATGTGACAGCTCCTCTTGATGCTGTGCCAGCCTTGCTTCATTGTGTGAAAGCAGCAGTGCCTGTTCCTGAGCAGCAGCATCAGCCTGCTCCTTGCCCCTCTGGACTGATGCCGCTACCTCCTGCTCATGCTTGCTGTTGGCAGCAGCAGTCTCCTTCTGCAGCTGCTGTACTTGCAGCAGCAGACCATCAATTGTCTCCTGGCCCTGGTTCTGGCGGGTGGCATACTCAGCAAGTTGGGCAGCAGTTGTGGCCAGCTGCTCTTGAGTGGTGGCCCAGCTGGCTTCAAGCTTGTCTGCTCTGTCTGCCTGCTGTGCAGCCTGAGCCTGTGCTGTTGCTACCTGAACCTGGACTCCTGCAAGCGCCTGTTCATGCTCTGTGTGAGCCTTTGCTGCTTGTTGTGCTGCCAGTGCTAGCTGTGCCTGCAGATCATGTTGCAATTGGACACTGTGCTGGGAAGTGGACTCCACTCTGGCTTGTGCCTGTACAAGCTGGCCCTGAAGGCCGTCACGCTCCTCTTGCATGGCAGAAAGCTGGGCATCACGTCTCTGTTGCTGTGCTGTGTTGACTTGTGCTGCCTCAGCTGCCGCTGCTTGCAGGCACTGTATGTGGTGGCCCTGTAGCTTGCTCTCCTGGTGCTGTTTGGTCATGGCACTCAACTGCTCTGCTGCCTTGGCATGCTCTTGCTGAACGACAAGCAGCTGTTGTTCAAGCGCTTGAATGTTGATGGCATGCTGACTGCCTTGCTGAGCCTGCTGAAAACCTGCCTGTGCTGAAGCAAGGTCATGCTTGGACTGTCTCAAATGCTGATCAGAGGATGCCAGCTGATCTTGCAGAGCAATCGCATGTGCCTGAGCTGCATCCAGCTCAGCTTGCTTGCTTGCAAGCTTAGCAATAGTGTCTGACTCACGCTGAGTCAGATCAAGGACTTCTGCCTGTATGCGTTGTTGTGCCTTTTGCGATGTTGCAAGTTGGCTGCTGATGTCCTGCGCATCTGTCCATGCAGCCTGCAACTGCTGTAGGAGCTGCTGAGCAACCACTTCCTTGTGCATACTCTCATTTACAGCCGCAGCAAGAGTTTGCTTTTCAAGCTCCTGCTGTGTGCTTGGTTGACATACAGACATGTCTGTCTGAGTGGCTTGAGACCTCATGTCCCTGACATCTGTTCCCTGTAACAACATACCGCATGGCACAATGAGGGCTGATAGTCCGTACAGGCGACAATGTAATGGTGTTCCTGATTGATTGACCTCTTCACAGCAGGAGGCGCACAGACAGAGGTTCAAAAGGCAAGAAAAGCAAACATCCCAAGTATGTGTGATCAAGAAGTGAGTTGGAGGCAGTGCGCTTCTTCCCAAAATTTTCAGGCATGCAGCGTATGAGCTGGTCAGATTATTATTGAAGTGCATATTAGCGTTACCTGACTTTCCAGGCGTTTCTGCAAGTCGTGCAGCTGAGACTTCTGCAGGGCCATTCTTTCCATGTAGCCCCGCCCTGTCACGGCCTGCCCTGCCAGCTTGGCTTCTGCAGCAGCTGCCGCTTGTGAAGCAGCATCTGCACGTGCCTGCATCCGAGACTGCCCAATACGAGCTTGCTTTGCTGCCTCCTGCACCGCCAACAGGCTGTCAGCTGCACCACACATGAACCAGTGGTGATAGATGCAGAGCATCATTTGTGTGTCTGGCCTTGCCTGTGACTCTGCAAGCAACAGCTCAGTTGCTGCGCATGCATTCGAGGCAGTATGCTTCTCCAGGCTAACTTTGCTCAGCTCTGCCTTCGTTGCATCAAGCTTGTCTTGAAGCTGCTGGTTGTCATTCAACAAGATTGTGATTGATAGGTGTTGCTTGTCGTTGGTCTCTAGCACATCAGAAAGGGCTGCTACTGCCATGTCTGCAACAGCAGCAACCATGCTGTTAAAGAGGGTCACAGTAACATCAACGCATGCTGTACTCAAGCACATGTAAAGTTGATGATTGTACCAGGAGGTGATCTGTGCCTGTTGGGCTCAGTAGCCAGTGGTTGGATGCTTGGAGAGACCTGCAGCCACAGCAAGTGCTGTCAAATGCAGCTGGTGCCAGGGCTTCAAACACGCACTACAGTGTCTGCATACCTCTGGACTCGAAGCTTTGTGTGTAGGCGAATTCAGACCTAGCAGGTCTGCCTGCAACACTGTAGCTGCTTGAGAAACTTCTCCCAGAGAGCTGTTGTCTGAGTCTATTTCGGTCTTGAGCTCCTTGTGGGCTTCCAGATCTAACAGCATGGCTTGCAGGGTCTCAAGGGGTCCATCCTGCGCTCATACACAACACATAGAAGATTGTTTGAACTTACAATTGTAGCTGCCAGGCTGCGCACAGTCAGGATTCGCAGATCTCGTACTTCACACGGAGTTGAAGGTCGAGCCCGTGTAGCTACGCTGTGCGGTGCAGAGCTGTAAGACAGCTCAACTTCAGACGCGTCATGCTGATTTGTTTCACTGCTTTGAACATGACGGCTTGAGTTGGGTTCCTGCAGCTGCTTGTATGAGTTGAATCCTAGATCCTGCAATAAGCGCTGAAGAGTGCTAGAAGTGCCGTTGCGCAAGCCATTGTACATGTTTGATTGTCGATCCTGACGGTCCTGCACGTCAGTTGCACGTCCTGTAGAGTATCGGGTCCCTCTCACGCTGCAGGCACGGTATATTGTGGCAGCATAAGTCAGCGTAATGTCGCAGCTACGAAAGAAGCTGCTTTAGGTGCCAGGAGTTGGAGCAGTGCAGCCCACAGCAATCTGATTCTACAGTGCATCCCTGTGGGCACAAGCATGCATGTGTAGATACACCTGAATCGAGTGGAGATATATGAATTTTAGCTCTGGGCTGTTGGGTACAGACAGAATCTTAAATGATTTTACAGGGAAGTCAGGCCAGCATGAGTTTCATCATACACACACACGCCTCAGCCTGTCAACTTTCAAGGCAGCTTCATCATTTGGAAGCAATTGTCCAGCTGTGACTAATGCCTACTTCAGCTGAGCAGTACTGCAGGCATGTTTTGTTGTTTAGCTACGTAGCTCGGCTAGGATGACAGGCATCTACAAACACGCCGTGTCATTGTCTTGTAGGTTCTGATAGACCTGCCAGAATAGACACACCTGCTTTGCAACAACTGATTTGTGTCTTGCGGGCTTATTCGCAGCACAGCTTCATGTTTAGAAGCATTGAAACGCGTCTAGTTATGGCAAAACAACTACTTGACCGTGTGCCCACTAACCTGCATGACACGCAATATTTTAAATTCGGCACAGATGCTCATGACAGAAACGCACGCAAGCTTGAAGATATTGGGCCATACAACATGTACTGATATGACGCCAATTGCGGCATCACAAACATTACAGCAGTGCAGCAGGATGTAGCCCAACCTGCACTGTTGAGTAGAAATGTGCACCAACCTATTGAGATAGGTAGCACACGGCAACTCACCCTGGATGCTTTGTGATCAATGTGAGCAGGTGCTTGACGTCAGATTGTGAGGGGAGCTTGGGTGGCCAGCAGTGCCTGGCGCCAGCCCTCATACGCCCTCTGAAGACTAGACATAGTGTCAGCTGCCTGCTCTATGCCTTGCTCCTCCACTTTTGTGTGTGATGTCAAGACATGACTAATGATATCCTGCAGCGAACAACCCAGCTGATGGCTGACTGCACATCAGCAACAGTAGCAACAGTCAGCACACAAGTTGACAGGGCACAAGTAGGGCATACACATATGGGGCACATACATGCTCAGTCTGTGCTCAAAGCCATTGCAGCTTGGGAGCATGAAGGGCAATACAGTCAACTGCCAGTGCCGCGCTTGGTGTATGAACTTACGAGGGGGACGCCATCTGCTGCACCAGAGCTTGCAGCATGGAAGGTCTGCTCCAAGAGATGGCTGTGCTGTGGACCGGGGTCAAAGCTCTTGGCCTCCCAGTGGTAGAAGCTGTAGCCCGGGGACGTGAAGGCATAGCCTGCTTTCTGTAGACACCGACTGAACAGGTCATCAGCACCTGCAATCAGGACGCAACCCACTCAATGTCACACCTAAAGTGCACATGCACACTGTAGGCAGATGCCTAATATTGCAACATGCACTCAGTGTGGATACTACACACATTTTGCTGAAGACTCAAAATGAGCAGCGTGGATAACATAAGTGATTGTACACATTTGATAAGAACAGGCATTACCACGTGCTTGCTTGATGTCAAAGATGCATTTCTCCATAAAGTGAGAGGCAGCTTCTCCATCATGCCTCTGCTGATGAGGGCTCCCGCACCAGAATGCATCCTGCAGTGCAACAAGCAACCCCTTGGTGGCGTCATGCAGCTCACACCTCTGCTGCAAGGTGGGCACAAAGCCTGCCTGAGGCAGCCCACTCAAGCCAAAAATTATTGTGGTTGTGTCATTTCAGCCATGCAAAGAGGCAATGAACAGCCGGCATCAAACCCAAAGCACAGTTGAAGGACAGGACTGGTGTGAAGTTGACGCAACAAAATTGTGTCTGACCTGAAAGGAAGGTGGTCCAGAGGGGCGTCACAAGCTTCTTTGTACAGCTTGCGAGTGTCATGCCGGCAAATGTGCTCCACAGTACAAGGGCAGCCAGTGTAAGGTGTGAAGGGCTGGTACTTCTCGCCATCTCCAACAGCCTGTTGCTCAAGGTCAGGTGTCCAGTGGCAAGGCAGGCAGTGGGGAGCGAACTCATTGGGCTGGAAGAAGTCTGTCGCAGTTTCGAAGGGGTCATCTGTCCACCAAAAGTGATCTGCAGCATGGGTAGGACAAGCTGAGACCTGAAGAGCTGTGCCTGCCTGCCAAGCTGCAGACATTTGGTCCGTGGGAGCACCTTGTAGATTGAAAGCAGTACTTGATTATTCCTGCTGTTGCATGGGTCCAACAATATCTTGTTGGATGCCTGTTACAGCCAACTGTGCCAAAAATTGCATGCCTTTGAGTATTGTCACTCACGCTGTGCAAACCTTGTACTCAATGTTTTCAAGCTTAATCATCAGCTTCAGCCATACAGAGCAAGACCCACACATCATGAGGCAGAGCTTGTGCCAAAGGAATGGATCGGCCCAGCACATGTTGCGTGCAGGCATTTGGCAAAAAAAGCATGTTGAAATTCTAATGCTCTGTGTCAAACATCTATGCATGGCATTTAGCTGCCGGGGGAGTATTGCCACCTGTGATAATGTAGGGCAGAGCTGGATCACAGTCTTGCAGCAGGTCCAATATGCCCTCCACAAAGAACAAGGTGTCATCATGACCATAAAGCATCCACTCATAGCTTCCTTCAAACGCCTGTAGTTAACAACCTAATGACATAAGATGTGGCAACTGTCCCTCTTGCACTTGTGCTCACACTCACGCTCGCTGCTCATACATTGTTATTTAAAAGCATCAGCGTTCAATGACTGCACTAACAAGCAGCTGGCGAGAAGCATCAAGCTTGCCACAATGGAATGCTGGAGCAGGCGCATGCATCCATGTACATGCTGTGGATTTCAGTGAACGTCTGGAGAGCGTCATAGTCATCAGGCAGCATACCTCATGGGCAAAGAAAGGGGTCAATGCCATCCTTGGTTCCCACGTTTGGGAGCCAGCCTTCATCATAGCTTCAACATCATCTGGGTAGGACCGCCACATTTCTGTGTCACTGGGACTCATAGGCCGAGGCAAAGGCAGTAGTGATGTGTTCACAGCTATGTAAGTCCGCATGTCCTGCATACAAGGTCCTGTGAACTACTTGGCACTCATGAGCTTGCATCAGCACTACATTGGCACACAAGGTTGCTTTTGCATTACCTAGAAACACATAAAGAATGTCCACAAATCCAATTGGCGCAAAGGGACACAGGTTGGATGCAGTTGATCATAAGCAGGATGAGGTTTGTAATCAGGGAGCACACCAGCTGCTTGCTGATCAATGACACATGAAGTCTGCCATGTGCTCCCACTTCATGTGTCTGAGGCAGACAATGCTGTGCACTGAATTAGTCACTGCACCAGATGTACAAACCTTGCGCCAAGCCTTGCTAGATTCAATCAGCAACTGGTGTTTCAGATCGCTGGGAACTGCCAGCACAAGATCTTCCTTGCGTAAGGCAAATCTGCACAACAGCAGACTACGTCAGCTGCACAACTTGCTGACAACACCGACATAATGCATCAGTCGCCATTTCTCTGCAGATGCAAAAGCTGTTTGGTGAGATGTGGTCACCATTTTACTGGGCAGACAAACTGGCAATGAAAGCAACCCTGAACACCGCATCAGTACAGACAAAAGATTTGGGACATACTTGCCAGGAGGCTGGAAGACCCTGCTGCTGTTGGTGATCATGCCATGCAGCTGCGCAGTGTGATCCAGATATGTGGATTGAGGAGCACTACTAGCTGCCAAAGCTGTCCTCGATTGCAGAGACTTTGTGGTAGCTAGAGCTGGAGTAGACCTGGTCTGGAGACTGGGCTGCATATCTTCCAAAGAGATACTGGGCTGTTTGCTGTCACCCTGCGCAGCAGTGCAATTTGAATCTTCTTGCAACCTTGCAGGTGTCAGATGTGCTGTCAGCCTTCCGTGAAATCATGGAAGATTGTTTAGCTTCAACAGCTGCAGCTTCATGTTACGTCTAAGATGCAGCACAACGTGGTGACATCTCAATATTCCGAATGTCTTTGCAGGCTGCAAAAGGACCACACGAGACGGTATCAACGGCTAGAGGTCCGTCTGAGGATACCGCAATGCTGCCAGCATGTTGAAGCAGCAATTAGCATAGGCAGGTAATACAGGTATCACAGCAGCACAAGTGGAACACACACCTTTGTGGTCATGCTCCAGGCCAGAAGGATGAACAGCGACAAAGCTATCAGCATCAGCACACGACCTTGTCTCTGGTGCCAATTCCTTTGTACAGACCTTAACAGCTGCATGTCTAGTATTCCAGATGGTTGAGATAAGCAGAAACTGCCTGCATGCATGCATTTGGGTATTTTTATCATGCAGATACACCTAGCTTCATGCTCGAAGCATCTCAGCAGTCATCTCGAACTCACAGTGCAGATGGGTTTGCAGATAGTAGAGCTGGAAATCCGTGATTTCAATGCTTTAGCCTATAGCAGCTTGGGCGGACCGTCAGGTCGCAGTGGGTGCATCTGTTGAATACGCCAGGTGCCTGTGGCTGACCGTTGTCAGGCCAAGGTATGCAAGGGAGCTCGCAATTTAGGTAATGACGCCATTAGGCCCTGATCATGTTGGCACCCGCGAGGTGACAGTACACCAAATTATAGCAGGTAGTCAAGGTCAGACAAGCTGTTGTCCAACTTGCATGCGCATACGGAACACGTTGGCAATGCCTGATGCATACGTCGAAGTGTCTGCAATCAAAAATGCTTAATGACGCAGCGCGGGCAGGGCAATGCCTGGCAGCGTGCCGGGTGTTCAGCGTGTTGCTGCGTCTGCCGGTGTTCACGTGTGAGACATGTGGCTCAAAACAGTCATTAGGTGCTACAAAAAAGTAGTATCCCTTTTTTGCATGGCATGAGAAACGCAAGAAACACAAAATTACAGCACAGTCATGAATTCTACTTACAGAGGTCTTGCCACATGCTGTACAGGTCCTTGGTCAAAACACTCTCTCGTTTGTACAAGACATTACAATAAGGGGGGGGGGGGGTTGGTCATTTATTAGGGCTAGTAGCTAGTGAGAAATTGGCCCACATGTTGGGTTTTGGACTTCTGTGCTTTGCTTTTGAATCAGGCAATACAGGCAACAGCAGCAGTCCATCAAGAAGAAAATGCAGGACCGGAAGGTCAGTGACCTTAGCACAGTAACAGGCACACCTACCAATCGTAAACCACAAGCATGACTCTCATTTTGCTGTTGCCTACACATAGGCAGATGAGATCTACAAGATCTGCAGCGTCATGGGCTCTCCAAGCCAACAGTCGTGGCCAGAAGGCATGAAGCTGGCAGGCCAAATGAAGTTCAGCTTCCCTCAGTTCAGCGCCACACCGCTTGAGAGGCTGATACCCAACGCTAGCCCTGATGCCATTGATCTGATGACTGCCATGTGCCAATGGGACCCTGCCAAGCGCCCCACTGCTGTGCAGGCTCTGCAGCATCCCTTCTTCCAGGTAGTTTCATATACACATATTACAGGATGGTAGGCGTCTATAGATCATGCAATTATTCAATGCTGATGTACAATCTTTCCTCAGAACTAAACATGAAGAAAGCCTTATATGCATGCTGTATTGTGGAGGGTGTGGCATATGATGCCTTGTCCCATCAATGGCGAGCCAAGTTGCAGTAATCTGCATGCTGTAGTTCTCCTGTCCCAGCATGGTACCTCTGCTGTTGTCAGTTGGCACTTTTGTACCCATGCGAGAGGTTGCTCATGTTTATGCCATTACAGCAATCACACTCCTCATGTTCCTCATCGCTGCAAGGCTTTACCTATGCCACTGGTCAGCTGCCATCACTGCAGCTAGTTCTTGACATTTCAGATTCAACCAACGTCTCATGCTGTTTGCAGGCTGATATGCCGCTGCCCTCACCAGTCACCCCCCTGGCATTACCCCGCCAGACCTCCCCCCTCTACGACCCCAAGCCAGCCTTCAGCACTAGCATCACAGCCGCTGCGACGCTACAGAGCACCAGCAGCAACGCTGCAAAGGTGCACAACAGCAGCAGCAGCACGCTGAAATCGCAGCACAGCAGCAGTAGCACTGCGACCGCAGCTGTTCTGGCTAGCTTGCGGCAGCAGCATGGGCTGGGAATGCATGTGGAGCCTTCCAGAGGTGCTGAAGACAGGCAGCAGCCAGGGCAGGACTCACAGGCTACTGCTACATCCCGCAGGTATGCTTTGTGCCACTCAGCAAACTTACGGTACCCTCTTACTGCACAAAAGGTACTTGCTGGAGCAAAGGGCGCCTCTGAATGTAGCGACAACTTGCAATACACAAGGAGAGGTATGGTATGAGCAAACCAGACACAGAAAGACCAGCCCTGGGCACTGCTTGCTTGTAGCCTGCTGCTGTGTCTGGCAGTGCTTGGTCTGCAATCCTTGAAGACAGGAAGAGGTATATAGA
>JAABUP010004810.1_pt1 | contig 21521 bp, 32 predicted proteins | sample 5559201 | NCBI WGS metagenome assembly JAABUP01 (sample SAMN10711887, study PRJNA513373) | rock metagenome | isolation source: Antarctica rocks | place: Antarctica | reverse complement strand
CACCAAGGCCGCGCGCAAGTCCGCGCCCGCCACCGGCGGCGTCAAGAAGCCGCACAGGTGCGCTTGCTGAGGGCATGCGGCCTGCCTGCCGCCTGCTGTTTCCAAAGCCACTGTCTCAGCCTGGCGTAGTTGTTATCTGCTGCGACAGGGGCCTGAGCCTGCAGCCCGCGGCAGGTACCGCCCCGGCACGGTGGCGCTGCGCGAGATCCGCAAGTACCAGAAGTCAACTGAGCTGCTCATCCGCAAGCTGCCCTTCCAGCGGCTGGTTCGCGAGATCGCGCAGGACTTCAAGACCGACCTGCGCTTCCAGAGCAGCGCCGTGATGGCGCTGCAGGAGGCTGCCGAGGCCTACCTGGTCGGCCTGTTTGAGGACACCAACCTGTGCGCAATCCACGCCAAGCGCGTGACAATCATGCCCAAGGACATCCAGCTCGCGCGCCGCATCCGCGGCGAGCGTGCGTAGGCTCGCCAGCTGCTGGCGCAGCGTGCGGCCGATAAGGTCGGCCAGCTTACCAAGCCCCCCAACGGTGTTTCTTAAACACCACCGTGAACCTTTGGGAGTGGCAAGCTCTCTCCCGTGCCCCACCTCCCGTCACGTCCTGTCCCCCACCTCCTGTCATGAACCAGCCTTCATCCAGTCTTTATTCAGGCGCAAGTACTAGTCGCAGGAGCCCAGCGTTGTTACTCCTGTGTACCATAGCACACACTACACCCACGCTGATCTTTGTGGCCGGTCTGTGACATAGAGAAGACAAACAGGTAACCTGGCCCAGCACAGATTTTTGCGCTTCGCCATCAATGATGCACTCAAGCCATGTCACATGCCGTGGGTAGACATGGCCACATGTGCCGGAGACATTGATCCCAGGCAACATGTGTTTCCCCTACTTCTGGCGTTGTTACTTGGCAACGTCTTAAAGTCCGGTTTCACTTCTCGAGTGCATTAAACAACGGAAGCGCACGGCGCACTGACGCCATGGAGGCCTTCTTCCGCACGGCAAACTACCCGCTGGTGGAGAGCAGCGACATGAGCGCAGAAGTGCGCGAGGAGGCGCTGGACGTCTGCCTGCTGGCGTGCGAGAAGCACTCTGCGGATATGGAGAAGTGCACGCAGGTGCGCTTCCACTGCTGCTCTGCCACTGGGGCCTGGCTGCGCATGCAACAGCTCCGGCTTGGCGCCGTGCTTGCTCTGTGCGACTTGCGCTGTGCGCGTCTGGGAGGCGCTCCCCTGAGCTGCCACGTGCTCGCCTGCCGGAAAGCCTTTGAAACGCACTCGTGCAGGAGGGTGTGCAGTTACGGGGGTCCAGGACGTATGCAGGTCATCAAGGAGCAGCTGGACAAGAAGCTTGGTGCGCCCTGGCACGTCGTGGCCGGGCAGCACTATGCGTACGAGGTCACGCACGAGTGCCGGAACATGCTGCACGTGTTCATCGGCGGCAAGCTCGGGGTGCTGTGCTGGAAGACATAGCGGCCTGGAGCACATCTGCCTGCAGGCTGCACAGCTGTCTGGGCTGGAGCGTGCGGTCGCAGCGCTCACAGGGCAGCCTGCTCGCCGTAACCTAGCAGCTGCGTTGCGCACTGCGTCAGCCCCAAGTGCCGCTCATGCGACAAGGGTGAGCTTGCTGTCGCAAGTGAAGTGACAGGACTGGCAGGTTGGTACACACAGTTGCGTAGCAGGGACCGCGACGTGTTTTGCAGACTATGCATGCTGTTGCAAGCCTGCTTGAGCCTGTGGGTTATGCATCGTTGCTAACCAGATGCCAGTCAAGTGGCGATCTGTGGCTTGCAAGGCCTCTGAAGGCCTGACCACGGGTTTTTAGACTCCAGCCGTCCGCGGAAGCGCGCTATCTATTATTCCCAACCAGCTCACCCCCAGATCCTACCATTGCGAGCCAGCACACCCTAGGGTGCTGGAAGACGAGGACAGGGGAGGTCTGGGCCAGGTAGAAGCCATCGAAGCAGGCAGCAGGAGGCAGAGAGGCACCATAGGATTTGCAGCGGGCAGCCAGTGAGACGCGGCCGCAGGGCGCGTGCGTGCGCTGGGCCCCGCGGCCTAGAAGGCGTGATGGTCCGGCCCTGCGCCCTGGCTGCGTTGGCAGGCTTGGCGCGTTCAGATGACTTGAGCAGGAGAGTGGAGATGCTATACTGCTGCTGTCCTGGTGCTGAGAGATGCATTTTCTGGGGCCCAGGCAACTGAGGGCCTCAAGCCAGCCGTGATAAACAGGCTCGCGAAAGAGCTGCGGGAGCTGCAGCAGCGGCCGGAGGAAGGCATCCGGGTGCGGGCTCCGGGCAGGCTCGGCAAGCCCAGGCCGGCTGTCAGTGCCGGATTTTGTATCTCAGCGCCGGCCTGCTCGCTCGGGCGTGCAGGTGGTTGTCAACGAGGACAACATTGTGGACGTGCAGGCGGACTATGACGGCCCAGGTGCGTCTCCAGCTTCCTGTGCGCGCAGGCCTCCGCCTGCCAGCGCACCCTGGCCAACTGCGGCGCGCCCAGGATCTGACCATGTTGCGCGAGGCGCAGCGGGAACGCCGTTTGAGGGCGGCGTGTTCCGCATGAAGCTGGTGCTGGGCGCGGACTTCCCGGACGCGCCCCCTAAGGGTGCGCGCCGCCGCTGCCCCGCTCGCCCGGCTCTGGGCGCGTGTCGCTTTACAGCTTGTGGCGCGGAGCAGAGACACAGGCTCTTGCACTGTGCTCGCGCGATGGTGCCGCACATGTGGCGGCGCATGTCTGCGCCTGCCCCTCTCAGCTCTGTTTGTGGCGTGTGCTGATGTTGGTCCAGAGCGCAGGCTAACATAGCGCTAGCAGGCATCTGCAGCCCGTGTGCCTCCACCCGTGGTCGTTGCAGCCTGCATGCACTGCCCAAGCACGCGTCCATGCCACACTGGGTGCCTGCACCCGGCCTCCCGCGCTATTGTTACAGGCAAGGGGCGCGCGCACGCGGAGGCGGCTGCCGGGCAGGCTGCGCGGCTTGCGAGCGGGCTGGCGCTGCGTGCAGCGGCGTCGCGCAACAGAGTGCCCCGCCTGGCCGTGCAGCCGCGCAGGCGCCCGCACAGTCAGCGTAGGCGCAGCGACCCCCTCGGCGGGCCCGCGTGCCTGTCGGGTCGGGGCGTCGCGGCGCCCTGCGCGCCCGCCGCGCGCAGCAGGCCGCGCGCGCCCGCCTGAGCGCTCCGGCTGCTTTCTGACTGAGAGCTGCCGGCGCGCAGGCTACTTCCTGACGAAGATCTTCCACCCCAACGTGGCCAAGGGCGGCGAGATCTGCGTCAACGTGCTCAAGCGCGACTGGGCGCGCGACCTGGGCCTGCGCCATGTGCTGCTCGTCGTGCGCTGCCTGCTGGTGGAGCCGTTCCCGGAGTCCGCGCTGAACGAGGAGGCCGGCAAGCTGCTGCTGGAGAGCTACGCGGCCTACGCGGCGCACGCCGCGCTGCTGACGTCCATCCACGCGCAGCCTGCCAAGCGGTGCGCCGCCCGGTCGGTTGTCAATTCTTCACTCAACTCTTCACTGTTAATCCCGCCCCAGCAATGTGCTCAGGCTGTAAGCTGAGCGACCCGCTGCGGACTGGTCAGCAGGAGCAAAGGCGGCCTGGGTGTGCCTGCGCGCATGGCTGCGCGTCACAGCGCCGCTTTCCCGTCGCATGCAGCTGGACTCTATTGCAGCTGCTCCGCGCGAGCCGCTACCAGTGGCGCACAGCGTGTGCCGCACGCCTCATCACCGCGCGCGCACTGCGCAGGCCGATGCCGCTGACGGCCGCCGGAGGCGCCAACGCGGTGAACGCACAGGACGCCGACGCCGTCGGCGGCGGCGGCGGCGGCGGCGCGGGCGCGGACGCGGGCCAGCCCGCTGTCAAGAAAGCCAAGGGCGCCGACAAGGGTCGCAAGCGCGCGCTTAAGCGCTTGTAGCGCCGCCGCGCCGCGCGGCGCGCCCGGCGGCCCGGAGCGCGGGGTTTGCCGCGCCCCGGCGCCTGAGGACGCGCTGGTTAGGGGCGCGGCGCGGCGGCGGCGGGCTTGGGGTGGGTGAAGGGCTCCATAATGCGCACCGGCGCGCGTGCTGAGGTGCTCGGCGGTGTGCAGCGCGCTCGGGGGCGCGAGCGCCGCCTGGCACCAAAACCAGCACGCCGGCAGCATTGGGGAGGCCTGGCGCCAGCGACGCTCAGCAGGGCGCTTGGAAGAGAGTGAAGTGTGCTCCGGCAGGGTGCGGCTGCAGGTTGGCAGGTGTTGAGCGCGCGGCGGTGCTTCTGGCGTCTCGGGCTGCTACTGATAGGGGCCCTGGGCAAAGTTGCGCCCCCTGCAATACCTTGCAAGCGCTTCAGGCTTCAGGCATTCTGCATCTCTTCTTTTCATTTGATGACAGCTGTAAAGTGTTCTCGGCGATGCAGGCCGGTCATGCCTGGTCACCATGCGCATGTCCCCTCCGGCTGTGGTCTGGAAGGACAGCACTATGCCTATGCTCCTAATGTAAAGTGAAGTACATGCTTGGTAGTCCACTTCAGGCTCTCACGGCCACAGCTGCCTCGGCTCTTCAAATATGTGAACGTGCTCGGTTGTTGCAGGCAGCTCCGGCACTTTTTTGGGGGGAAAATTATTGCAGTGCGTAGTCGCGGAGTTGTGCAAGGTGGAGCGCTGTCTGCGGCACCACGCTGAGCTGTGAGCGAATGCAAGTTTGGTCGCTTACAGTGAGCCCGGCAGCATCGTGGTTACTCTGCATGCCGTCAGCCTGCAGGCGGCGCTAGCTACCCCCCACTCGCCTGCTTCCCTCCCTTGTATTCAACTATAATATGACCGCCCGCCCCGGCCCCTGCTGTACGGCTGTCAACCGTCACACAGCCTCGCAACAACAGCACCCACGAACAAAGCAGTTGACGAGGGCCGGGTCATTGCTGGCGCCGAGTGACTCAGCTGATGATGAAAGCACGGAGTGCCAGCGCTCACTGGAACGTCCTGCGCGCGTGGCATGCACCTCTGCCTCAGCCGCCTTGATCGTTCCATGCTGGAGTCACTCAGCACAGCAGTGAACAGTGCGACGTGGCCTGCCTGGCGGAAGGCTGCGAGCCTGCATCAGCCATGAATGATTTCAACGCCTGCACACACAGGTTGGGGATGCAAAGCAGTGGACATAATAGAAGGCTGCATATCATGTGCAGCGCTCACGCGTGGTCAACAGCAGATACAGGCGCCGGTCACAGGCCGCCGTCCGCAGCACAGGCTCGAGCCAGTCGTTGAGGTGAGCAGGGGCCGGCGGCTGGGCGGGCGCGCGCTTGAGCAGCGGGTGCGCCTGCTCGGGCAGGCTGACGCCGTTGGTGGTGAAGTTGTACAAAGCGGGGTTCTTCACGTGCTTGACCAGCGCGTCCACCGGGCTCTGCGCCCCAGGCACAGCCCGGCTCGAGACCCACCCTACCTGACGCCTACATTGGGGTCATGCATGTGCTTGACCAGCGCATCCGATGCGCCCCAGGCACAGCCGGGCCGCGACTCTCCCTGATGCCCAGGGTCTGCAAGCCCTACTCTGACGCAGAGCGCCGCGCTGATGACTGCACGGCGGCGCGGACGCTGCCACGGCTGCACACCCCTGCCGGCGCCCTGGGCATCTGCAACACCTGACCTCGTGCACAGTCTTATGCACACTGAGGACGGCCAGCGGCGCAGACGCTGCATGCCTCACTTGCATTGTCCTGCCAGTGCCGACTCATCGCTGAGGCTCAGGCAGCGCAGCCGACCGCCCGTCGTTCCGCGCACGCGGCAGCAGGCAGAGGGCCCCGCCGAGCCGCGGCGGGACGCACCAGGCCGTTGGCGAGGTACTGGCCATAGAAGCCCAGGAACGCCACCATGGCGAGGCGGCCTGCACGCGCGCATGGGTTACAGGGTTAGGGTATGGGTAAGGTCAGGGCAAATCAATGCATGCATGCGCTGCATGCGAATTATAGCACCACGTGCACTTCAGCAGTGCGTAGGCATGCACCCGTCCTGCACCTGTCCTGCACACCGCCCACCTCGCCCAAGAGGGGCGATAAAGCCAGCACCGCACCGTTCTTCAGCTCGCGGACCTTCATCGTCTCGTACGCGGGGCCCCTGCCGCGCCCGCGGCACGCGTCAGCAGCAGCTGAGCGAATACCTCTGCTTGGCCGCGCCGCCGATCCGTGTTCACGTCAAGCAGGTCAGAACGCTTGGCCTGCGAGCTGGGCCGGCGCTGTCTGCCGGCCGCGGCGCACAGGAGCGGCCGGCGCTGACAGCGCAGCAACGCGCGCCGCTGCGGCAGCAGCCCTGTCTCTTCCCAGCCCTGTCAAGTCCGAGCCTGGCACCAGCGGTAAGGCACCGGCGGCGGGAACAGCGCGCCGGGCGCGCCTGGAGAAGCCGAGCGGGTCAAAGACGCCGCCCGGGTAGCCGTTCTCGCCGCCGGTGCCCTTGAACGCGGACTCCAGGCCGAAGAAGCTGCCCGGCTCGGCCTGGCTGCCCGGCTTGTTGAAGTCCTGCAGGCGCTTCAGCTCCACAAAGTTGAACAGCAGGAACTCCACTGCCAGCAGCGTGCCTGCGCGCGCGGACGGGGCGCCGCATCGAGCTGCTGGCCGTCTCACGATCTGGGTCAGCATGTCAAATCACAGGCCACCTCAGACATTTGAGATCAGTAAAGCAACACCTCGCACGCGCCTGAGGACTTGCTGTACCGCTTCTTGCAGCTAGCCTATCTCCTGCCAATTCAGGGTCCTGGCAGCCGTCCTCCAACGCTCTTCTGACTGGCACACGGCTTGCAAGCGCGCGTTCACTGGCGCCGCACGCGCTACCGCGCCACCAGGCCACGCAGGGGCTGCGGGCCGGCCAGGGCCGGCGGGGCGCACTGAAGGGCGCGAAGGAGCCCTGCTGCGCGATGAGGCCCTGGTTGTACCACACGGGCACGTTCAGCAGGCCCACGTGCGTCAGGATGTCCGGGATCAGGATCCCGGCCACGCCCGCCATCGCGAAGCGGCTGTGGATGAGCTCCGAGTGCACATACCTGCCGCCCCAGGCGGAGCGGTCTGGCTAAGCAAGCCTGCGCTGTCCGCACGGCACAGACCCCACCGTGGTGCTGTCAGGACCGCCAGGAGAGCAGGCGTGCAATGCGGCCGCTGGGCTGACATGGCCCATCCTTGCCCAGCGCTGGGGCAGCCAGAGCACTCTTGAACAGGCTGAGGCCTCGCAGCTCACGCCGTCTCAAGTGGAGGTGCGTCCCAAGGCAGCTGCTCACTGACCCAGGTTCCTGACACGTCCTACCTCCGTCACGTGCGTGCGGCGCGTCTGTGCCAAGTAGGCGAGGACAAATAGGCGGGGCGCCGCCTGACCACCCTCTGGCTGCCTGCAGCCATGCCAGTCTGGCGGGACTTTCAGCGAGCGCGTGGCTCAACGGGTGGCTCGCAGGCGGGGCGCACCAGCGCAGGGCGCCCTTGTTGCTGCCCAGGCGCAGCGGGTCAAAGCCGTACGCGGCCGGCAGGTCCTCCAGGTACGGCGGGATGGGCAGGCCCGGCAGCCAGGACTGCTTGGCGGGCGTCGCGCCGGTCGCGGTCGCGTACGTGCGCACGGCCTGCGCGCTCGCGCCCGCCGCTTGGCGCCAGGGGAGGGTCGTGCGGCCCAGCACTGCCCAGAGCTGCGCCTCCTCCGCCTCCCCGCTTGCCTCTGGTCCTGGCCTCTGTGAACGGCCGCTCTGCACGTCCAGAGTTTGTCCTGGCAGAGTGCCCGCGCTGCATGCACAGGGCGCATGCACACTGCTGTGGCCCAACACATCAAGCTGCCCAGCACCAGCACCGCTGAAGCCAAGTGCCCCTGCTGCAGCAAGCCCAACGCATGCGCTGCAATAGCTGGTCCCTAGCAGCTGCTGCACTGCCAGGCATTGGCAGGTGAGCAGAGTCTGGTCCTGTCTCTTGCCAACTCGCCACCTCCTCCGCACCCCTCCCTGCGGCACGGATGCTGCACCTGCGAACGCGACGGCCGAGCCCTGCCGGGCAGTGCTGCGACCGAGCGGCCAGCCAGGAACGCCGTCTGTGTCATCTTGGCCTGCTCCCGGAACGTCGACCGCGATGTGTGCACGACTGTCTCCTTGGCGTTAGGCTGAGCCGCAGGAGAGCAAGCAGCGGCTTGGGGCAAGCATATCAAAAAGGCTATCGTCTGCAAGACCTAACCAGGGCCTGGCATGCAGGCAGCTCGTGGATAGCTCGGTCGTTCAAATCAGCATGAACGGTGGTTCCATTCAGCCTCAGACCTTATAGAGTCGTTACTGGCACTGGCGCTCCTGTTTTCAGCATGCACGCTGCATAAACAGGGCTCTCCATTCCAACGCTCCACAAAGCCCCGTTTATGCAAACAGGTGGACACAAGCACAAGAGTGCCAGCTAACTTTTCAGCGTCATACGTTCACAAACACAAACACACAGGCACATCTCCTTGCTACAATACTACCCCCAAGCAACGGAAGCTTCTGGCTACAGCTGGGGCCCCGCCACAGCAGTAAGGCCTGCAGGCCACCACGACCAGGCGTCACGGCGCGACGCCACATGTCAGTAATAACCAAGCCCCCGCCGCACGCAGTGGCCGCTGCAAGCTCATCGCCAGCCGCCACACCCTGGTCGCACCCTGGAGCAGGACCCTACGCGGCGGCGGCCGCGGCCTCGGGCGCGACGGCCGCCGCGCCGGGCGCGCCCCACTCGCCGCTGCGTAGCATGGAGATGTTGCGGCCGGGGCGCTGGCGGTCCTGCATGCGCGCGCTGCTCTCCAGCGAGCGCAGGTACTCGTCGCCCACATCATTGGTGACGTAAACGCCTGCGCGCCCCGCGGCGCGCGTCAGCGCGCCTCGGGTACCCTAAACCTGACCCTACCCCCATGCGCGCGCTCCAGGCGATGCGGCACGGCGCAAGAGGCCACCTGCCTGCCCGCAGCCGGATTCCGGCCCCGCAGCATATCATACAAAGGCGGCGCTGCCCCAGCGACTGACTGAGCAACACGCCCTGCCCTGCGGCGGCGCCTCCCAAGGACACGCACGCCTCACGCCACCTCTGCTGCTCCGCGGCGCGCGGCCGCTAGCCGGGCCAGCCTGGGGCGCGCCATTGAAGCAGGACGCCTCGAACTGCTGGATGGCCGGGTTGAGCTCGTGGCCCACAGACAGCAGGTCCTCGGTGGTCTGGTACAGCATGCCGTCCGCGCCCAGCACCTGCGGCCAGGGGTTCGGCGGCAGCGTCAGCGCGGGCAGGCCATACCGGAAGCGCGCTGCGGTGCCGCGCGGCATGTCACCGCCGCCCCGCGCCTGCAGCGCCGGACGGGGCCGGCGCAGCCAGCGGTGGCACGAGGGCTGGAGCAGGCTCGCCCTGCGGCCCAAGCCGCCAGCGCCGCGCCCGCGCCCCGCGCCGGCCAGCCGCCGCGCCGCGCGCTGCGCTACGGCCGCGCCCCAGCAAGCAGCCCCCCGTAGCAAAAGCAGGCGCCGCCAGCACGCCCTGCACCGAGGCTGCCCGCGCAGGAGCTTCAGGGCTGCGGCGGGCACCTCACGGAGTGTGGCCATGACCCTAAACCAATATAAACTTCACTCTGCGGCGGGCGCCGCGCGCACCGTGCAGATTTCCTCCTCGGACAGGTTGTACGCCACGAACTCGCGCCGCGTCGGCATGTCCACGCCGTACACGTTCGCATGGCGGACCGGCGGGCTGGCGCTGGCCAGGTACACCTGCGATTAGCGGCCGCGCAGGCATTGCCGAAGCAGGCTGATCGCAGTGCGTTGCACACCACTGCGGGGCCTCACAGTGCAGTGCAGGACACTGCGGGCCCGAGTGCATCGCCGGCAGCCTCCCACCGAGCCATGATGGTGGCCGGGTGCAGCCAGCGCGCCGGGGGCGCGGTGCGCCGTTAGGCTAGGTGTAATTAGGGTGTCATGCGCCACGCGCACCTGGTCCAGCCGCGCCCCTCACGCGCAGAACACAGGTCGAAGTCGCGCCCAGCTGACTGGGCCCAATCAGGCCCAGCTACAAGGCGCTGCTTCAGCCCAGATCCCTGAGGAAAGCCTGGGTTGCACGGCGCACCTTGCTTGCGCCCGCGCGGCGCACCATGGCCACGATCTGGCTCATGGTGGTGCCGCGCACGATGGAGTCGTCCACCAGCAGCACGCGCTTGCCCGCAAACACCGCCGGCATGGCGTTGAGCTTGCGCCGCACGCTCAGCTCGCGCATCCTGGGCCCCCGGTACACTGAGATGTGAGCGCGCTGGCATGCAGGGTAGAGTAGTGACTCGAGGAGCGCCCCTAGGCCGCGCCAGGCGTGAGCGGGGCTTGCGCGAGGCTGCTTGCACGAGTGACCATGCATGCACACTGCCCAAGACTGTGATCTGCCAGTTCTCTGAGCAGCCCGCCAAGCAGGATATTGCATTGCAAGTATGCGCTGCTGTCAACAGTGATGTTCCTGACGCTCCAACCAAGCACCAGCCTGCAAGCCAGCCTCAGCGTCCTCGTCCATGCAGTGAGCTCCCCGGCCGCTGGCCGCTCTGCACTCTCCGCACCAACGCAAGCAGCCGCCGTGCTGCGAGGAGGAGCGCCTAATCCCATCCCTATCCCTGCAGCACGCACCGCTGGTTGGGCATGATGAACGTGCGCCCGACGTAGCGGTTCTTGACAAGGCCCTCGCGGTAGGGCAGGCCGAGCTCGGCGCTGATCTGGATCGCGGCCGGGCGCGAGCCGTCGGGCACGGGCACCACGCAGTCGATCTCCCAGCCCTTGGCAGCGATGCGGCGCGCCAGGCGCGTGCCCAGGCCCTGCGCGCGCGCCGCGCGCGCTCACCCGCTGCGCCACGCCCCGCGATGGCCCCGGGAAACTCGACCAGTGGTGCCACTTGGTGTCGTGAAGCACACGTCCGCAGCGCGCCGACAGGAAAGAGGCGGCCGCCGTGTGCATCATTCACTACGCCAGCGCCGGGCTCGACGGGCTGCGGCCGGCGCGCAAGCGCGCCCAGCGGCGGGCCCAGGAGGTAGAGCTTTAGTGAATGTGAAGAGGGGTAGAGCACTCCCTGGGCATGGGTGGCCCACAGCTGCTCCGATCCAAGGAACCTGCAAACACTTCTAACTTACCTGGCCGGGACTTTTTATCTACCGGGCGCGCGCGCGCACCAGCTGGAAGTTGTACACCGGTATGTCGTCCAGCACCGAGTCCGGGCGCGCGAGGTAGATGTACTCGAAGATGCACGGGCAGCGCTGCCCCGGCGCGCACTGCTGCGACACGAGCTCGCCCTCCGGCGTCACGATCTGCGCGCGCGCGCCCCGCCGTCTGCACCAACAGGGTAGGTCTGACCCTAGCCCTAGAGCTAAGCCACCACCATTCTGACTGCCTGCCTGAGTGGGGTCGGCGAGCTTGCCTTGCATTCGCGCCGCCTGACTGGCACCGTCCTGACCACCCAGCTCGATGCACATGTCAGAATGCCGCGGCCTTGTGCAGCCTCCCGCGCTGTGACGGCATCAGGCTGTACACTGGGGCGCAGAGAGCGCCGCCGTGTGACAGACGAGCCGGCTCCGAGGCGCCAGGCTCCGAGGCGCGCGGGCGCACCACCATCTCGCCCGGCGCGAGGTCGCGCACGCGCTCAAAGCCGATCGGGCCAAACGCGCAGTCCTCCGACGCGATGCAGTACTCGATGCGCGCGTTGCTCACGCGCTGCCCCAGCACCAGCGGCCTGGACAGAGGTAGGGAAGAGTTGGTCCTTGGCCCTTATGTCTGATTCGTTGCCATGCTACCAAGAAGCACACGGGCCGCGCGTGCGACTCGCTTCTGACTTGCATGCTGCTGGATCTGCCAGACAGCCCCGCGCAGGGGCGTATGCTTGGCCTGAACCTGGTGCGCTTGCGGGGCGAGCCGCAGCTCATACGGGCTGCGAGGCTGGTGCTGCCAGCAGCCCTATATAAGCAGTCCCACTGTTGCGGAGGCAGCTGCTGGAGAGCGCAGCAGACCCATGCCAGGTTGACTGAGGGTCAAGGGCCCACACAGGGTGCGCGGACGCGCGCGTCATGAGCCGGGGGGCGCCTGCAGGCTGTCAGGCCCATGCCTCGCACCGGCAAGCGCCGCCCCTGCTGCGCTGACACGACCCCATGTGACAGAAGCTCATGCGCCGGCGGGGGCGCGCGCCGGATGCCGAAGGGGTCGCGGAAGGCGACCAGGCCGACGCCCTTGATGAGGCAGAGGCAGGAGTAGGCGCCCTTGAGCGCGCGCATGGCCGTCGCGCCGGCCTCGAACACCAGGTCGCGCGTGGCCAGGCGCGGGTCGCACGACGCGGCGGTCAGGCAGCGCTGGTGCGCGCGGTGGATCTCATCCGCCAGCACGTTCAGCAGCACCTGCGCCGCGCGCGCCCCGGCCGCGTGTCAGTTGAGGTCCTTGGCCTGGAGATGGCCTAGGATCCTTGCCTAGAAAGCACAAAGTTCACAGATGAAGCAGGCAGCCCGACACGGCAACCCAGACACGGCGCGGCCGCGGGCACGCTAGTGAGCGGCACGAAAAGATACATGTACAGCGCGTGAAATGGGCGCCGGCGCAGCCGGCGCGCCAGTCTGCGCGGCCGGGCAGGCGGACGGCACGCCTGCCGGCGGCGCGGCACTGGCCGGCGCCGCTGCGCGGCGCGCGCAGCATCGCGCGCGGCGCGCAGAGGTTTCCGCCGTCCAAGAGACGCCCACACCCGTGCCGGGCGGGTGTGACCCCATCCGGCCTACACACCCGGCGCAGCATGTTTGCACACAGGCCGCCTCGCAGCGCAGGGGCGGCCGCCGCCCGCGCCGCGCGCGCGCCTCGGAGTCGGAGTCGGTGCGCAGGTGGCGGCTGAAGAAGGACTGGCTGCCCTCCAGCGCCTCGCGGAGCTCGTCCACATTGGTCAGGTTGCCGTTGTGGATGAGGTAGACGCCGAGCGGCGAGTTGACAAAGAAGGGCTGCGCCTCCTGCGCCGACGCGCTGCCCGCGGTCGGGTAGCGCACGTGGCCGATGCCCACGTTGCCTGCGCGCCGCGCGCGGCGGCGGTGGATGAGCGCTGCGGCGGCGCCGATACCGCCGCCAACACCCCCGGCGCGCTGCCCGCGCTCGCCAGCGCTAGCGCGCGGGCAGCGAGCCGTGTCTGGAATTAGCCAGGAAAGCCCCGCACCATCTCTGGCCCCACCTGCCGCCCCCTCATGCAGGCACCCTTGCCGGGTTGGCGGGCTGGCCGGAGCAAAACGCCAAACGTATAATAGCCGTTATCATCACTTCTGTACCTACAAACACGCTTGGCCAAGTCCACAGGAAACAGAGCATGCGCTTTGCTGCTGCGTTTCAGAGCAGTAGATAGAGCCACCCGCCCGCACCCTCGAGCTGGGGATATGGTGCGCTTAGAGGGAAAGCGCCGCACCCGTGGGAGCTTCAACTTGATGCGCTTGCGCTTAGAGGTGACCCTCGCACCCTCGAGCTTAGACATGGTGCGCTCGAGAAAATCGCTTTGATATGGTGCGCTTCAGGGGAACCGCCGCACCCTCGAGCTTGGACATGGTGCGCTTGGAGAACACGTCGTTGACCAGGCCGTTGTCCTTGTGCTCGAAGAACTTGCGGCCGCTGGTGGTGACCATGCCCGCGCTGTCCTGCCCGCGGTGCTGCAGCATCAGCAGCCCCTCGAACAGCTCCGGGCTGACCGCGCCCTGCCGCCCGCGCAGGAGGCTCAGCGTGACGTGGCACGGCAAGCAGAGGGCAGCTCATGGCAAGCAGCAGGGCGCTGCTGCCGCACGCGTGCGCACCAACCCAGCGCCAGCCCGGGCGCCCAGGCAGCGTGAGGTACGGCCGAAGCTGGGCGTCTGGCCGGACAGAACCGAGCCAAGCAGTGCTTGCCTGACGCACAGCCACCCACGGCAGGCACGTAGGACAGTCCCTGGGGTGCCCCTGGCGGCAGACGCGCCTCAGACTTGTAAATGCCGATAATGCCGCACATCCGCACGCCCAGCTGTCCTCTTCTCAGCCTGCGCCCGGCGTCGGGAATTACCGCAGTGCGCGGGCCGCAGGCGGCGTTGGAGCGTGTGCGCAATACGAAATATTGTACAGCTGTCAGCGGCGCTGCATGCGGCACAGCGTTCCGACCATACAGCATCCACGCTGTGCCCAGCGCGCGTGCAAGCTGTGCCACAGGCGGCAGTGATGGGGACGCGCGGTGTGCAAGCTCACCTGCGGCCGCGCGTGCACGGGGCAGCACCGGCGAGTCTGCTGGTCTGCAATGCGGGCCTCCGCGGCAGCACCGCCGGGCGCCAGGCGCCGCCCCTGCCCGCGGCGCAGCCGCAGCCCCGTGCGCCTGCCAGGCCTGCCGCCGCCGGCTGCGGCCGCGGCCCGACGGCTAGCACCGGCCCGAGCAGCCGGGCCGCGGTGCGCTGGTAGCTGCGGCCGCCGGAAGTCGCGTGGGGACACCGGCCCCGGCTGGCGAGCTGCATCGCAGCGCTGCGGGCGCTGTGCTGTCGCACGCTTGCGGCCGCTCGCAACCCCGCCCGACAGGGCCGGGCGCTTGCAATAGGCAATGCAGCCTGTTGCAGGACGAGCCACGCGCTGCTGGTGTGCACAGCTGCAGCGGGCGCCGCTCCCTCACACGCAACCCGAAGCGCTGTTTTGCCTGTATGTGCACACAAACGGTGTTTCACAGCGCGTTGCTCACTTGTGTGAACAGCGACACTGGTGTCTGCTCCTCGTCAGGCACATTATATGTCCTTGTTGCAACTTTTACCCGCTGGGGGTACCCTGAACTGAAAGGCCCGTGCATGCGTTCCTTTTTTTTTGGGCTTCTTTTCCTTGGCTGCCAAGGACAAGACGCTTGAGACGCTCGCGGACTTGCTTGCTGCATTCTGGCATCCTTGGTGCCTGATATATGCCCAGCTCAGCCAGTCTGGCTTCTTGCACATGGAGGGTAGCGGTCGCCTTGCCGCCAGTTGGCCTGCTTAGCAGCGCAGTCGAAGGTCTGCCCATGCTTTCATGTCAGTTGCCAACCACTGACGTAAGCACAGCTCCACGGCCGGCAGCACCTCCCAGCTCGGCGTAACGCTGATGAGGGCCGGGCTAAGAGCGACATGTGTGGCCATGCTGTCGGACGCCGTTGTGCCAATGCTGATGAGCTCGGGCTTGCGGCCGCGCCGCGCGCGCACATGCGCGGCGACTTACGCTTGCGCGAGACGCGCGCGCCTGAGGTTATCAGCTTCGGCACGATGGCGTCCCCAGCGTGACCACTCATGTCACGTTGAACTCCCCTCATCAGCGTCACGCTGGCCTGGGAGGTGCTGTCAGCCGGAGCGGGCGCGGTGCCCGTCCTGCAGCCCGACGCCGTCAAGGTAGACCCTGCGCCCGGGCACGTGCTGGTCACGCCGCCCATGGCGCCGGGCGCGTTCGCGGCGGCCGTGCAGGCGGCCGCGCGCACGCGCGCGCAGCAGGCGCCCAGCAGGAGCCGCGGCGGCGCGCGCAGATACGTGCGCATCCGACCCTGAGACACTCCATTGAAGCGGCCACCCAGTCGCACACTCGTCGCGCTTTGCAGTACCGCAGACTGCCTGCTAAAAAGCATTACTGTATACTTGGTTGTCTAGGCTGAACCAGCATACCCAACAAAAGCAATTCCATGCTGAGCTGGGCATGTGACGAGGATGCTGGCGCCGCGCTGCAGCACTTGATGCTTCAGTGAGTACCGCCTTTGGCCGGTCTACTGCAGAACCAGGTTATTACATCACGTCAGACGTGTGCTGGCCCTTCAGAGGACATGGGCACACATGCATGCATACGCGATGAGCCATGCATCCTCTTCACGCCCAGCCGACAGCGGCTCCTCGTTCAAGCGCAGGAACAGCGCACGTGCACCTCTCAGGCAGCCAGGCTGCCGCCGAAACGGCCATGCCGGAGTCGGCAGGCACTGAGCACAGGTCGCGCAACAGCTATGGCAGCCTCCAGCTGTCAAGCTCTGCATCGCAGCACAGCCGGCCTCCCTCCAGGAGCTTGCCAGCACCCAGGCCGCGGACAGGCCTAAAGACCTATGACCGGGGGAGAACTCATCAGCAGAGTGCGTGATAAGACGCAGCTGTGCCAAAGAGCCAGTCTCTGTCATACAACCATGTAATGAAGCCCAGTGCGGTGGCCAGTTGGCGGGTCTCAGCAGCGCAAGCAAGCTTCTACAGCCCGAGATAAACAAGGGCCCTTGTGAAACAGAACAGACTGGTGGGGGAGCAAATAGAATCAGCACGTTGCAGCGCAGCACCAAAACAGCGGGTGCTGCATCACATGTCTCTCAGAAGAGCGCAAACCACAACCCGCAGTCCTCGAGCCTGGACGAGTAGGGCGTGACGCTCCCACTGTCAGGCAGACTCAGAGGAGTGCACCCACCTGAGCAGAGAGCTGTGCGCGGCTTTCGCGCACACCGCAGGCGCGCGCGCCCCTACAGGTAAATACAGGATTCCTATTTCTGTACGAGCCAGCGTGCCTCAGGGCACCAGCACAAAGCGACGCGGTGCGCAGTCCCACATCAGATGCATAGCGACATGTAGCCCGCCCCACTCACCAGACCTGAACAGGCCGCACCATTGCAGGTCACATGCCATCAATCAATCGGCCCACCAGCGTAAATCCGGGATCAGAACTGCGTGTAAGCTCCTCGACCATCATATCAGCAGCAAGCAAAACCACGCCAAGTCATGCGTTGTGCACTGCAGCTGCAGCGCGCAGCCGGACTGCCACCAGCCTCCGCGCTCAGTCGCTCGGGCGCCGCCCAGGGCAAGCCTCAGCAGCGTCGCGCTGCACCTATCATCATACGCAGAGCCCGCTGTACACCAGGCCCGCAGCCTCACCAGGTCAGGCAGCCAGGCTCCGAGGGCCGCCTGCAGCGGCGCCCACTTGCGCAAGCTCTTGGGCCCCAGCCTCGTGGCCAACATCACACTCGCCTGGCCCCGCACCCCCGCCCTCCACGCACCGGGTCTAGGGCGCCCTTGCTGCCGCAGCACTGGACATGCATCACCCCGCCGCCGGACGCCCAGGCGCACCAACCTCCGGCGCGCACGCCCGGAGACAACAGCCCTTGCGGCTGCGCAATGGACCACACAGACCGTTGCGCCTGCACGCCCTGGCACGTGCCCAGAGCTCGGCAGCCGCGCGCGCCTCACGCGCTCACGGCGAGGCAGGCGGCGCCCGCCTCTGCGCCGGGCGCAAACCGCCCGCCCGGCGCCAGGCGCGGGCCGCGCGGCGCAGACCCTGTGGCAGCCCCAGACCCTGTGACGACCCCGGACCCTGAGACAGCTCCGGGCGGCGCCGGCGCGACCTGGCCCTGCGGCGCGCGCCGCACCGCCGGGTGCTCCGGGCGCATGCGCCGGATGGCCACGAGCGCCTGGTCGAAGCTGGGCCGGCCGGCGGGGTTGGGGTCCATGCAGCGCTCGGCGAGCGCCTGGTACGCCGCCGGCGGCGCGCGCGCGCCGCCGGGAAAGCCCAGGCGCTGGCCGTCCACGGCCACCGCGCACACGACCTGCGTGTGCACCAGGCCTGCGCGCGCGGCGCGCTCGAGGGTGAGAGGGGCGTCCGTACTGTGGGCGTCCGTGCTGTAGAAGGAGGAGCAGAGGGCGCGCATGGCAGGTTCTCGCAGAGACGCTGCACTGCTGGGCAGTGCTCACAGCCAGCGCATTGGGCTGCCGCAGCCACAGTCGCCAGGCGACAGCTGACAGTCGGGCTGGTCAGCAGGGTTCGCGAGCGGGCGTCACAGCTTCAACCAGAGCAAGGTGACTCGTGAGGGCGCTGCAGGCACAGGCGTCGCATGCACGTCAGAGGCTGGAGCAAGACAAGCTGTCTGGCGAGCCGGGCGGGGGCGCACCGACCCAGGCGCGGCAGCCAGCTGCCAGCTCCCACAGGATGACGCCGAACGAGTACACGTCGGCGGCCCGGCTGACGATGTTGGCGCGCAGCACCTCGGGCGCCATGTGCGTGATGGTGCCGTACGTGCGCGTCTCCACGCGCGTCTGGACGTCCATGTTGCGGCTCAGGCCGAAGTCTGCCGCGCGCAGGCCCAGGCGTTGATACGGCGCGTCACGCCGGCCACGCAAGCACGGCCCGCAGCAAGCACCGGCGTCCGCAACATGGCTGTGCCTCGCCAGGCCGCCCTTGGCCGCGCCATGGAGCTGCAGACTCCTCCTCACATGCGAGAGGCGTCCGATGTGCCGCAGATGCGCGCTGACAGCATGCACGGACGTCACAGCATGTTTTCTGATCGACATGTGGCCAAGTCTGGCCAGGTGTCATGCCCCGGGAGCCCCATGCCCTGCGGCGGGCGCGCGCCCGCGACCTTGGCACACACGCCGATCGCTGACTCGGGCGCGCTGGCCAGCAGCACGTTGCCGCCCGTCAGGTCCTGCCCGCGCCAGTCAGCCAACTTGTCTTTACCGGAGCGAATAGCATAAAAAATCCGGTCGTGGATTGTAGCATGTATGTTCATGCACACCTGCAGGCACGACGGGCGAGGGCGCTTCGAAGGCGCGCGAGGAGCGCGTCAGCGCAGCGTCGGAACCCAGAAGCAGGCAGGGCCGGTGGGTGAAGGGTCAGGTAGGCGGCGCCGCGGCCCGGCTGCCGACGCGCACCCCGTGCACGATGTTGTTGGCGTGCAGGAAGGCCACGCCGTCCGCGATCTGCTCGGCCAGCGCCAGCGCGAGCCCATAGTCCACGCCGCCGCGCACCAGGGAGCAGTCCGCGGTGAACCAGCCGCGCTCCACGGCGTCCTGGGGCGCGCGCCGGCGCGGCCTTCAAATACAGCAAGGGCGCCGCCCGGCCAGCGCCTTTCACTTTCTAGAGCCAGTATAAAAAACCCAGGTCGACGGGGCAGGCGCGGAGCGACCCATGGGCAGGGCCGCAGGCATCCTTCCGAGCAGCGCCCGACACACCAGCTTGCGCCCTTGTGGCTTTTGCAGTGCGAGAGCGCTAGGCGCAGGAGGCACGCCGACAGCTGCAGCATCCACAAGGGTTTGTACAAGCTATTCATAGTCCAGACACAGGCTGTCCACCATCCTATGAGAGCGCGCGCGGCGCGCACGATCAGGCTGCCGCAATCGCAGAACTCCAGCAGCAGCCAGGTCTCGATGCGCGGATCGTGCGCGTCGCGGCTGGGCGCGCTGGCGTGGCCCAGCGCCGCTACCAGCGCCGGGTGGCGCAGCTTCTCCGTGATCACCGCCTCCAGCGGCCGGCCGTCGACCATGCGCACGCAGCTCTCATCCTCCATGACCTGCACGGCTGCCCCGGGGTCAGGGGCCCGCTGCACCCTCCAGCGCTCGCGCTCCGCGCAGGGCGCCCCTTTCCAAGTGCGAAGGGTGTGCTCTTAGCGCAGGATCAGGAGCGCCGCGCGGCGCCGCTCGCGCTGTCCTCGCAGACTCCATCGGCCCAGCTTTGACCGCATTTCTTGGGCCTTGCCGCAAGCACAAGGGCTTAGATCATGGTGACTGTGATGCGACCTCGGAGCGGGTGCGTGCGCAGCCGTGACGCGCGCTCCCCAGAAAAAGCGCCAGGCTCCTGAGCGGGCGCGGCGCGGTTGCCAGGGGCCCTGACGCGCGCCCGGCCTGGTGCTGCCAAATCCAGGGGTACTGCAGGCCGGCAGACCCTTAGTATAGCCCCGGGTAAGGGTGAAATACCCTGAAACTAACCCTAGCCATGGCCGCACCTTCACGGCCACGAGCTTGCCCTGGTACAGGCCGCGGTAGACGACGCCGTAGCCGCCCTTGCCCAGCGGCGCGCCCAGCTGCAGGCCCTCGATCGGCGCCGCGCCCGGCGCCGAGCGGCCCCTGCGCGAGCCGGCGGACCCCGCGGAGCCCGCGGACTGCTGCGCGCCGCTGCCGGTCCGCGGCCCCGAGCCCGACGACGCCGGCGCGGCCTCGCGCGCGGTCACGAAGTAGAAGCCCGCGGTCGCGCCGGGATCGATGGGCAGGAAGGCCGGGATGCCCACCACGGTCGTGTTCTCGTCCAGCAGCCCCGACCCGGCCGGCCTGCGCGCGCGGGGGTCGCACCAGCATCGGCGCCCGCCCCGCAGCCAGCGCAAGAGTCGCCGGGGGCAAGCCTCCGCCAGCTCGCGCACAGCTGAACCGGGGCAGGACAGCCATCAGTCATGCGAAACGCGGCTCCCGCTGGCGTGTGCCTCCGCTGCCAGGAGCGTCCTTGGCCGCGCCTTGCACATCATGAATCACCCACCCAAGAAGTGCAGACGCTCTTGCGGCCTCTGCAATATGCGCCTCAAGCTCGCCCACTCTGGTGCCACATACAGGGCATGCGCGGCGCTAGAGCGCATGGGACGACAGCGGCGGGCCGCACCGAAACGTCATGCTGAAGCAGCGCCGGTCCAGGCTGGCCCCGCCGCTGCCGCCGCTGGCGCGCTCCGCGCGCAGCAGCACCGTCATCGAGAACTCGGCATTCTGCTGCGCGGCCTTGCGGAAGAAGCCCTCCTGCGCCCGGCATAGGGTTTAACCACGCCCAACTCTAGCCCGCGCTCACAGCAGCAGCAGCACGTGATAGCAGCGGCGCGGCCGCAGCAGCCCAGCCTCAGCGTCCTGCTCGGGCCCCTGCCCATGACCGCATTTGGCTGCAGGGGGGGTCGGCCAGGCAGGCCGGTGCGGGGCGCGCACCCCGTCATGGCCGTGCCTGAGGTCAAACACGTCCCAGAAGCTGATATCAGGCTTGAGCTCGGGCAGGCCTGCCGCGTTCGCAGCAGAGTGATGCGGTCGGCGCGCCGCGCAGCCCAGCGTGGAGCCCTTGCTTTTGGGCTACATCCATACACTTTACAATGCTCATTTTTACCATGTCTGCTACGAGACACGTAACCTGCCATGCCATACCGTCTCTGACCGACAGTCGGGGGCATCGCATTAACAGGGCTCACGAGCGCCCAACAGGTTATGTGTGCGTGAGCTGGTACTTTTATATAGCAGGTCCCTTGTAGCAGGCACTCATGTGCATGTCGACCGTACATGCTTGAAAGCCTTGGGATGCAGAGCAGGAACAGGAAAAGGGGCGCGCGCGCCTGCCATGCGCAGCGCGACATCGTTCATGTGCATCAGCGCCCAGCGGCCGCCGCGCGCGGACACAAATAGGCTGGCGGTGCGATAGGTGTCCACCGCGCGCCGCAGCGCGGCCGTCTGCCGCTTGGCGAGCTCCAGCGCGTAGACGCTCTCCAGCGTGCGCACCTGGGCATGGCGCAGGGTACGGCTGAGCGTTTATGTTTTGCTAGCGGGCTGCCTTGAGCTGGCGCTGGCGCTGCGAGGCAGTCCGCCCGCACAGGTGCAGCCCAGCGTTATCAGGCAAACAACCCTCCTCTACCCCGGATGCCGGGCGTGGCGGCTGGGGCCTGCGGGGCGCGCGCACCACCAGCTCGGCCATGCCCGCCAGCATGTTGGCCTGCTCCGCGCAGAAGCGCCGCGCCTTCTGCCCGACCACGCACCTGCGGCATACATACACCGGCGGCGTCAGCGGCGCGCTTGCCCAGCCCGCATTATGCATTTTCCGCATGCGCCTTGGCAGGAGCCAGGCCCTTCTCACGTAGGGGGTGGGCAGGGTGTT
>JAABUP010004831.1_pt1 | contig 21524 bp, 18 predicted proteins | sample 5559201 | NCBI WGS metagenome assembly JAABUP01 (sample SAMN10711887, study PRJNA513373) | rock metagenome | isolation source: Antarctica rocks | place: Antarctica | reverse complement strand
AAGTGTTATCGTTTCTTATAATATTCTACCTAATTATTATATTAATTATTATATTACCGATACCTACTTTAATATATATAGTATTTTAAATTTAATTTATTAATAATATATTTATACCTAGAGTAAACGAGACTAATCTATAATATTCTAGACTACTATAGCGCGTACTAAGTAGATAGTACGTTAGGCTATATTTAGCGTAGTACCGAAGAAGGGTTTAGTACGAAAAGTAGCCCGTAAGATAATATAGTCTACGTAAGGACCTAAGCGTAAGAAAGATAGAACCGCGTTTAAAAAACGTAGATATAAGCCGGGTAGTAAGTCTATCTTATATTAATCGATTATAATAATTAATATAATAAGCGACTAATCCTTTTTACTATCTATAGCCGTTACGCTATAGGAAATTCGCTAATTCTAGAAATCTTTTCTACTACTAATTCCTAAGCTTTTATTCTCGAGATTAGTAAGGGAGATAGCGTAAATAATCTCGCCTAATCTACGCTTCTAGTCTAGTATATTAGAGGTACTTTACGAGTATTTAGAGGCGTTCCTTATAACCTAGTTCGAGTATATAAACTTATCTTAAGCTTATATCTCGATTTATTACTAATAGTATCTAATAGATATAAATCTCGCCGTAATTTACGCGAAGCGAGTTACTATTATATAGAAGGACGCGTAAATAATTACCCTACTTATACTAGGAGTGCGTAGCTTAGGTACGAATTTCGGAAGAAAAGATATAGCGCGTTACTAGTATATAGATAGCTTACTACTTTCGTAGCTTAATATAATAACGGTTTTCTACTTATAAGACTATAATACTATACTACTAATAATTATTATAATAATTAGTATAAGATCTACCCTAATTATCTCGGCTTTAGATAATTATACTTAATTAGCTAACGAAGACCCGGGTTAATATAGGTTCACCTATAGGTAACCCGTAGTATAACCCGACCTACCTAGAGCTAAGATATAGGTTACCTACCCTAAATTAGGTCGGGTAATAAAATAGCTAAAACCTACCTAACCCGACCTATTACGTAGTATACTACTAAGACGAAATTCTTCCTTAATATAGATCTCTATATCGCCGCCCGCCGGTAAGGAGAAAGAAGAAGAAGGAGGAGAAGAAGAAGAAGGAAGGTCTTTTTATACTCGCTAGTAAGGTAGAATCCGGGCTAGCCCTAATTAGGTTTATCTCGAAGTCCTCTTAATAGCCTACCGAGACGGAATTCTTCCTTAATATAGATACCTATATCGCCGCCCGCCGGTAAGGAGAAAGAAGAAGAAGAAGAAAAAGAAGGAGAGTCTTTTAATATCGTCTATAAGAAGGATAACGCGAGATAGAGGGAGCCGGGGGGGGGGGGCGGTAACTAGGGTTACTAGCGGCTATAAAATATAGAGTAAGGGGGCGTTAACTAGTAGACGAGGCTAAGGGAGGGGCGGTAACTAGATCGCTAGCGGCTATAAGGTCGAGGTAGAGGGGGCTAGATAATAAGAGATAAAGAGAGCCGAGAGATAGTAAGTATTTAATAATATTATTAAGGCGATATACCTATCTTAATAGCGAGAATTTATAATTATATTCTAGTTTTCTAGAACCTTAAAAATATATAATATCGACTAACCTCTAATAATTATACTAACTACTTATATAGATACTATTATATAATATAGGTTAGCCTATAGGTAACCCCTTTTTAGGTAGGTTAGGTCGGGTTTTTATCTGATTTTAATAACCCGACCCTAACCCGGCCCTAAGTCCTATTTTGACCTAACCCACCCCACCCCAAACCGGGTTACCCGGCCCCATTGCGCAGCATATAACTAGCTGCTTCCACTTCCAATGCCAGTGCCTCCCAGATGAGCTGGTCAATGGTAAAAGTCTTTTATCTTACCTCGACTACTAGGTTGTGCATTCAGAACAACCTTAAGGATTGGCTGAAGTGGTCCCCTCAAAAGAGTCGAAAATAGCAACACGTTGCAAACACTGCCCTTGCTAGTAACATGAGCACTCCTTCCTCAAACATTCAAAACGACTAAAGACGCAGTACAGAGCCTATTCCAGGCTGGGTTTATGCACAAGTAGAGGCTAAGTAGTGTCCACCATGTTTGAACCACACTTCATGCAGCCTTGCCTAAAAAAAGGCCCAGTAGTACCAAGCGCCAGCCTTGCCCACGGGAATTTTTTTATTGATATTTTGCAATGCCCTCTGAAAGATGTATTCCTTCTTGTCAAGTACCGCAAACTTCAAAAGTCTCTGTGGGATTAGCTGCCACCGAAAAGAATGCCTAAGGCAATCAAGGCCGGGATCACCAAACAACCCTCAAGACATAATCCCTATGACCTGCCCAATACTCTGAGGAAACCCCAGGATCCGGAGGCAGCTGAGACATCTTTATATCTAGAAGAGGACTCGGTAAGTGGTTTCTACCAAAATGAATTGTAGATCTTGTGCTCGTCTAAAGCAACTCTTCATGTACAACGTGGGTCCGATTTGTGTCTCTGGAGTATAATTCAAAGTTCTGATTAGGCTATAGCTATAACTAAGCCAGAGTTGACCTTATCGGCCCATGTGAAGACTACCATTTGACTGACTAGGCTACTCTTTAGGGTTATTTTTCTATAAACGGGGATTCAAATCAGGGCTCCGAAATTGCACCTGCGCTCACCCATCCAAGATGCTATGACAATGATCATGTCGAAAAGCTCGCAACTTTTGCGCACGATTTGGATCAAGCTTTGAAGAAGTCGTTTCCCTTAAATGAGGAACCTAATCCCTATACAGCCGTTCACGTTCTTCTTCTGCGCTGGCTAGACGATGATTTACAAGTGCAAATAGAAATTTCCGAGCTGAATAGTGTCTTCGCAGAGCAGTTTTCGTTCCAAGTAGAGCAATGGCAGATTCCCAGTGTTAGCCCCACACGCGCTCTCCAGACCAAATTGTACGACTTTCAGGACGCCCGTCAGAGTGAGAAAGAGCTTTTGATAGTGTATTATGGAGGCCACAGCGAAGCTGACACAAGACGCGGTCGAAGCATTTGGCGAGCGTAAGTACTTTAGTCTCCGAGATTCGGTCTCCGAGTCTCTAACAATGAGGAATCTACAAAGTAATGGCCAACCTAACAGTCCACGCTTGAATTGGTCATCTCTACAGCCCCTACTGGAGACAGCTGTACCTCATGTACTCATAATACTTGACTGTTGCTTTGCCGCCAATGCTGCAAGAGATACCACAGAAGGTACCACTAAAGAGATTCTGGCCGCTTGTGGTCGGGAAAATCCAACACCAGCGGTCTGCAACCGATCCTTCACATCAGCGCTTGTTGAGGAAATGCAGTCTTTTGGGGATACCCCGTTCACTGTGGCTATGCTTCATGCTCGCCTAATAACCATGCGATGGCGACTCAGGTTTACGCCTGTGCATGCCCTTCTCGCCGAGCATGGTGGTAACAGTATCACCCTCTCTCGGCTACAGGAGACCGGAAACCTTTTCGTTCGTCAAACAGATCGACCCGCAGCCTCTACAACTGAGTTTGATGGCACAGCCCCGGCCGTGCCAGATGGAAGTAGTTCGAAAGGTGAACAACTACCGCCACTCCAAGTTCCACCACTTCAGACTGCAGATAGTAGGGTCTTACTATCTGTTTCAGTGACCCAAGGGGCCGAGCTTGAACTTGCGGAGTGGACGCGTTGGTTGACGAGTGCAGTACCATGGGACGTCATGAAAGTGGACGTGCAAATTCATGGAATTTTCAGAAGCCACTCGAGTCTCGTCCTTGTCTCAATGCCAATAAATGCCTGGAATCTGTTGAGCGATAGGCCTGCCTACAGGTTTATAGGCTTCATCAGGTCCGACAATCTTCTCAAAAAAGCAGGATCGACTGAAGCAACGGGTGTGGTGACTCGATCTAGATCAAGGTGGCCTGAGTTCGTATGTGCAAAAAGAGAGAACACAACAGATTTCAATAAAATGACTCTTCGGGGGCAAGTACCTGGTCAGGCCTCATTCACGGCAATCAAGGCAATTATGGGTCCTCCAAGCTCCAGACACTTTTCACCACTTTGGCAACCGCCACAAGCATTATCCAGTGGTCACTGGAACCTCGGAGACGATGAGGCACTTATCCAGGCTCGCGCAATGGGCCTGAATTGGCAACCGATTGCTAACCAGTACTTTCCTGGCAAGACTCCAAATGACTGCCGCAAGAGACACGAAAGGCTTATGGAAAAGCGCAACGAAGAGGAGCAAAAAAGATGGGACAACGCCAACTATGAAAGCCTAGCTAAAGCATATACCGACGTTCGCGAGCAGATGTGGAAGATTCTTGCGGATAGACTTGGAGAGGAATGGCAGACCGTAGAGAGACGGGTGAGCTTGGCTGGACAGGATCCTTTGCGAGGCTGAGTAGGCTGACCACGCATCTAGAGTATGTGGAAGGGCCTCGCAGCCCTCCAACTACTAGGACGGACCGAACCTCGCCATGCAAGGGCCGCGAGTGATGACCATGGTTTTAAAGGTGGCGAGGCTAATCCATTTCCATTCGCCATTGGACACCAGATGTCGCCTAGAGATTGCAATGACGACTTCATGAATGGCAACAAGATTGATATTGAAGGAGTGAATCACCAACATCTTCAGCAGCAGCAATCTGTGCCCGCTTCTAGCTCTGGCCGCTGTTTGCCTGACGTCTCTGACTCTTGGAGAGATTTGGAGTCACGATCAAGTAGCATCTTGACCCATTAATGGATTACGCGAAAGTCAAAAGTTTTATTCATGTATCAAAGCGATAAAGATCATCAGCATAAAAAGCCACCATCGAGTTAGCATGAATATCATTATCAGTTGTCATGTATGTGTGCATGGTCTCTATCGCCATCTGCGAATACCTCATTCACAGTGCTCTGTTCATGAGCGGATCTCGTGTAGTAGGATAAAATACAATGTTCAATTCATAGGGGAGTAAAAGTTTCATTCTTTCAATCACAGATCTCAGCATCCAATGATACATGCTCTTTTTCGTTCGTCTTACAGTTGTGAAAGAGAGATCGTTGGACTGAGTCTTCTCATCTTCCGAGACCCTCAAAGTAACGCTTTCAATGCCAAGAAATCCTCGTGCAAAGGTCATGTTTGTGTCGGCGATGCAAATCCTTGCGTCTAGCACTGTATTCGAAAGCACAGTACGAGCAACTTAACCTTGATCCAGGATGGAAGAAATATTTTCAGCCCTATGGCAGAAGCGTATAGGTCACTCACACAATGTTCAGCAAGAGGTGCATGTCACATGACTCTGAACGAATCTACTGTAGTCCCCTTGACTTACCATTGACCTAGCGGACATAATTGATGGTCAATGTGGCTGATTCAAGAACACGCTAGATTAGTAGCATGAATTATAAAGGGGCTTTCAAGTTCTATACTGGTTCAAATAATGTATTGAGAGCATGAAATCGTCGATGGCACGCACTCAAGCTCCTCAAGGTCGTTATCCACTCCTGAATCTACTTCCATATTAAAGAGAGGATGACTTGGAAAAAGAGAACCAAACTCGTTGTTCTTGATGATGCTGTGTTCCTCTTGCATCATTCATGATATTCGTCAGCTCCTTAGCCGCTCATTTGTGTATATTTCAGCATTCCGGGAAAACACCTATCGTGCCTATAAAAACTCTGTTGTAGCGTGGTCATCCACGGTCGGCCGCGAACATTAAAAAGTCGAGTTTTTAATTTTAAAACGACCTCTAGACTTATATCTACCTCGTGCGACTAGCTATACTATATATTAAAGTTATTATACGTAGTATAGGCTATAATTTGCCCCTAAATTTAGGAACCGTAAGGTACGTTAAAATATCGCTTTATAAGGAGTCTTTTTTTCCTCCTAATCCTAGAAGACTCCCTATATAGCGATATTTTAACGCACCTTACGGCAACGCTTTTGATGGTGGACCGGTCCAACCACGGACTATCGGTTTGGACCAGTCCGTCCAGATGACTAAGCAGTTAGTTTAGGATTTAGACTAACTAGTTTAACATCTGGACCGACTGTTTAGACTATTAGTTAAAACGGTCTATAGAGTCTAACGAGATAGGTTTAGCGCAGCCCTATAGGTTCAAGCCCTATATAGAAAAGTAGCAACTCTACTATATAAAATCCGGATACTCTAACTAAAGAGGCTTAGCGGCTCTCGGTTACCTAGCCCTACGGTAAAATAACTGAATCCCGCCTATGCAATAGGTGTGTTTTTCACCTTTTAACTACTATCCACTTTTCTTCTCTGTTACTACGTAGGCTACGAGATACCTACTATAAGGTCTTCCGAAGGTGGTTTATAATATTATAGGTGTCGTGCTGACGTCGTCGTCGACCCCTAAGGGAAGGGCAATAGAGAAGTATAAGTCTTAGCGAGTCTTAGCAATTTTTAACTAATCAGAACGCTCGGACTACTAACTAACTAGTTCAACTATTAGTTAGACTAGTCTAGGTTTCAAACCAACTAGTCTAGGGTTTGGACCACTAGAATAGACTGGTTGGGCCTTCGGACTGAACCGTTTCAACCATTAAAAGCGTTGCCTTACGGGGCCTAAATTTAGGGGCAAATTATAGCCCGTATTATTACGGTTATATTTAGTATAAAGCTCTTATTATAAAACGACGTTATTATAGTTCTAGAGGCCTTTCTAAGTTAAAATTTCGATTTTAGTGAGGTTCGCGGGGCCGACCGTAGATGACCACGCTACAACAGAGTTTTTACAGGCACGATAATATCGGAGTCATAAGTTCCATAGGGCTGAATGTTCCGTAATCTATCAATCTCGAATTCATACCTAGTCCATGTATAACACTGATATTCATGGTGACTGAGGCTCTGAGCGAGATCTCACAATGCCCTCCGACGACCTCATGAATTATGCCACGTCCGATACAGACTTTTACTCCCTCCTCGGCATCACATTTGAGACCTCCCAAAAAGACATCGACCGTGCATGGCGAAAGACAGCTCTCAAGTACCACCCGGACAAACAATCTGGCAAAGATCCAACAGCTGCTGAGAAGTTTCACCTCGCTCAAATTGGTTATGACCTTCTATCTGATCCGGCAAGCAAGGCCATCTACGATAATGCGAGGAATGCAAGACTTCAGCGGAAGAGGCAGAATGAATTATTTGAGGGCAGGAGACGGCAGATGAAAGATGATCTGGAGGCGAGGGAACGAGGTGTCAAAAGACCGAGAGAGGAAGACGACGAGGAAAAGTTGGAGCGGGAGATTAGGAGGCTGGCTGAGGATGGGAAGAGGAGGAGGAAGGAGAGGGAGGATGCGTTGAGGAAGGACCTGGAAAGGGAGGCTAACGGTGTGGAAAGTGGTGTGCAGACGCCCAGGTCCGACAGTACTACTATCAACGAAGGCCCAGCACATGCGTCAGGTGTGTCTGAGCTGGATCGAACCGTCAAAATCCGGTGGCCAGTCGAAGGCGAGGGCGGGTCAATGACAATCGACCGCATCAAGACTATGTTCTCCAAATTCGGCCAAATCGAAAGCGCAGATCTGCTCAACCCCAAGATGCTACGACTGGGCAAAAAGCAGAAGAAACAGCTTGCGGTAGTCTGTATGGTACAATATAAGTCGGTCGTTGGAGCCCACGCCGCCGTTGAAGATTTTTCCAAGCAAGTTGAGCCAGAGTGGAAGGTGTTCGACTCAGTCTTCTGGGCTGCAAACAAGGAGCCTGACTTCATCAATGCCCACCAATCGACCAAAGCAGCTCCGGACTCTGCCCCATCAACGCCCACGCCAAATCGCCCTGCAAAGCACTGGAAGGACTCACCAGTCAGCAGTAATCTCTCGACGCCTAGTGGCGCTCCAGAATTCGACGTCAACGGAATCAAGAAGAAACCTTCATTTGCCTCATTCTCAGCAGCGACAGCTAGTACACCAAAAAGTTCGCCTTTCGGTAAAGGCCTTGGGGTGAACAGCCCGAGCCTTGAGGAAATGACAATGATACGACTGAAGAATGCAGAGAAGAGGCGGCTGGCGGCAGAGATTGAGAAACAAGACGCAGAAGAAGATGCTGGTGCCGACGCCAAGGGAGAGTCCATATAGCACGGTCAAGGCGACTATTGGATTATTTAGCGTGGGCGTACAGGATTACGGAAGATACCCAATTGATTTTTTGAATGATCATGATATTCAAATCTATCGAGCCTATCTCTGTCCATTTCGAGGAAGATTCTGAGCCTCTGCTCTCTCGCGATGCCACTCAGGCACAAAAGCCTTAACCTTGACCTCCCCCCCCGCTCTGCCCTCCTCAGGTTCCCACGCCACCTTGAATTGATGGTCGGAATTCCATAGATACCCGTCCATCAAAGGGCCTTCATAAGTCATATTGTCCAGCCGACATAGAGCCAACCCAACAGTACCCACTCCACCCAGCCATCTACCTGTACTTCTCCCCTTCTTGTCATCTGTGTCTCGCACTCGACTGATATTCGCACCTCGTGGCGGTAGCGTCAGCTTCGCACTCGGGTCATAATCTAATTCATCTAGTGCTCGCGTTTCTTCTGTGCTGTCGTAGATTCGCACAGGTAAGATCCGTTTCCTCACAACCCCCCTATGGTGCGTTCGGATCGTGAGTTCCTGCCCCACATAACAGCCCTTCCTGAAATCTATACCGCCCATGTAATCGATGTTGCTTTCTTGGGGCAGCGCCGAATCTCTGACTATCTCTTTCTGTCCTTCTGCAACACCCATCATAATTCTTCGGAGATCGTACTGTTCGCTCGTGACTTCATTATCGCCTTCTGGTGGCTGCTTTCGCGGCCTAATGAGTCGGTATCCCATGTCTGGCGCACGGTCATCCATACAATGGATATCGTACCTCCCGTCAGGCCTTTCACTCTCCATAGGCCAAGCTGCCCAAACTCCCCATTCCTCGTCCTCCATTACTTTTATTTGTACCTTTGCACGCAGCTTGAACTTCTTCAAATGTGACGCCAGCTTTTCCACCTGGTCAGCATCCACCTCTATCAGCAAGCCCGGTTCGTCGGTCCCCTGCAGTACCGTATCCCGATACTCCTTGGAGTGAGTAGCGGGGTAAATGAACACATCGTAGAGGACTCGACCCCCAGCATTGAGAAAGACGCTGTAATGGCCGTTTAGATTCGGAGGAGGAGGTATGTTGGAAGCCACTAGGCCTTGGAGAAAACGGTGTGCGTCTTGCCCATGGAGGGAGATGAGGCGGCGGGTGGGGAGGCGTGCGTATGCGGCGTCTGGGGGAATTGGTGGGTTTGCTATGACGGTGGAGATGTAGCGACGGATTGGTGTAGACTTGTGCTTGAGACAGCGGGGGCACTGTGTCAGCAGGCGATAGGGTCGGTATGAGGACATAGTGAATTCGAGTATGATGCGACAAGCTTTGTTCACAACACGGAAGGCTATGTATTCTATTGCCTTTAGTAGGATACCGCTAAGCTCGATGTAGCACGCTTGGTGTGTCTCAGTCCATCCAATTTCCTCTTTTGACGCTTCAAACTTCATCAAAGAACATTGCACCCCTCGACCGTAAAGTTACAATCCGTTTTCTTCCTCACCATGCTCCCTTCATCAATGTTAGGATCTCTTTCCGCAAAAAACTGATCCTTCGTCCTGAGCCGATGTAAACAAATATATACAGAAGTCGATGAATGTAGCGCATCACTAATGTCCGCCAGCTGCGGCTGCTGCAGCTTGCAAGCTCTGAACAATAACGAACATGAATTTCTTCGCGGCTTTTCCCTCCTTACCACCGCCCTCTCCCGCTTTTTCCTCGTATTTGGCCCGCGCCTTCATCCTCTCCGACTCCAATTTGGCGAGCTCTGATCTATCACCCTTGTAATTCGCTTTCTGCATCTTCGCCTCAATTTTCGCCTCTTCCTTCATGAGTTCCTGTCGTTCTTTCATTTGGTCTTCTTGATGTTTCATATGCTCCTCGACCATCTTCTCTTCGGACTTGTGTATTTTCCGGGCAGTCATCTTCGCAGAGAGTTTGTCCATGAAATTATGCTCTTGTCATGGTGCAGAGGCATCCCCGTATTGAATCGGAGCGATGGGGCTACCCAGAGCTTGCATTCTCCTGTCTCAAAGGGATGGTAAAGAGGCCATATCGTTGGTTGATGGTGGTAGAGGGGTCAGCAATGGTGCTCCTGGCGACTGTCCGATGATCTGTGGAAGGGTATTCTGCTTCGCGATCCGAGCTTGTAAGCCTCGCGGGTGGAAGTATTCCTTATTCGCACGTTCCAAGTACTTTGTGATACGAACTCGAGCAACAGCCATCATTCCCCCAATCGCAGCAGCGGACGTCCCCGCGCTGATTGCGAAAGCGAACGGAACTGGACTTGAAAGGCATAATGGTCAGCACCGCTCTCTCTTGGGAGAAATTCCACTAGCAGGAGACCCACGTGAAGCCCACAACAGTACCTGCAAGATTGGGCAGCTGCAAAGGCGGCGATGCGGCTTTGCAGACATTCAAGTGGTCCATGAATTGCAGGCATTCCTCTGGACGAACACCGTGGTTTTGAAGACTTGGTGCCCATTCCCGAGAGAACGGCGACTGGATGCCTGGAGCTGTCTGTGGTATGGCAACTGGTATCTAGGTCCCGGTCAGCAACATATCTTGATCGCGTACAACGGAAGTACCCAACTACCGTTAATGGCATGCTGGTTCTAACTTGTGGCCGGTCTCCAGACTTTGGAATCCAGACAGGCTTTCGTCGAGCATAGCTTCGTCATGCTTCTCATCTTGAGTGGGCTGATTGTGCTGTTCGTGAGCTTCAGCCAGCATCTCTTGATCAAGGGGATCTAGCTGAGGCTGGTGATCAGGCATGTCTCGTTGTCCGGGCTGAAAAGCCCCATCTTGTCCAAAGTTATGAGGTGGCAAAGGGGAGGCGTTGTGATCTACGAAGTCTCTTGCTGGCAGAGACTGAGATTGAGGAGGTGCTTGATTCGTCATCTGTTGTGCTTGTCGTCCGGTCAAGAAACGTTTTGTTCCATCTGGTGCGATCCAGTACCCATAAATATGCTCGCTATCACTACGAGCAGCGGTGCTGTCATACAAGGGCTGCGAATGGGAGACAGCAAGCTCAGGAGGGGCATTGTATGGAGTCTCAGCGGCGTTCAGCGTATTGTCGAATACTGGACTGGAAGACATCTTCACCGGCAACAGACAGGAAGCTATCAAGAGCAAAGGGGGCAGATCGGCAGAACAAGGCGAGGAAACCTGAGAATACGTCTGGCTCGACCAATGTTTTGTGATATCCATTTCAAGATCAGGAGTTCGAGGGACCTGGGATACTCTATATAATGACTACTGTTGATCTCAGCCCGTTATCATTGAATTTCTGTAGCATCTCGAGCTCGGATGGCGAACCGAAAACGGTATGACGAAGAAACCGACTAATAACGACATCTTCCAATGACTGACAGGACTTCTGTAGAAAAACTTAAGCCCTGACGAAGGGCGGTCAGACTACCAGAATCAACACAGGCAACCGGCAAATCTGGCCAAACGGCTCAAGCAAAGTGGCACGTCTCCGGCGCATCTGAGCTATCTCAGCCCAGTTCCTCCATTTGTGAGTGCAGGTACTCAAGGAGGTGAATTTGCTGGACCGACGTGCGTCTGTCGAGTTCGAGCAACATTCCCTGGTATATAGGAAGTAGTGGTCTGAGGCGACGAGCTTTGATCGCCGCGATCGGTTGTTCAGCGGGGTAGGGATCGCTCTCATTGAGCCATGCTTATTAATATTTCGATTTTTCCTTTCAGTAGGGAATGAATGCATTGGGGAGGAGATCTTGAATCTCATACATGACAACAAATTTTTTAGCAGTACGATCCTCGTTATGGACTTTTGAAACACGATCTGTATCAGAAGGTAATTCTATATTCAAAGTACGGCGAATAGCAACTATCTAGTAGCGGTGCATTCGTTTGACCTTTGAGATCACTTATCTTGAACAAATCGAAATGTGAGCCCACGGACATTGCGACCCGCCATCCTGATATAGCACCTTACGACCTCGTACTTTTCCGTCTCATAGAGTTGCAATGCCTCTTCCCGTTCCGCTGAAGTAACCTCGAAAGCCGATCCGTGTACGCAGTCACGAATGTCTCCATCAACTAGAGCTTTATATTTTCCCTGCCACGTCCTGAGAATGCCTCCTGAGATCTCTGCTGGTACTAAGCGAGGATACTCTGAATCTGGTAATAGTAGCAATTGCGCCAAAAACTCGGCATCTGCTAGTGTACCGTAGAAGAAATACCAGACAGGATATTCATTCTGAAGTGGCGAGCAAGCTGTATGATTTGTAAAGTCGGGACGCTGTAGAGGACCGGTGTCTGTATTGAAGCTTGATGGTAACCGGTGTTGGGGCAGAGTCGAATCAAGGCCTAGTGATGGATAGATCGAAGTTGCTGACAAGTCTTTCTTCGCTTTACTCAGCCGGACGAACGTCGGTTTAAACGTGGATTTCTGCTGGGAAAGCCAGTTCTGGATCGAATTTTTGATACCGCCATTGATTCGACAGAAATTAGCATTCCCGGTCTCGGAAGCTGCTTGAACCGTCTCTGGAGGCTCTAATAGATTGGCAGCGGCTTGAACATGCTCCGGTTTGCTTAGTACGTCTTCAAGCAAAACGAGGTAGGAAGACTCTGCTTGATGCACAGAGGTCTCGACAATTTCTTTCTCCTGATGTGACGGTACCGACTGACCACCTATCTTAATCCAATGCTCATATGCCTCCCGGGAATACCCTTCAGCCTCCTTTTCTGATCTGACTAGACCCCAATGGCCATCTGGTACTCGATAGCGTGTATAATCATTCCTCTGGTCCTCGAGCTGCTCGACGGCCTCAGCGAAGGAGTAGTTAAACAACGTCTGCCACCTCGTAATTTCCTCGTCCGATGGCTTCAGCCCAAAGTCTTCGCCGTTCGCCACGACGTTGATAGCCATGCTCTCGAGTTCTTCAAAAAGATCCATCCTTCTCAAATATTACGGGGTTTGGGTCAACCGCGATTGAAGGTACAACTGTAGCGTAAGAGTTGCTGCGATTTGGCCTTCAGCAAAAACTTTTGTCACGGATGGAAGTGCGAGTGTCAATGGGATAAGTACATTTTATAGCAGTAGCGCTCTGACTCATTGCGTCTTGCGTCATAGAATTGTGGGCACGGGAAAAAAATTCTTTCTAAATTAGAGTTGGATTTCTCGGTGTCACTTCTCAACAAAAATGTTTTCCGTCTTTGAATGAATTAATTCGGGATTATTCTTCAGGCTTTTCAGATGGCCAAACTTGTGAATCAGCGGACATACCCGAGGTCAGCTTCTGGATAGATAATCATAATCTGAGTATTTCCTTCAGTTGCAATCGTTACAAAATTTGATTTCTACACTAGCGCTACATTCTGAGATTATTACCTAGGTACCTAGCATAAAGAACACAGACAAAATACTCTCGGTACCATAAACGGGTCGACCATCAAGAGCGTTGTCCACAGCTTATTATCGTGACCTCCTTGGTCGAGTTTTTTCGTCTCATACGCTAAGGATTCCGTCATAATAGACGTTGCTGTCACTGTGCAGACTGTCGTAGTGACAGAGATGATGTCGGTCTTAGCGACAGTCGAGCGTGCTAGACTATCACCGACACGCTCAAGGTAGATTTGCGTTGTATGGTAAATTAAAAGGAAAAATCCACCAGATGGGAAAGCGCGATGAGTGTATAGGAAAGACTCAACGCTCTGTGATCACTGTTAGCATTTAGCACCTGTTGTACTTGACTGGACCAAAAGACCCAAAGAATCGAATTCCTCAATTGCACGTTCGTCCAGCCGTACTAAAAGCCCAAATCCGTATACAATGTCTTCGCAGCGCTCCCAATCCGAGCAGCCAGAGCAGATTGCTTCTTCGGAGCCTGTGAGACCAAGGGCTGACTCTGACGGATTTGTACTGACCGGCCCTTTATCTTACGCACCCACTAGTAGACCCAATGCCCGTGGCCACCTACCATTTAGCTTTGGGGCAGAATTCGAAATGATTCTGCGTCCCAAAGATGGCCTTGTGCCAGATGCAAATGCCAGCGTCAAAGATTTTAGGAACTTTAATCTCGCTTTGTTAAAGCAGATCGCTAAGCTACTATCCAATGCCGGAATGCCGGCTTTCGCGTTTGACTGCAGTGACGATACCAAACCAGATTATTCAAAGTGGAATGTGATGCTGGATGGCTCTCTCTCCAAAAAGCATATGTGTGATGGCTTCTGTAAGCAAACAATTATACCTACCCTAGCGATTATGACTCCGGTTGAGATTGTGATAGTCCCCGTAGAAATTGTTACTCCAATCATTCAAGCAAATGCAGGTTGGGTTGCATTGATTGATCATTTTTGGTCAACTTTAAATCAGAATTATGAGTATCGCCGGGATCACTCGTGCGGTTTTCACGTGCACATCTCTCCTGTGACTCAGTCGTATAATGTAGAGCAAATCCGTCAGCTTGCTAAAGCGATAATCTTTTGGGAACGAGCGACCGCAGAATGCGCTCCCCCATCAAGACAGGATGAAGTTCTTGGATTCTGTAAGAGTAATCTCCTTGTACCGGTACCGATCGCTACATCATTGGACACACACAGCTTCTGGCGCGGGCACCAAGCCGCATTTGAGTACATTGATAAAGTAGGAAAAGATGAAGTGATTGATTACATTTGTCCTGACAAGTATCGAGCCTGGAATATACTCCCGAGCAAAATCGATGGAGCAGGCAGCATAGAATTTCGACGAGCCCCTGGAGTAGTGAATGCAAAGCAAGCGAAGCATTGGATCGCCTTTACGATGGCGTTCATTGAACTAGGTATGCAGTTTCATCCCGACGACTTCGCGCGTTACGTAAGGTCAAATCCGCTTCTCCAAGATCTCACTTTTGCGGATTTTGAGTCGAAATTACTGGTCTGCGCGAAAGAACTCAATATATACGCACAACTGGATCCTAGATTGCGTCAACCGGACAATCCCAGGACCCTGCATATTACCAATATGGACTCAGCCTCTCTCGCATGGCTTCAGCGGCTTGATAAAGATTACCAGTATAGCTCCCGGTCAGCTTGAATAAGGGAGCACCTGATCAGATGAGCCAAAGTCAGGATATGACATCGAGATACACCGAAGTCTTTTACGTCCAGAAATTCCCATGAGCCTCCAGCAAGGACGGAATTTTGGCCAACCTCGGCGCTCAGTTGGGTATTGAGGCCCACCGATCTCTTGGTGACTTCAATTACGGCAATACCAGGCATACAAGACGATCCTGCACCCCGTAAGAAATGTCTCCTGGTCTGACGGTCTTGTTACATATGATTGCCGGTGCGCACGTCTTCCCGACTTACCCCAGTAGCTCTCAGCTGAGTCAGCTCCCTAGTGGTCCAGACATTAGGACCAGCAATACATGGGCAATCTCTATCGTTTTACACTTGAAGTTCGTCAAGGACGCCTCTCAAATGCTGCAGACAATCTGCCTTTACAAAATGCCACAGGCGTTGCCTTTTCCAGTGTAGGGTATCTCAGCTTGCCTTGGAGGTTCTTTCGCGGCGATCGTGCTTTCTGCATCCGACACACGCTCTCAAGATGCAGGTGCATGAGAGAGATGTCATGGCTGTACTGCTCCTCATCTCTATTTCTATCATTTACTATCGCAACCATACTCGATATCCCTTCTTGACTCTGCCGGTCGGTCTACTCTTGACCTTCCTGCTTAACATTCTTATACCCCCTAAGAGGCGGCCCTAGAACCTACTACCCTTACGAATTCGCACTCTAGTATCTCAGACTTTGATCTTATATCCTGTCGCTCCCTACGATTGTTTGAGATGAATGCTCAAACATTCAGGACGAGGAATGACACTACCACTGACCTCGAGAAGACTGGCGACAGCACAGATAGGCTCGGCGTCTTCCGTGAGCAAGTCGGCATCACCAATGTACTCGAGCTGGGCCCCCGTACGTCAAAACGGAAAGTTCGCAACGTTGGCCTCTACAATAGGGTAGCCACCGAGGAACGTGAAGCCAAGCTGCAGTACATATTTAGCGCCTTGGTCATCAACACCTGCTTGCTTGCTCAAGTTGTCTTTGCTTCTGCATTGACCGCGCTTGGGGCTGGAAATGGCTCGCATACCCAGATCACGATCCTAGGGGCAGCAAACACCGTCATCGCGGCCGTTCTGACCTTCACAAGGGGTCAGGGGCTGCCTAATCGATTGCGTCAATACCAGTGCAGCCTTCGAAAGATACGGGAGCACATCGAGCAACGGGAGCGCGACTTTGCTCAATTGGATTGCAAGCTGGATCTCGATTTTGAAATGCGCAGGATCATGGACATGTATGAAGCGGTCCGTCAAACCGATGAAAACAACGATCCAAGCACCTACCAGGCATCCGCATCTTCACAGATCAGGGACCAAGCTCTGCCAAATGACAAGCTGCAAAGAAGGTCTCTCTTGGAGATGAAGCGTGAGAGCTCTCCACACGCTAAAGCGACAGCCTTTAGGGAAGATTCGAAGGAAGAAGTAGATACGGCCTCACTAAGGCCTGTCATAGCACCTGCAGATGTAAGGCAACTCGTCGATAGTACCGCACGAAGAGCCTGACATCTACAGAAATCGCCGATGAGGCGTCCCGAAGACTCTGAGCAATTGAGATTCGCCTACTCTGTTGCAGACAGGGTAGTGTCAGGCAAACATACATCACCAGGAGAAGATCAAGCTTTACCGGCTAAAGGCTCGCCCGTTGCACCGCATGAAACGGTAGATCCTGCCGCTTCACCTGCCAATGAAGCAAGACATCAGATGGAGGAGCCGAAGGAGGAGCTAGACATAACCTCAGCACGTCCCGAACGTACTCATGCCGACGTATGATGCACCTCTGGTTTCATTCGATCTGAGCTCTGACATTTACAGCAGAGACAGGCTGTGCGATCTCAAGACTCCGAAAGGTCAGACATCACCAACTCTGTTGCAGACAGATGGTATCAAGCGAACCTTGGTAGTAGATTCGAAGGGGGCATAAAGGTACCAAAAGCCTAGCGTGGTTAAAAATCATGCAAAACCTTAGAGTCAACTATCTCCGTCCGTAACTTTCGGTCAGCTTTCCAAATCCAGAGATCTTCGTTTGGGCATTCCAAAAATGTTAAGTTGATGTTTGCGGTGCCAAGACACCATCTTGTACCACATTCTTGCTGAACAATGACTTTTCTTTATCTCTTGCTCTTCACACTGCCGTTTCCGGATCGATGAAGATATCACTCTACAAATCTCAACTCGACTCTTTGCCTCTTGCGTACATGTCGCTTTGTCTGGCTTTCTTCTTGCTTATGCAGTCTTGCTTCCATGTCTCGAGCTGCGTTCTAAGCGTTTCTATCCTTTGTCGCATACAAATAGAGTAAATCCGTGAGATCCAGTCTTTCCTGCTTTCAAACCCATTCCCAACGTGTAGACCTTGAATCAAGCATGGTGGAATACACACAACCCAAATACAACTTCGCGGGTGGGTATCGCGACGCTGGCGATGATGGTACACAAACCCTTAGTTGCAGCAAATACGAAGCACGCTAATCGACATCACAGATGATGAAGACGAAGACGAGAGCAGCCCCAGCCCGCCCAGAAATACCACCCCCTCGAGCAAGAAAAGCAGCACCCCTGGAAGCCGGAAGAGCGGCGGTTCCAACCGAAACTCCAACAGCCCAAGCCAGCGCGGTACTCCCATCAAAAGCGACCGAGGGTCTAGTCCTCGCTACAGCCCCAGTCCCGATGTCAACAACAACGCTCGTACATCCCCGACCGCAAGCGAAGTCAACAGGAGCCTCCAAGACGACAACCTCATCGGCGATCAACCAGCCGACGACCCAGCCGACCAATTAACCGGTGTAGCCTCCTCATCCGCAGCAGCACCAGCCCCCACCACCAGCACCTCCAAGAAAGGCAAAGGAAAAGGCAAAGGAAAAGCCCCAGCAGCCCCAGTAGCCGCTCCTCCTCCCCCACCCCCTCGCCCCCGTCGCCCTCGCCGCACCCGCTCCCAAATGGCCCGCGATCGCACACCGCCGCGGTACGATGCCGCGGCTCGCAGCACGCGGGGCATGGTCAATCAAGGATATAACACAAGGTTGGTGGGGAATGGGAGGTTCGGGTATGCGGATTTGGAGGCTGTGGAGAAGCAGGCGAGGCAGAGGAATGCGGTGATGAGGAAAATTAAGGCGGATATGAGGAAGATGGAGAAGAGGAGGAAGGGGGGAGCGTGAGTGTGTTGTAGGGAGGGGGTGGGGGGAGTGAGGGGGGGAAGCAGGGCATTAATGGAGGTGGTGGATTTGAGGGCGTTGGGGTTTGGATAGAGATTGGAGTATGTTTGTTTCGGTGTGGGTTTGCAATCGCTGGGTTTTTGATCGATCAATGTGATTCATTGGTATATGAATAGATATCGATACCTGCCAAGAATGGACTGCGCTCTGATCGAAACCATGTCTGGTCCTCCCACGAGGCATGTCCCACTTCGCCCACAATCAACGCTAAAATACTTTGCTCAAGAAACAATGAAGTGTCCAGGACTAACTCTGGTCGTCGCACATAGCAGAGAAAAGAGGTAACAATAATCATCTCCCGCCTTCCGCAACACTGTTCAAGAACCCTAGAAGGAACGCCTTATCCCCCGGTGTCGTCTTAGACACAGGCGTCTGCTTCTCGCCACTTGGTCCTGGTTTAGACCCTCCCGCGGCAGCAGAGTTGATACTGCCGGTTCTCAACATAGGTAGTTGAGAAGGTTCAGGGATTTTATCGGTCTCGTGGGATAATTTTCCAACAGAGTTGGTAAGCCTTGCAAAGGCATTTTCAGCTTGGTCCTTTGGAGTCGGGCCTGTCAACGGACTGATCAGTGCCGAGGGGTCGATGGCGCTGCCTGGAGCAGTAGCTGAGGGGGGGGAGACAGCTGGTGACGGTTTGGTGAAGAGTGATAAGAGCGACTTTTTGTGATCTGTAGGCTGCGTTGAGTGACGTTCTGTGAGGACATTGTGTTTTGGGGAAGGCAGTGGCTGGATAGGAGAAGGCTCGTTTGAGTCATCGAGGTGTGCTGGCCGACGGAGGATCTGTGGGTGGAAAGCCTTGGGAGGGGCCTCGTGTCCCTTCAAATCCGGCGTCGGAGGCGGCTTTTTGACTGGTGTGACAACCGTTTGTATTTTAGGAGCGGCTGCTTTTGGCTGCTTTGTTACCTGTGCAGATTCCATTGGAGTCTGGTGAGTTGGAGCAGCAGGCTGGCCTTGCGAGCTCGTTGGCCGAGCTAGAATCCTGATTGGTGAGCGTTTGAATGATTGTCCCTGATCCTTTCTATGCATGGCATCTCTAGCGTCTTTCGAAGCTTTGACGACCATTTCAAACTGCGGAACATTCATCGGGCCATTGATGGTAGCAGATACGGGAGGATTCTGCAGACTAGCGGTGGTTCGTCGAGGGCGTTTTTCCGATTCTGCGAGTCCGTTCTGAGCTGATAACGCAGCCTGTTCTTCGACGTGTTCGTTGTTTCTTGATGGTTCTCTTGAATGACCAGGAGTTTTCGGTAATGCTGAGAGCTCAATCGGCCCAGATGGAAGTTGCAGAGTTGGAGTTGCTGGCTTGATTGGCTCAGCAGTAGCGGTAGGAGGACTTCGAAACAAGCTCAGCAGCTTATCATGATGTCCAGCATTGGATTGTGAGGCACCATGTCCTTTTACGGAATGGCCTCTTGAAAGCACCTGAGGTGGCACAAACATGTTCGTCGGACGTGATCCCTGCCGTTGCTTATCTTGGCTTGGAACGCGGACAAGATCATCTCCGCTACGAGTATCTTTTGGGACTTGTATCTCATTCAGTGTGGGCGTATTAGTAAATGCTTGCTGCAACTTGTCGCTAGCAATTTCCTTACTGCTAGTAACATTTGGAGCCTTTGCCGGAGGGCCAGCCTTGAAGAGGTTCAGTAATGCAGAAGATTGGGCATTCAACTTGGGAGGTGGTAGATTGCTTGCGCGGGGTATCGAAGAGAGCTGTTTTCCGGGTGCTTGAGCAGACTGCGCGAATTGAGGGTCTCCAGTGCGTTGGTAAGGAGCTACAACCGGCTGGTTATAAGTTTGCCTTGGTGGTGGCTTATTGTATGGAAGATGGTTTTGTCGAGGAATCAGCTGAGCCGGCTGTTGGGGTGGAGGAATAGCTCGTACTTGAGGAGGCTGCGGTCGCTGTGACTTTTGGGACTCGACAGCAAGCATTTGATTTTGAGAGGGAAAGGCGGGTGGAGGAGGCATTGACGAGAAGCGCTGGGACTGGTGATGAGGGTGAGGAGGGGACACAGGCAAGCTTGGATGTTCAATCACCTGCTCCATGGGTGTCTGCGGCGGTTGTGCCTGGTACGTCGGTTTGCTTTGTAACAAAGCAAGCAGACCATCAGCTTTCGGATCGCTGGATGTATCCGAAGCGGGTGGCCTCTCTGTACCCCCATGTACCGCTGGCGAGGTGATCGGCACCCCAAGGAAATTCTTTAATTGTGCTGCCACGTCTTCCGCAGCATTTACGTCTGCGGCGACTTCGGGCAGATCGCTTGCCTTTGCTGGCTGCGCGGACTGCCGAAGACCCTCCAGAAGTTTTCCCATGTCTCCATTGATTGAATGCTGGACCGTCTCTTCTTCAATGTCATGATCTCCAATTATTGCCGACTCTTCACCTATGATAGCAGGGGGAGTGGCTGATGTGCTTGCTTTGCGTGTCTTGTCCGCTTTCCTCTGTGCTGAGATCCATTTCTTCAGCTGGGGTAGGAATGGTGCAACCATGTAAAATTTGTTCCCGCTGATTGCGAGATCCCCTCCTTGACCATCTTGCTGGGGCTTCTTCTTCTTCAGCGTAGGCAGATCACTCAATTTCCACCATTGGATCTTGCTGATCTCTTTCCTAGTCCGAGGTGCGAAATATGTGTCCATTGGGATTCCTCGAAAGACATAAAGTCTCATGTGCTGCTCCCGTAAATTCATTTCAATGTACTTCGTATCTGCCCGACTTGCCACCAGACCAGCGGCATGGACATCGTAGCCCGTTTCCTCATACACCTCTCTTATTGCACAATCCAAATCCGGTTCGTCCTTGTTGATCTTCCCCCTAGGAAAACTCCAATTCGCGCCTTTTTTCCATCCTTTTACCAGAAGTACCTCATCCATTCTCTCATTAAGCAAGATAGCTCCCCGAACTGGCACCCGCGTCTTGTATGCCAAAAACTCCGAGAATGCTTGTGCATGATCATATGATGAATATGTGGAGAGCATTGGGCAATGCTGGAATATGAGTAGACAGAAATTTCGAAGGTTCAAGGATGGGAGGTCGGGATCCAAGGGGCGAATGAAGTCCTCGTAGAACCATTGTGCCTCCTCGACCTGGAAACATATTCGCTCGACTGATTCGAGCTCTTCGCGGGGGAGGTTGATTATGAAACGTACGCACAG
>JAABUP010004830.1_pt1 | contig 21526 bp, 19 predicted proteins | sample 5559201 | NCBI WGS metagenome assembly JAABUP01 (sample SAMN10711887, study PRJNA513373) | rock metagenome | isolation source: Antarctica rocks | place: Antarctica | reverse complement strand
TCAAGCAGCGCCAGCAGACCAAAATCAAAAGACAGAAAAGAAATGCAGCAGACAAAGCAAAGACCCCAGAAGATGGAGCCGAGCCAGCGGCAGCTCCAACCAGGCCAAATACTGCGGCCGCTAAGAATGATCTGAGCAAGATGAGTGTGGACGACTTTTTTGAAGGTGGTTTCCAACTTCCAGAGCAAAAGGACAGTTCAGGACCAAGGGCTCGGAAGAAGAAAGTCCGATCACATATAGGAAAGCGGAAACGAGACCAGGAACAGGAGGAGAGCGACTCAGAGGAGGGTGTGTCAGAAGAAGATGGTGGTGATGTTGCTATTGATGGGATAGATTCAGAGCAAGAAGACGGCTTCGAAGACGGCTTAGGAGAACACAAAGAGGATTTGGACACTTTGGCGGAGAAGGATCCCGAATTCTACAAATATTTGCGAGAGAATGATGCTGAACTGCTGGACTTCAAAGAAGGTGCCAACTTGGCCGAAATAGATCACTCGAGCGAGGACGAAACGCCTAGGAAGAAAAAGTCGAAAAAGGGGAAAGATAAGGATCAATTGCCAGAGGACCCGTTAGATGAAGAAGACCAATCCAGCGTATCAACGGCTATGGTTCGGAAATGGAAGGCCGCAATGACTGATCAGCATTCGCTAAGGGCCATGCGTCAAGTCATTCTAGCTTTTAGAGCTGCTGCTTACGTTAATTCTGATGATGGTAAAGAGCACAAATATTCCATATCGAGCCCAGAAGTATATCACGAGCTACTCGTGACAGCACTTGAGAACGTTCCAAAGGTCCTCAGTCATCATCTACCGGCGAAAGAATCGACGACTGGCAAAATTCGCATCGCGACCGATTCTAAAAAGTATCGCACTCTGACACCTCTGCTGAAATCACACTGTTCATCAATCCATCATCTAATGGAAAATCTATCTGATGCTCCAACAATCAAGCTTACTCTCTCGGCCTTGCTCCCATTGTTGCCATACCTTCTTTCGTTTAAAAAGGTGCTCAGAGATATTATAAAGACTGCTGTACACATTTGGTCTGATCCCGCAAGTGACGAAGCTACGCGCATCACGGCTTTCCTCCTTATCAGGCGTCTTGCTGTCATCAGCGATGCATCGCTTCGCGAAGCTGTCTTGAAGACCACTTACCAGGGCCTTGTCAAAGGTAGCCGAATCACGAACATCCATACGATAGCAGGTATCAACCTCATGAAGAATTCTGCCGCGGAGTTGTGGGGTCTAGATCCTAACATTGGCTATACAACTGGCTTTACATATATCCGCCAATTGGCGGTTCACCTCCGTACCAGTATCACGCACCCAACGAAAGATTCATACAAAACCATTTACAATTGGCAATATACCCATTCCTTGGACTTCTGGTCTCGTGTCCTCTCCACTCACTGCTCGCCAGCTGCAAATCCCATACTCAAATCGCCTTCTGCGTCTCCATTACACCCTCTCATCTACCCTCTGGTACAGATCACACTTGGTGCCCTACGTCTGATCCCAACCCCGACCTATTTCCCTCTTCGCTTTCACCTAACCCGCTCTCTTCTTCGTATTTCACGTACGACAAATACATACATCCCCTTAGCTCCAGCACTCCTCGAAGTCCTCTCATCGCCTGAGCTCTCGAAACCACCGAAACCGTCGACCCTCTCACCTCTAGACTTTGCAATCACCCTTCGCGCGCCCAAGTCATACCTCCGTACACGAGTCTATCAAGATGGCCTTGGTCAGCAAATTCAAGAACTGTTGGCTGAATTCTTCGGTTGCTGGGCTAAGAACATCGCCTTTCCCGAGCTTCTTATTCCACCTTCGGTAGCAGTAAAACGCTGGCTCAAGTCCGCTTCATCTGTACCATCTCGTGGTGATAAGCAAGCATTGGCAAAGGCTGACAAGGAAGGGAAAGGGAACAAAAACAGCAAAGTCAATACTTCAATCGCTTTACTACTCCAGAAGCTGTCTGCTAACGCTCAGTACATCGAGAGTCGTAGAGCGCATATTTCGTTTGGCCCTAGCGACCGAGAGGGCGTGGATGGCTTTTTGAGGGATGTAGCTGTTGAGGAGACTCCTTTAGGGGCGTTCGTAGAAGGTTTGAGGAAGCAGAAGGAAGAAAAGGAGAGAATTGTGGAGCAAGGAAGGAGAGAAGAGGAAGCAAGGAGAGGAAGGGACGATGGAAGTAAGAGGCGCGGCGACGACGCTTTGAACGACGATGTCCACATGCTGGACGAGAATGTGGTAAATGACAGCCTGGAAGAAGAATAGTATTGAGATAGGGAAAATCAAAAGACGTGTGCCATACTACGTATGATGCCGCTATTTTTTGACGACGCCTTCTCAGATCAAGACTCGGTCATTTTCCTTGAAGTCCCTAGGGATTGTCATAAAATTCAGCCTCTCGACCCACTACTACATTACCATGATACCAAGAGAATAGTGACACTCAGACGAAAGGGAGAGATATCCCAGATTGTTTGAGTGTAGGCTGACTAAGATTACGGGTTGATGCTAGAATATGATTGGTTCACTTCTTTCTTCAACTATCGGATTGGTTTAACGAAGCATGTATCTGGCATCATCGGTCTTGATTTGTTTCCTTCGTCCCAAACAATGATCTGGCAATAGCATCGATGCTGTCCGAAATCATTCGAGCTCTGAAGTGGAATATGAACATTCTTTGGAGCTCACTCTAATCCCGACGAGTTATGCACAACCAGTGGTTGCGGCTCATATACTGTAGGTTCAACTATTGCCTTGCTGTTGTCACTTACTACCGATGGTGACTGTCTTTACCAGTGTCAGTATGGGCTTTTTGCTTTGCCCTCAGGGCAGGAGCTCTGAGCAATATAGATGGCGACGCCGTTAATGAGCAACCCCCAAGAGGAGAGCCTGCGCTCGATGCACAGGGCAATTCAGATGCCGTATCTGAATGGCATCAGGAAGCCAGCGGCAGTGGACATCGGAGCCAAGGTATGCTGCTTCGCTAGGCGTGAATTGAATGGCGCTGACTTACGAAAGAAGCAGCTTCCGCAGTCCGAGAAGCCCTTCGTTTACTGCAACCTCTCCAACCGCCTCGCAGCCGCATCACTAGTTTCGACAAAAGCTCAGGACTCACCGGGACAGCATTCCACTACGCAAAGGAAGCTTTCGTCCTACTATTCATGAATGGGCCACCAAAAGACGATTACCTAAATATAGGACCACAAGCGCCCAAGCTCAGTAGACCTCTCACCCAAGCCGTTCATCTATTGGGGGATGCGGCAGCGCAGAATGAACCGGACGCTACCTTTCTATTGGCAGAGATGAATTTTTTTGGAAACTACACCCACCCTCGAAACTACACAGAAGCCTTCCGGCGATACCACGAACTGGCGTCGCTGAATGGTAACAGCTCGGCGCAGCACATGGTTGGATTCATGTATGCGACCGGAATAGGGGGAAGTGTCGAGCGGAATCAGGCGAAAGCTTTGATGTACCACACCTTTGCAGCTATTGGGGACAACACGCAGGCTCAGATGACAACGGCATATCGACATCATGAAGGGGTTGGAACACCGAGGAATTGTAATGAGGCTTCATACTGGTACAAACAAGTGGCTGATAAGGCTATTGCGTATTCGAGATCTGGGCCGCCGGGTGGGATGTTATTACAGAAAGATTCATATAAAATCGCTGACGAGCAGGGAGGTGTCTATGGAGAGGGTGCAAGTGTAGTCAGCTCTGGTATGTACGCCAACAAAGGTGGCCCTAATTCAGATGCCCATGCGGATTTCGACGATGTTCTAGAATACTTGGACTTGATGTCAAGGAAAGGCGACCTAAAGGCTACGTTTAGCCTCGGCAGATTGCACTACGAGGGATCACGAACGATGCGGAGAAATCCGAAGACTGCGAAAGCATACTTCATGACGGTCGCTCGGAAATATTGGCAAAAAGATGGATCGATCAGAGACGAAGACCAAGGCATTGCTAAGATCGCATCGAAAGCAGCAGGCTATATTGGCAGGATGTTCTTACGAGGAGAGGGGATGGAGCAAAGCTTCGAGAAAGCCTTGACTTGGTTCAAGAGAGGAGTCGCTAATGGTGATGCTCTTTGTCAATATCAACTGGGACTGATGCACTTGCATGGTTTGGGGTTGCGTAAAGACGCCGTAGTTGCCGCAGATTACTTCAAAGAAGCCTCAAACCAGGATTTCGCATCTGCACAGGTCAACTTGGGCCAGCTTTTTCTTGACCAAGGTGACATCAGCACGGCTACCCGCTTCTTCGACCTCGCTGCTCGGCACGGACATATCGAGGCTTACTATCATCTCGCCGAAATAAGTAATAATGGTGTTGGACGTGACAGATCTTGTGGGATGGCAACGGCTTACTACAAGATGGTGGCTGAGAAGGTCGAGTCCATCCATTCATCTTTTGATGAAGCTAACAGGGCGTATGACGATGGTGACAAGGAGACAGCCCTGCCAATCTACATGATGGCCGCTGAACAGGGATACGAGTCTGCTCAAGCGAACGTTGCATACTTACTGGATGAGTACAAATCGATCACATCATTCCAATTTGCGTTGCCTTGGAAGAACAGACGATCAACTTTGCTGCGGAATGCCTTCCTTGCTCTCGTCTACTGGACTCGCTCCGCTAAGCAATCTAATATTGACTCCATGGTTAAGATGGGCGACTACTACCTTGGCGGCTATGGGATCGAAGCGGATATGGAGAAAGCAGCGACGTGTTACCAGACAGCGGCCGACCGCCAGAGCGCTCAGGCATTATGGAATCTCGGCTGGATACACGAAAATGGCATTGGAGTTGAGCAAGACTACCATCTTGCCAAAAGATTTTATGACCAAGCTTTGGAAATAAACCAAGAGGCCTATCTGCCCGTCAAGTTGAGTCTGACCAAGTTAAGGATGCGCAGTTTTTGGAACACGATAACGAATGGAAAAGTCAATTCCATTCAGACGGAACCAGGTAAGTTTCGAGTTTGATGTATCAAGAGTGCTATGACACTAAGAAATCATAGAGCCGAAGAAAGATTGGTCTTTCAGCGAGTGGATCTCCAACTTCCTCGAAGACCCTCATCCCTATTACCATGGAGCAGACGACGATTACGACGAACCGCTTCCTGACGGTATGCCAGGCGGTGATGACGATTACTACGATGACATTGATGAGAGCATCATCGAAAGTGTTATTATTGTTGGCTTAGCCGCTGCGCTAGCATTCCTCGTGTATTATCGACAGCAACGACAAAATACCCACAGGCAAGACATGGAGCGGCAAGAGCAGCCGGGGCAACCGCAAAATGGCGCGCCCCCTGAAGAGCAGATACCAGGTCAGCAAGCTGATGGAGGCTTCTTTCCTCCGCCTGATGATCCCAATTTTGGACAGTGGGTTGCAGGAGGTGTAGGGCATTAGCATAGCGTGGGTGTTTGGGTTTTTAAGCATGAGATGTAACATTGTATAGTAGAAAGGATTGATGCTTTCTTATATGAAACGGCACTGATCTCCATTGCTTGCTTGTGTCTAAAAGGGGGAGCGATTCTTACACGTCACTAACAGGTCGCTCCTCCACGTTCTCAATGTCTTCTCCAAGCCGATTTTTGCGTTGCTCCATCCACTGTCTCTTAGATTGAAGACCATTGTTCCGGCGAGGCACGCAGCAATCGTCACGAACTAAATTGACAATTCTCTCGTCTGGTTTCAAAAGGCGATTCTGGGATGCGCATTTCTTGATCTTCAAGTGATGAATGTGGTTCTATGCTACGGAAATCAAGAGCTACAATTATGTGAAGCATCGCTGATGGGGTATCTCCTAAAGCCAAATTGCGACGTAAAGCTCGTTTCTCGTCTCATCGTCCAGCTTGCGTCCCCATATGCTGTGCAAACAAAAGCGCCAATCAGTCGACCCATTTCTGCAAGCTCTTGTCATAGCCAATAACATCCAGCTCGATATTCAGAGTCTTGAGCATCATATCCATCGTATAGCCTTCATCGTCCCCATCGTCATCTACCGCTACCTTTGCGCCCTCTTCTCTTTCATCCTGTATCTCGCCTTCGTATTCTTCCTCCCTTAGACGAGCTCCACCCCCCGCGTCATCCTCACCTGCCTCTCCATCATCGTCAGCTTTCTTCGGCTCATCATCCCATCCCCAAGCCTTCTCCCTGCTTTGCTTCTCTCTGTCTTTCATAGCAGCCACCCCACCCATCTTATTGACCCTATCTCGCGCCTTTGTAAAGACATCTTCGGCAGCGGATCTGCTCGCTGACTTCCATTTCTGAACCAACGCTTCCAGTTCCGAATCTCTATTGGAAGTCTCGATTTTGAAAGCTTGATTTGAGGTCTCAAGGCTTGTTCGGGCAGCAGAAAGCTGATTGAGGAGATGTGTATGCCGTTTCTGCAGAGCGTAGTATTCTGAAGATGATGGGGTGTTGCTGGATGTGTGTGGCTGTCGTCGGACTGGAGTTTGAATCGGCTTTGGGGGACCTGGGCGTGGAGTGGTAGCGCTGCATATCTTGTCCTTTTCGATCCGCTCGCTGGCTGGAGGATCAGACCGAGCAGGAAGGTTCTTTTCAGTATCAGTCTTGTCTTTCAGTGGTGTCTTGAAGGGCGATTTGAATGGCTGAGAGAGTGTGTGGGATGCATTGTCTATTCTACGCCGCTTGTTCGGGCGACCAGGAGACATGATAGGTCTTCTACTGAAACCGAGTGCTCCACAAGGAAAGGCTATGTCTCCAACGATGGGGCCGGGCGCGCCAAGATGTCAGCGGCACAATTCCATAGGCATGACGTAGTTGGTTGCTTGTTGGAGTGCATCTTCTCTTTCAACAATCCAGCTGTCTTAAAGCAGTACCTGACATCCACCTTCAACACAAGAGACGAATACAATCAGCTCATCATGACGACCCGTATCCCTACATCCACCTCCATCACTGAATCTTCGGTCATTCCAGCTCCACTCGCCCAAGTCTGGCACTTGATCAAACTACAAGATTTTCATCAATTCTGGACCAAGCTTGCCAAGAGCGAGCATGTTAAGGGTGCTTCTCCTGAGACGGATATAGTAAAGTGGACCTTCAAGGATGGTACTGAGCAGGAAGTCAAGCAGGAGGAGCATTCGGTATGCCATCTCCCTAGTCCGGACTCTTGATAAGCTTACTTCCCTCCTCTCCACAGGCAATCGATCACTTTATCACCTATTCCGTCATCTCGTCCAGCCCTGCCCTCACCTACTCTAGCGTCATCTCTACAATCCGTTGCTACGCCGTGACCGCAGGCCCGAACGAGGGTTCAACGTTCGTGCAATGGTCCGCACACTTTTCTTCGGACGCAGATGCTGGTACGAGCTCTCCTTATCTCTTCCTCTGTCTGTGTGGCTCACTATATGATTAGGCGTCATCGAGGATGCAAGGTTCAAACGCAAAGAGGCATTGGCGGATTTGACCAGCGCTGCCACAAAGAAATAAGGGACATAGGCATACGACGTTTCGATGACTTGCATGATACCATGGCATGATAAAAAGTTAGGCACCGTATGTGCTGAGAATACCAATTTGCATTAAGCTCAGAGGATTCATTTGTCGCTTTTGACCACCTCAATATCCTTACTGTTCAAACGCTTTTATCTTATTACAGGGTGTACTGATTGTCGTCCACGGCCATTGCCCAATTTCTTTGATTCTCAATGCTATTTGCTTCCTCTTCTGTCATAGCTGGTTGCGAGTGCCAATTATCCTTACAATTTCGTATGGAAAGAGCAATTGGTTCAAGGTGCCTCATATCCAAGCTGGAGTACGTCGACCTTTTCCTATCCACACTCACTGGGTCTAACATCCAACACTGCTACCGAAGCAAATACAAATCACTATCTTTAGCCAAGAGTATTGTTTCAGAGCATCAAAAACTAAAGACCCGCAATCCCTGTTCGCCCACTGTTTGCCGCCAGAAATACCGTCTGAAACTTCATACATCAAAGGCGCTTCACCCAGCTCAACCAAGATGCCGCAGCAAAGTCCAATTGGGGATGAAACACCGCCGAGGCTACCCAGCCCAGTACGATCACCTCCATTTGCCCACCAATTCGCCGAAGCTGAGGAGCTTGCAAATGCACAACTTATGGAGGAGCAACCAGGTTCTCCTGAGTCGTTGGGTCTTCCTTCGCTATCAGAGTCATCGACTCCGACGACATCTCCCCAGAGCCCTATTTTGCCCTTAACTCCTCCAGGCTCGCCCGATCTGTTAATACAGCTGGAAAACCTTCGTCGTGCCAGGACTTCAATGCAAAGACGTAGGACCATGTCGACCAATCCGGAGATTCTCAACAGGGCTGTTGCAAGGAATCGTGTGCCCAGGTCACCGAGTCGAACTCGGAGATACTCCATCCCTAGACTTCTCAGCCAAAGACCGCCATCCAGCAACCCTGCAACCGTGAACCCGACCAACACTGTCGCAGGCCGTCGGCGGACACACTTCGATGCCTTCGGAACTCCCCCTGACACCTATGGAGTCGCGGTCCCGCCTTCAATAAGAAGAAGACTTTGCAGTGTCTATGCCGTTGAGGTCCAGGTGGGCGATATCCTCAAATATGGTAACGCGCTCAATGATGGTTGCAAGGTCACAGAAGCGGATTTGAGGGGACAGGCTTTGTCGACCGAAGGCGATACAAACGACGACTACGAAGAAACCATTCAGGTCAGGGACGCACCACCTGTCAACTTGAATGGGACGGTGCGTATACAGTGGGAAACAAAGGATGGGCAATCGAAACTATCGCAATACTTCGCCGGTCTTGAGAAGTTGGAGGTTTTGAGGGTAATTGGCAAGAGGGGGAATCGGGAAGAGTGACAGGAGATGTGAAAATCACCTTTAGTGCAGCCTGAGAGGGACAGAGTACCATATTGAATAGCGTTTATCATTCAGAGTTTCAAGTATGAGTACAAGCGCAGACCAAATAAGTGGGACCTTAATGGGCTTTCGTCGATGAATCTTCGAGGGATGGCCCCAATCCGCATGCTTGATCAAAGGAATATTCTCTTTTTCGATGCTCACTTCAACTCTCTGGGCCACATCGCCGGACAACAACAAACCGCCCTTTCCAAACACAACTACCATAAGGTACAAGAAGCGAAATAACTCTCAACGTAAGATCCAATCGACGATAGTGTTTTCCTTTGGACCAAATGATTCGTCACCTTTGTTTTACAATTTCCCCTTCAACGTTCCATTCTCCCTCCACTCCTGCACACACCGACCGACGTCTGCCAGGCTCTTCCTACACAACGCATGCGCGACCTCTGCCTGTCGGGCCGCATGCTTCGCCTCTTCCATCGCTTTCTCAGCATTGCGAGCCTGCGTGATCCCTTCCACCATGATCTTACCTAGCTCCAGAAGTCGCTCTTTCTTGGGACTTGAGCGCTCGTGGCGAGCCGAGTCGAGGATCTGCATTGCCATGCTCGTTGTGACAGATGCCTCGGTGGGTGCAGGCGAGGTGTAAGAGGGCGTCGCGGGTGTGGGAGCTTGAGTGGCGCTGGTGCGTGGGGTGGTAGCTTTTGAGCGATTGGTAGAAGCGAGGGTAGGTCGGTAGACGGGGTGGATTTCAGAGAGGAGAGGGAAAGGACTGCCGTTGTTCTTGATAGTGACTTTGGATCTGGTCTTCCCTTTCACCGTTTTGATAGGCTCGTGCTCTGGAGTACGCTTGTGGAAAAGTCCTCTCAGGTTGGAGAGCACACTATTACCCTTTGACATTGATGCTTGAGACTTGTAGGATTCGCGAGGGGTAGACTCAAGCCAATCGTCGTAGGCGCCTCGCGGAGTCTTCGAGCCCAACTGTGAGGAGGCATGGCCTTGCAAAAAGCCCGAGCTGTGCTGGTGGCCATTGGAATCTTTGGGTGGAGTTGGTGGTGGCACTCTCATCGCCGTGGGAGGAGAAGGGGACTTCTTGTTGCTACTCCAGTCTGGAGGGGCCGTGCGGGAGGAACTTCGGGGTGGGTGACTTTGGGAAAGTGTGCTGCTCTTGCCATTGGATTGCTGTGGCGTTGAGAACAAGATGTCAGTTGGGGACCTCTTCTTGCCAGCTTCAATCGGCTGGGCAAACTCTTGAGAGGCGTTATTTTCTGTTTGGACAAGGTTTGGCTCCACTGATTGAGCAGAATCTACGTCAAAGTCATCGCCAAAGCCTTTCTGAAGAGCCACGGGCGGGAGGTCGTAGGTGGCATGGTGTTCCTTGGCCTTTCCAACCAGGGGGGGGATCCAAGTGTCCTCGCAATCCATGCCTTGCTGATTGATGCTCGTGTGATCCGCGGTGTCTTTCCCAGATCCATCCGGTAGCTCCTCCGGAGCGTCAAAGAATGGATCAGTCGTAGTGCTAACAGACCCTTTGGAAGCAGCAGCAGATGCATCCACGTCCTGACTGTGTGGTCGCTGCGTCGCCCTCTCAGAGTTCCGCTCTGGGATCTTTGGCGACATGAAACTGAGATCTGCGCTCTTGACCTTCTTCTCTCTAGCTTTGCGATCGATCAAGCCTACACGAGAACCCAATCGCGAGAGTCCTTGGCTAGACGAAGGGCGTTCTGGGTGTTCTTTCGCTGAAGTGGGAGGCGTTTTACTGCTTTTGCGGTTCTTCAAATCATCTTGAATCATCGCATGGTCGAGGTCTTTACTCGATTTCTTGTTAAGCGGACGATTCTCCTTGCTGAGATCAGGACCCATGATGAACCGCTCGGCGGCTGGCGAAATCTTCAGAGTTGGGCCATATTCTGGTGACTGCGTAGATAGGCGTTTGAGCTGGTAAGCGCGCTGGGGAGATTCTTCAATGGCTTCAAGCATTTGAGCGTCTTTATTGTCAATCAGGAAAGGTGCCGGACGACTGGCTGTGCTTCGGGGCGCCGGAGTGGCCAGATCGTTCATGAAGTCTTGCGATGGATGATCGTTGTAGATACCAAATTCATCCCGCGCCTCTCTCTTTGTGGTCACCTTTGTGGGCTCGACAGACTGAGACTCTGAGGATGTCGCTTTTTCGTAGCGCTGACTCGTAACAGTCGATAGGTTTTTGCGAGACACAGGTATCGAGCTCATACGCTGCTTGGTATTGAGGTCAGTGTGTGGCTGAACAGTATCCTTTGCTGCTTTCGTAGTTCCTTCCCTGGATTCAGGCCTCGTGGGTGCCGTTCGAGTTGGTGGTATGCTAGACAGAGGCGGGAAGGGACCTTGATTCTCATTGCGAAGACTGCCTCGGCTGCTTGGACGACGAGGATGGGCAGGGCGTCGACTGCCAGCTACAAATTGAGCTGGGGCTCGATTAGCACCGATTGAGTCTCTAGACGTTTTGGTATGGAGGGAAGGCGCGACCGGAGGCGTAATAGAACGACGAGCTTGAGCCTCTTTCCGAGCTCGTAGGCTGTCTTTCCGGCCAGTGCCAGCAGGAGCTTCGTTGGGAGCGGTGAAGTCAGTAAATCCAACGACTCTAGATTGGCCATTGTTCACGAGTTGACCGGCGGATAGGCGAGCTCGAAGGGAAGATGTACGAGTCTGACGCGGCTCTATCGTAGGTTTTGACTCCTGTGTTGACTTGCCCGCAGGTATAGCGCTGGCTGAGAGATCGGTGGAGGTTGCAATGGGCTTGGCAGGGGACGTGAGATCTGTATTGTACACTCCCTCCCTAAAGGGGTCGTCGTCAACGCTTGCTCTCTTCAAATTTGTTGCCTTTTTCTCCCCTAGTTTTACCGCAGGATCCTGAGAGGAAAGGTCCTTCTGCCCAGCCTTGGATGTTGCAGAGTACCTAGAGACTGGTAGCTGCTTATCAGGGACCTGCCGGAGAGTGTTGCCAAGAACGGGATATCTCTCCTTTTGGTTTGGGACCGCCTGCTGTGATAGTTGAACCCCGGTCTCACGCATCATCTCTTGAAGAGTACCAGGACTTGCTGATCGTCTCGGTTGCAGTACCGGCCAATCTTCCTCATGGTCTCTCAAAACAGTGGAGGAGCGCCGCAACGGCTTGTCGCTGGCATCGATGAGTGATTTAGACTCCACGGACGAGATTGAGGTGCCAATTTGAGCGACAGGAGGGCTTGGAAGTGGCTTGTCCTTTGGCGACGCTTTCTTGATGTGATTCTCCCCCGACGAGGGAGGGGAGTCTGACACCATGCTGCGAGACGGGGTAGCAAACTATCCTACGCGTCAGTACAAAGCATTTTCATCGCGTAAGCTCGAGGAGGTTGTACTGTACCTTATCAGGAAAGCTTATAGCCTTCTTTGGCTTTGCAAAGGCTTCTTTTTTGGAACGAGGCGTCCCATCACCATTCCGATGGAAGCCTACTCGCTTTGCTGCCGTCTTCATCCACGCATTATTGCCATCACCCTTAACAGGCTTCGTAGACATAGGCGTTGAAGTAGAGGCATCAGATCTCCCATTAGCCGATACCGACTGCTTTGATGATGAAAAGGTTGGCGTCATAAAGTGTGGAGATCTAGATTTGCTATGGTTTTCTTTATCCATCCCAGCCGGTGACTGTAAGACTTGATATCCAATTGTCGAGGCTGAACGGCGCCTGATGTTATTGGTAGCTTGAGCTGTAATATCACTCAATGTACCCATAGTGTGATAGGCATAGATGGGGCGTCGCTGAAGGACCAATGTGTTAATCTGCGACTCTGTAGACACTGAGGCAGATTATCAGACAACACCAATGCAGACTTAACTCCCATGCGAAGCTATCATGATGTTGGATTGCTCAGACAGAGTAAAGAGAGAGAATAACAAATTTGGTGTTGGTAGAGAACGAATTGTGGGTCTCTAGATGTAAACAAATGCAGACCACGAGTGACGCGCGTGAAGTCTTTCCGCAATTCACTGCTGATACACGCAATAACAAATATCAGCCCTAGCAAGCTTATATTATCTGTTTCCTTGTGAAATGTAAAAGAGCATGCCAACTTAGCTACTTAAATGGCGCCGCCCATACCCGAATGCTCCAGGTAAAGGAGGTCGCCCTGTGGTATCAAGCAGATTGCTAGGTTCGTGTCATCTGAATCATAGCTTTCAGCCACTTTTCATCTCTGAATCTTCCTCAACGCCCAAAGACCCAAGTTTTCTTTGCCCCGCTCCTATTGTTCCGCCGTCACCTTCGCCGCTTTCGAACTCTGTAATTTCATATTCTACTATCGCTTTTCCATCTGAGCTCCTTGCTCCGCCTTTTCTCCTTTTGATCCTCCCAAGTTGACTGCCCTCAATGATCTCCTCGAACCAGGGATTGCCGGTGACCTCCCTGCCCACCATAGCCCCCGGATTCGATTGAGATGTGTCTCGTCGGAACATCTCGCTTTCATCGCTCCCCTCGGTCCCGTCTGCTAGACCCGAGAGGAATCCTGCATCCTCTAGCCTTTCCACACTTTCACTTTTCAGGCTGCTCAGATTGATGCACACCCATTCAGCTTCTTCCGGACTTTCCTCGCTCCAATGGCTTAGTGGCGTCCCACAGAACCCACAGAAGTGTCGTTTCGTTCTCGGTGCATGGTGTGGAGTGAAGACTCGACGGATCGAGCTGTGTGTTTCGTCAGGGTAGAAAGCATAAGTTGTGCTGTGAATGTTGGAAATCGGGACACGAAGTGAGAGCACTCGGCCTGGAACTGAAGATAAGTAAAGCGAATATACCTTAGGTAACAGGAGTAGGCAGCATACTATGCTCGGCTCTGTCGTCGTAGACAACTTGTAGGGACTCGAAAGGTTTGGAGGGTACCGATATGAGATAATGATTCCTGCCACAGGAACAAGCCCCTTTGAGGTGCGCGCCTTCATCCATCGCTTCAACTATCGAGTTGGATAGAGAAATCCGAGGTAGATGAAAAGTGCGGATGAGGAAGGCTTGAGCTTGAGCTACAAGTGACGTTGAATCCCGGAACATTCCGCACCATCAAGCTTGAGGTACTCTTTGTGACCACCCGAGGATTATCATTATCATCTGGCGTTCGGCCAATGGGAGAGGCGTTCAAAAAGGCATGACCCAAAGCTACAAGAGTTTGAAGGAGGATTTTGTCTCCAACCATTCCGGAGGAGCCGTTTCAGAGATCAATTATGTGACAGCTGTTGCTCCTGTGCGTATCCCAGTTCCCTAAGCTCTGCAAAGCTAACAACTACCCTACAGGCTGCCTATTTTCTGTGGTCGATTCTCCAGTCGCGTCAGGCCTTCTTCAAACATTATAGCACGTCAGTTTTCCTAACGGATTACCTTCTCAATGTCATAGCAATATTACTCGCGACTACTTTATACTCTTCAAATACGATACTCCTCAATGCCCTGCTTGTCTCGTCAGCAGCGTTTTTCTACATCTGGCCGCCCAGGCTGAGAAATCCCAAGAAACCTGCCAAACCATCGACCACAAAGAGTCAGGATGGAAAAGAAGAAGATCAGAACAACCTCTCCCAGCTACCGGTCAGACCGTTCATTACCGCTTATAGAGGCGGAATGATGATCATCACATGCCTTTCTATTCTTGCCGTCGACTTTCGAGTCTTTCCGAGGCGCTTTGCAAAGGTTGAGAATTGGGGAACTTCGCTAATGGACATGGGCGTTGGATCCTTTGTCTTCTCGGGTGGCCTGGTGTCTGCGAGGCCTGTGCTTCAAGCGCGTCTTTTAGGTGACAGGCCATCTCTGAGTAAACTGCTACGAGTGTCGTTGAGATCCTCAACCCCATTAATCCTACTGGGAATCGTCCGGCTGTACAGCGTGAAGGGACTAGACTACGCCGAACATGTAACGGAATACGGTGTTCACTGGAACTTTTTCTTCACTCTTGCCTTTCTCCCACCTTTCACGGCTTTGTTCCAAACATTAAATCCTGGACAGTATTCTACCGCTCTGTTTTCTCTGACTTGCGGCGGTATTTTTGAACTGGTCCTCAATTTCACTAATCTCAAAGCCTTCATCCTTACAGCTCCACGGATTGATTTACTGAGTCAAAACCGTGAAGGCATTTTCTCTTTCTGGGGCTACTTTGCGATCTTTCTAGCTGGGCAAGCAATAGGTTTTGTAGTGTTCTCCCGCGATCAGCAACTCTCGTCCAAGGAGCAGAGACGACAGCTACTCCTTCGCTTGATCGCCTCGTCGATGATGTGGAGCACATTGTTTTTCTTTACGACGTCGTACGACTATGGGCTAGGGACACGAGTCTCGCGACGCCTTGCCAACCTCCCTTATGTTCTATGGGTGGCCGCTTTCAATAGCGCCCAAATTACCGTCTACTGTATTGTTGAGACACTGTCCTTTCCCGCTGTACATTTGGCTGCAGATAAGATCACCGAGCGGAGGGAGTGTGACAGAGCCTCCAGCAAAATCATCAAAGCGTATAATCGCAATGGACTCGCCATTTTCTTGATCGCGAATCTCATGACTGGACTAGTAAACATAACGCTGGCCACTCTCGACATTAGTCACTTAGGAGCGATGGTTGTGCTTGTAGGATACGCAGGCGCCGTGACTGCAGTCGCCGTCGCGTTGGATTTCTTCAACCTTTCACTCAAACTGTGAATTCTACGCATTCAATGCTCTCAAATTGGGGAGTTTTGAAGAGTTGGGATTACAATTAGCCTCTAGGACGTTGAGATAGGGTGAGTCATACTGTCCGGATTATTTCACAATCTCCCTCGTTCCTTCTAAATTCAGAAATTAAGCAACACAGAAACTTGGAATTCACATTGATCAAATTTTGACATCCCAGATCCCCCAGAGACCATACGTAATCCAGAAGTCAAGATAATATCCAAATGAGCTCGATTGAAGCCCGCCCGCACGAGACGTCAGGGCCGCCAACTGATTTGCAATCGCCCCAAGATGTCCTCCGAAAAATGCTCTCAACCACCTTCGTCTTGCCAGACTCTAGCCGGTACGACGCCCAGTATCACGAAGTAACGAGAAGAGATGCTCGGAAGAATTGTGAAGAAACAGACCGTGCTCGTAGGCAAGCGATAGCTGGATACGCAGATCCATCATTGGTGCGCACCATTGGATGGGGCTCCTGTGGTATTGTATACGAACGACTTGGAACGACTTATGTACTGAAAAGGGCCATCAATGGCAACGCGGCCCTGAGCGAAGACTGCAGATTGTCGAACGATCTTGTCATGCACCAAGCGGTCGAAGATGCTTTCAACCGAGTCACGTAAGGAGGAATTGCCACTCAAGTCCGCATTCCCCGCCTCTACAGCTATGTGCGAAGAAATGAGGAGGCTTGTCAGTCAGAACATGCACGATTATTTGCAGACGGGGATTGGACCCCTGAGGATGTATTGATTTCCGAACGGATCCCACCTGTCCATCCAGCTGCAAGAGATGCACTTATTGACTGCTATTGTCCTGTCAAGCTGAAAGATGGAGCAAAGTCGCAAAACAGTAACAATGACTGTCTGGTCCGGCTATACTTGGGGAAACGCCGGGATCATACTACTCGACTCAAGCCAAGAGACCTTTTCGGCCTTAGAAATTTCCCGCTTTGTCTCGACCAGATGCAGGTACTTGGGTTGGACACAGCGCGGTATGCCGTTGCCATGGCCGAAGCCCTTGCCATCATGCATTGGGAGACAAAAATAGACGCTGCAGATGTGGAATTTGTGATGGGTGGGGCCCCATGTCTCACCTATAAGCCGCCTCCCAACCCCGACCAAGTGTTAGCTCTACAGGAACATTTCCCTATCACACCAGTGGCTTCAGATTCAGGCTACAAAGCGGCATATATTTGGTTACTCGATTTCAATCAGTGTCAACCTATGACTATGGATGAAACAGGGATCGGTCAAGCTGTCAAGCGCTTCTTTGACAATGATCCCTACTATCCGCGGCCGCCTGCTCATCCGAATTGCTCTGACATGGGGCTGTGGGAAGACTTTAAATCGCGATATTTGGTGGTCAGTCAGCGCTTTGTTAATGAAGAAGAACGCGAACTACCCGGCAAATTTATTGAAAGGGTCAGAACAGCAGCCCACGAGCGGCGGAAAATGAAAGATGAGGCAGCGCAACTGTCTGACAACTATTCGGTCTTTGAGGCTGCTGCAAGCCGAAATTGTTGAAACGTATCCCTTGTACATACTATAACAGCTTTGATCGTCTAAAAAGAGCAAAACCTTGAATCGCATAAACGTCAGGGGCTTAGAGGCCCTAGAAAGAATGGAACATGGTCTGATGACCCCAAATATCTCCCAATGTCAAAGACGACTTCCACCATGACTCGTAATTTACTCCTCCAACTCGACCAGCCGAAGGAAGGGTTTTTTGTCGCCGTCGTTGCTAGTGGCCAAGCTTGAGAGTGTGCTGGTGCTGGAGGACCTGCTTTTGGTGGCGGTAGCTTGGACCATCTCGTCGGTCGGCATCACTTGATCTCCAACGGGTTCATCGATCAATGGAGCGCTCGGTTTGAGGGGTTTGGGTGGAGGATAGGCCTTGGCTGGGAGGAGAGGGATGAAGGGCGAAGGATGTTTGGAATTGGAGGTGGCTTTAGTGGGTTCAGTCATTTCGGAAAGTTGATAGCTTGCTGGAGCTCGGAGTTGAAAAATGGTGAATGTTCACATCGAGTGTACTTATCTGCAGAGTCGCAGTCTATTGGGAATGAGCAAGGCCCAATTGCTCTTCTGTTTGTGGTTTTATATAGATAACAAAGGTGGCATGTTGGTGATGTTGTTGGTTGCTTGTGTTTCAAAGCAGCTCCCGTCAGCATTGCCCCTTCCCTTGAAATCCAGTCCTGCCATTTCCCAATCCGCCATCAAGCAGGAAGGCCTCTCTCTCCAACGCTTCACAGCCTGGAGTCAGGATGTACGCCATGTTGGTCATACAAGACCCTAACAGAGTCGCCGGAGGCCTTTCGATTTCCTCCGCAAGTCTTCCTGCTTCCTTCCCTCATTTTGCCTTACAGGGACCATATGACGATTGGTTCGGCTTGCAATGATCAGACGTCCGAATCTCATGCAAGCCACGCGATACTAATCTCGGCATGATAATTGCACGATATCGGCAGCTGATTGCCTTGCTTCAAATCCAACCAGGTTTCCCGCCATCTGTGGCGGTCCGCCGCGTGGTGGTCGAACGACCCGGACGACCATCACATCACAACAGTGACCTTTAGGACGGAGCCACGCCTGCTTTCATGTCGAATGGAGGAGTGGATGAGATACAATAAGACTTTGGAAAGAGAAGACTATCCTTGTGCCTTTGCGCCATCATGCACATCCTGCTCTCTTGAGCCACAGCCATCATTTGTCCAAGAGAGACCGATTCCTACCTACTTCTTCCGAGCACCAGGGCCAAAGCTTTTGGTCAGAACCCGGCCAGAAGCCTGCCGAGGGTTACTCGAGTACAAGTGGCTCAAAGCTTCTGCAGCCGGCCTGGGGGATCCGCCCGGCGCCCACCCGCTGCATGCCATCACGGGGTCCACCCAGACTTGTCATTCGCCGGTGCAGCCGCCCAGACAACAAAGCATCGAAGTACAGCGGCGAGGAAGCCTGTTACAGCTTCACCGGTGGGCATTTTGTTTCTTGTGAGCGCAACAGGCTTCTCGGAAATTGCTCACAACAACGATCAGACTCCAGTACAGAATATCAATCGAGATTTGGCGACCCGGGTGCACATATCGGCCCATAACAGTTGCCGGTCGTTACGACACCTGACATGACGAAGCTTTGCCCTGTGAAGATCTTCCAGAATGCAAAGCAGCCGGCTAGCTTTTGCTCCACGTAGCTAAGGTGGGTGCTAGAGTGGGTCGCCATTGTGATACATGAAGTTACGGGGACTCCTAGTATTTCTCACAGGTAACAAATCAATGCAAGAACACAAGGACCCTCAGCCTGCAGAGCGCCATCCCTGCCGACCAAACTTTGTGGAACAAAGACTTTTTTAATCCATCACAATATCCCCCATCAACTCGGCATCATCTTGCTACCACTAATCTGAGCGGCCATCCACGGTTCAAATATCTCTCTATCCACCTTCTCTTTTTTCTCCAAGCGCGCTCTCCTTCTTCCGTATGAACCACGCTGTATCTCTAGTTCACGGAGCAAGAATTTGTCTTGGTTCGTTTGTCTTTGCAACTCTCTGTTCCATGTCAATTACGATAGATTCTTCCAAATTATCCTCGGCCACCTGCAGCACTGACTTTAGATCTTCCGTCTGCAATCTTGTGCAAAACGTATTTTACTTCATATCATCATCTCCCCCGGGCTCACTTTTCTCTCATCTTTCACCGGAACCACCACCTTGACGGCTTTCCCAAGCACTGATCTCGTCACAAATCGCATAGGTAAGATCTCAACGGAGGACTGGGAGCAGTGCGTCCGTTGACCTGAAAGCATAGCATTATATTGGACTCGATCACAATCCGTCAAGATTACTTCGTCCACGAGGGAAAGACCCGCCATCACCATCAAAAAATGTGCCTTAATGCCCAAGGAGAGCTCATCAACATGTGCACCGACATAATTCACAGGTACACTTGCGGCCATATCAAAAAGGATAAGGCGCCTTGTGCAGGGAAGAAGAGCGGCGCTTGTAAAGGGGAAGGGATCAAAACAATCAGTCATAGCGAGCATTGTGCCAAGTGTGGTACATGTGAGGTCCTGCCAGGCTTTTGAAAGTCTAGAGATACTGATTGGAATATTTAGAGCCACTCCTGAAAGCATTACCAGGTTGTAGGCGACTTAATGCGGCCGATGCCTTTGGTTCTAGTCATACCGCAGTCATCGTCCTGATCGCAATACTCCAGCACAATGGACAAGCTTTTCCGACTTCGACCGCTCACCTAGATTTTACTGGGGACTTTGACCGTTCAATTAGATTTTGCAAGGGAACTTCTACCTTTCGTTGACATGATTTTCCCGGGGGACTTTTCCGTGGTTCTTGCATGCATTTGGGGTATCATTCGCTTGGTCATTGTATTTTGAAATAAATTGGCCATTGCTTTTCCAACACTGTACCACTGTCTATGATATCATGCCTGAGATCTTCCTGCTTCTAAGCCCCCATCTACTCGGAATGTTTGGTGGGTAGCAGCGTCTCAAACATTCAAAAAAAAATCGGAGAAAGGTTTATTTACCCTATTGATCATTGTGCATTCGCCAGGATATATTGTCCCGAGGGAGTAAAGCTTACTTCGGTAATCTCGCATGCGTCTTCCCGGTCTCGGATCTCTCGCGGTTGGGAATACTGCAGATGGAACCTGCAGGTACGCAGCAGTGTAAAAACGCATCACGGGTACATATCCCTCGAATACTGACGTGGACTGTGGAGGGCATTGCCGCGAGTACTAATGGCTAGGGCCGAGTGAAACCCTCTTTGCACCAAGGGTATCGAAGTGGAAAGAGCATGTCGAATGCGGCTCCACGCGTCAAATGTCCAAGCCTCCTCGCATAGCCCCGAGTCACCAACCGGTAATAGTGTTCCTCTAGCAGCGTCTAAACTCGGACAACGCATAATAGTATACATTGGTGCATTTTACGCTTTGCCGAGATACCGTTCTCTGGGCATTCTGAACGTTGATCCAGACTGGGGTAAGGAAGTCCGAAAATGGGACTGATGTTTGAGGAAGTCTACCCCTGAAGTAGGCCATTTCGAGCCCTCAACCCCTTGAGGAAGGCGAAATGACCCCAACAAAAGGAACCGTTTGACAAGAAAGGCGATAGAGCTAAGGTGCATGACATTAATTATGCGGGGAGATGATCTGTTGGTGGAGAACACATGCAAACGTCCAGAGGTCAGTGATCACGCCATATGCTTCCATTGGCTTTGAAACCTTTTCATGGGGTTTGCCAGTTGCTATGCCGCTTCTGCAAGTTTGTTGTTGCCTGATTGAGTTAGAGACTTTGTGAACACGCAATGGTTCATTTTAGGCCGAACGACATGTCATATTTCATCCAAATCAGAGCTACAACACGAGATCTGATACGTTTGGTGGACCATGGCCAATCGTACTCAAGTGCTCCTAAGTCGGAGCATTGTGAAACTTCCTATTCCAGGTCAAACCCGCCGGAATTGGTACATGACCCATGTCGCTCAAGGGGCTCAGGTGCTAGAGCGATTTGCGCCTTCCCCTCGTTCTCGAAAAGTCTAGCATTGCTTTACAATATGTACATTGTACATATTCAATAGCGCGTAAGAGCGAGAATATGAGTAGCAATACCTAATATAGCCTCAGAATAGCTCACAATTATTCTAGAGCATGATTGAAGAGAGTTAAAGTGAGCAGCCCGGGGTTAAGAAGTCGGAGCTAGCAAGGAAAAAGCGCTAGCCTGATTGAGGCGCCACATCTTTAATTTGTTGGCAAGCACTCTCGCGGCATTGAATGGTATCATGAGCGTATATGGACAAGGTCACTACCGTATTCACATCCCCTACAGGAATGCGAAGAACTACTGAAGAACTAATTCCTCCCCAAATTCTTCCCGTGTCTTGCCAACCAACAATGTAATGTCCATCGATATTGACTGGGACACCCTTACCACAGGTCCAGAGGGCATCGAGCTCGCGAATTCCATCCGAGA
>JAABUP010004829.1_pt1 | contig 21531 bp, 18 predicted proteins | sample 5559201 | NCBI WGS metagenome assembly JAABUP01 (sample SAMN10711887, study PRJNA513373) | rock metagenome | isolation source: Antarctica rocks | place: Antarctica | reverse complement strand
ATCATGTGGCCATTTAGAGCAAGCCGTAAGTCCTGATTTGCCAAGATATTACGCGATGTAACGGAGTAGTACTAAGCGGGCCCCCAAATCCTGATCCTGTAGGGGAGGGAAGTGCAACCGGACCCCCGACCAGGAGCCGCACCCATGCCCGCCAGCGAAGCCCGGATCGCCGCCGCTCGTGCCAACGGAAGCCAGAGCCGAGGGCCCGTGACCCCCGAGGGCAAGGATCGATCCCGGGGAAACGCCTACAAGCATGGGATGGCGGGCGATGGTGTCGTCCTGCCCCCGGTCGACTCCGCCGAGGTCCAGCGTCGGGGCCGGGCGATGCAAGCCGAGATGGCGCCGAGGACCGAGATGGGCCGCTTCCTGGTCTTCCGGCTGGCCGAGCTGACCGTCCGGGTCGAGCGCTGCGCCCGCCAGGATCGCGCCGCCACCGACAACCGCGTGAGCCACGCCGGGGCGGCCTTCGACGAGGCCCGGCTCGCCGAGGTCGACGACGCGATGACCCGAATCGGCTTCGAGCCGGCCACCTTCGCGCGCAAGCTCCGCTCGATGCCCGAGGGGATCGACCGGATGATCGCGGCGCTGCTGGAAGTGAGGGACGAGCTGGACACCGGCCGCTGGGACGATCGCCACGGCGAGCGGGTGGCCCACCTGACCGGGGCCCGATGGCTGGACGTCCCGGTGACGCGGGTCCGGGCGCTCTCCCGGGCCATCTCCGGCGACTTCGGGCTCCTCCGAGCCGGCGATGGCCCGGCTCTCCCGCCCGCCGACCGGGTCGATTGGGCCCGGAACGCGATGGCCGACCGGATCGACGGGGAGATCCAGGGGCTCCTGGCCGACCTCGAAGCGTCCGACCCGGCGGCGATCGACGCCGACCGGGCCGGGGCAGCCGGGCGCGCTCTCTTCGACCCGTCCAGAGAGGCGGCCCTGGCCCGTCGCTACGAGGCGGCGGCCGAGCGCGAGGTCTACCGGGCCTTGAGGGAGCTGCGCAAGGTGGAGGCGGAGGCTGAGTCGGTCGTGGCCGAGATTGGCGACGAGGGGTCGGACGAGGAGTCCTTGGGTTCGTCCCGCGCCGAGGGTCCGCCCCCCACCCGGGAACCCGCGATCGGCCCCCGACCGGCCCCGCCGACCCTTCCCGCACGCCCGTCGTCCCTCGGACAGCCGGGCGACGGGCCGCGATCGGTCGAGTCGGCCCCTCGCGGGCCCGCCTGATCGGGTCCGGTCGATCCGGATCGAGGCGGAGGATCGGGGCGATGCCACCCCGGAGGGCCCTCACGCCCCCGGACCGCCGATCGCGAGCCCCGGGGGTCTGACCGCGGTTTCTGGTGGAGCCTCGTCGTCGGACCCTCTCCCAACCCTTCCCACGAGGGGCGAGGGGGCCCGAGGGGAGCCCTTTCTGACTCCCTCCTCGTGGGGGAGGGTTGGGAAGAGGGGGTCAAAACCTCCGAAGGAGCGGAAGCCCAAGAATCCGCGGTGACACCCAGCCCCGGGCCTCGGCCCGCAACTGGCGTTGCCTCGGGCGCGGGCGACCGCCATACTGGGGCTTTCATCCCCGCCTCTGGAGGCTCCCGCCATCCCGAAACGCAAGCCGCCGAGCCAGCGCCCCGAGCGCAAGCTGGATGAGACCGCCCAGGCGATCGCCCGCGACCTGGATGAGACCAAGGCCGCGAAGTCCGCCGACGCCGAGCGGACGGCCCCCCGGAGCTCCAAGCCGGAGGCCGGCCCGGTGGGCAAGATCACCGCCCGCCGGAAGTCCGTCGGCCCGGCCGTCACCCCCTCGACCAAGCGCCCCAAGACCGGCGGCGGCGGTTGACCGAGCGAGCCGGTCGGGCCTCGCGTCCGGCCGGGGCCCGATCCCGAACTATCGGCCCCGGCGGTCCTTCCACGCCTTGAGAAATTTCGCCGCCTTGGGATTGGATTCGTCCCATTTCGGCTCGTCGGGGTCGTCGGCGATCCTCAGCAGGGCGCGGCCGACCACCCGATCGACCCGGGCCATGTTGGCGTAGTCGACCTTGTCCCAGTGGTCGGCCGGGCCGTGGTAATCGGGGTACTGGTAGGCCACGCAGAGGGTGTGCGCGGGAACCCCGAGGTCGGCCAGGGCCTGGTTGTCGCTGTCCTCGAAGTAGGCGTCGCTGTGGGTCGGGTGCCGGTAGACCCGGACCCCCTCGGCCCGTCCGGCGGCGGCGAGGACCGTCGAGACCCCGGAGAAGCCGAAGCCGGTCAGGCTCGCCGAGGCGAGTTGCGGCCCCTCGCTGCTGTCGGTCCGGCCAACCAGTTCCAGGTTCACGTCGGCGACGGTCTTGTCCACCGGGACGACCGGGTGCCGGCCGTAGTAGCGTGAGCCGAGGAGCCCCTTTTCCTCGCCGAAGAAGGTGACGAAGACCAGGCTCCGCCTCGGCCGCTCCTTGAGGGTCGCCAGCGCCGAGGCCAGCTCGATCACCGAGACGGTCCCCGAGCCGTCGTCGTTGGCCCCGTTGTAAATCCGGTCGGTCCCCGCCGGCCCCCGGACCCCGAGGTGGTCGTAGTGGGCGGTGACCATCACATAAGTGTCTTTCAAGACCGGGTCCGAACCCCGCAAGAGGCCCACGACGTTCCGGAGCCGGACCGGGCGCGGGGTCGGGGGGCCGACATGGAGCCTGGCGGTCATCCGGCCCGGGCCGGCGGGAGTCGCGTCGAAGAGCTGGGCGACCCTCGGATCGTGGACCGTGACCATCGGCAGGCGCCCCGGCGATTCAACGCGGGCCCGCTCCGACGCCTCGGGATCCTTGAGGTCGATCAGCCGACCGGATCCCAGGCCGGTCCCGCCGTCGGGGTCGCGGGCGACGTTGATCAGTAGGGCGGCCTTGCCCACCGCCGCCCAGGCCCGGAAGATCCCGATCCCTAACCGGACCGCGTCACGCTCGGCCCGGGCGACCTTCCGGACGTCCGGCAATTCGACCAAAACGGCCTTCCCGGCCAGGTCTTCGGGTTTCATCGCGGCGTACGCCCCGTAATCGACCTTGATCGTGCCCGAGGGGGGGACGTCGAGACCCACCGGCTGGGTCAGGGAGACCCGGCCCAGGTCGACGAGGATCGGCCCGCCCTCGCCCGTCAGCTCGAACCGGAAGCCCGCCGCGTCGGGCTCGGACAGCTCCCAGCTCGCGGTCTGGAAATACCCGTCGTCGCCGATCGGCTCCAGCCCGGCCCGGCGGAACTGGGCGGCGATATACTCGGCGGCCAGGTCCAGGCCGCGCGAGGGGGTGTCCCGCCCTTCGAGGAGGTCCGAGGCCAGGAACGAGAGGTGCCCCCGAAGCGAGTCGGCCGAGATCCGGTCCAACGCCGCGGTCCGGTCCGGCACCGGCGGGGCCTTCTCCTGGGCGAGGCCGCCCCGGCCCGCCAGGGCGAGGCCCAAAATCAAGGCGATCCGCCGTGCCGGCTTTTGCATGGGTCGAGCCATCTTCCACATGGGTGAAATCCGATGTAGGTCATCGACTTGAGAACGACTCAAGCAGATCCGCGACGGGCCCGGGTTGATGTCGGGTCCGGGTCTGGGGTGGCCACGTGGCTCGCTACTCTGGCTCAGGGCGGCCTCAGCCGGCAAGACCCATCGGCGTGACGGCGGAAGTCCCGCTCAGGCGACCGGGTCGAGGGCGACCGAGTAGAGCGTCTTGCCCGCGACATCGTGGAGGGCGACGGCCATCACCCCGGTCTTGCCGTCGATCCGGACCGTCCCGAAGAACTGGAGGCCCTCCGAGGGCGGCCGGTTGGGCTTGATGCCCTTGGGCACGGCGCAGAATTTGACCTCGGGACCGAACGTGGCGTCGAGGTCGCTCGGGCCGAACGTCCCGGCGTGCATCGGGCCGGCGACGAACTCCCAGAACGGGTCGAAGTCGGTGAACTTGGCCCGCGAGGGGTCGTAGCGGTGGGCGGCGGCGTGGTGGACGTCGGCCGTCAGCCAGACGACGTTCCGGACGCCCGCCCCCTGGATCGACCGGAGGAGCGCGGCCAGCTCCAGCTCCCGGCCCAGGGGCGGGCCGCCCTCGGCGTTGGCCAGGGCCTCGAAGGCACGCGGGCCGTCGCGGACCACCAGGCCGATCGGCATGTCGCTGGCGACCACCTTCCAGGTCGCCGTGCTCGCCTTGAGGGACCGGGCCAGCCAGGCGACCTGGTCCTCGCCCAGGAAGGCGGTCGCCGCGCCGGGCTCGGGCTGGCGGTTGGCCGAGTTCGGCCCCCGGTGGGTCCGCTGGTCGATCAAAAAGACCTCCAGCATCGGCCCGTAAGGGACCGACCGGTAGATCCGCGACGGGTCGTCGGGATGGATCCGGGTCGGCAGGTACTCGAAGAAGGCCCGGCGGGCCCGGGCCGCCAGGAGGTCGACGCTCCGGACCGAGTAGCGGGGGTCGTCCAGGATCTCGCCGGGATACCAGTTATTGGTGGTCTCGTGGTCATCCCATTGCGCGAGGATGGGGACCTCGGCGTTGAACCGGCGGAGGTTGGCGTCGGCCAGGTTGTAGCGGTAGCGGCCCCGGAACTCGCCGAGGGTCTCGGCGACCTTGGAGGTTTCCTCGGTGACGAGGTTCTTCCAGTCCGAGCCGTCGTCGAGGCGGATCTCGGCGGGGATCGGGTTATCGGCATAGATGTGGTCGCCGCTATGGAGGAAGAAGTTGGGCCGGGCCTGCCGGATCGACTCATAGATCCGGAACCCCCCGCGGCTGGGGTCGATCCCGTACCCCTGGCCGGCCACGTCGCCGCCCCAGGCGAACCGGACGTCGGTCTTTTCGCCGGGCGGGGTCCCGAACCGGCCCTCGGCGGGGACGCTCCGGGACTTCGGCGAGGCCAGGTCCTGGAAGGTCACGCGATAGGTCACCTCCTGCCCCGGCGGGAGGCCGGTCAGTACGACCTTGGCGGCGAAGTCGTCTTCCGGGAGCGCGGCCGGGCCCTCGACCCGGCGGGGGTCCCGGAACGAGCCGGTGGTGGCGTACTCGACGATCATCCGCGACGGCCGGTCGGTCCGCGACCAGACGACCGCCGACCCGCCGCCGACGTCGCCGGCCGCGACCCCGTGGGTGATCGCCGGCCGGTCCCGGTCCGAACGGATCACGCCCGGGGCGTCCTGGGCGAGGGCCCGGCCCCAGGGCGAGGCGGCCGAGACGGCAAGGATCGAGCCGAAGGACCGGCGGGTGAGCATCGGTTGGGCCTTCCGTCGCGAGGAGGACGCCCGGGGGCGGTCCCGGGCCTGCCCGCCCACGATAACCGCCGGGGCCGGGGCTCCGCAACTCGGACCGGGTTCCGCTCGTGGGTCGGATCGAATTTCCGGGATCCGTCGAGGAACCGGAGTGCAGCGAGGGGCCGGGAGCCCGTTTGCCGCCGCCATCCGGGACGCGATTCCAGGGGATCGTGTGTTAATGGTTGCCGACTTTGGCGATAGTAAAGACGTCCGGAGCATGAGGGACGGGTCTCATCCCGACGGGGACGGGTCGATGTCGGACCATCGATCGGAGTCCGTCCGAAGCCTCGGACCTTGGGGGACGCCATGAATCCGCTCCAGCCGACCGGACCACCAGGCCGCCCGGCCTCGCCGCTCGCCCGGGTCCGGGTCTGGCACCTCGGGCTTTTTGGTGGCGGTCGTGGCGGTCGCGATCGCCGAGATCCAGGACCACCGCCGGACCGAGCCGTTTTTGCTCGGGCTGGCCGGGGCCGGGTTCGCGGCGGACTGGGTCCTGGGCTGGCTGGGCTGGCTTTTCGCCCGGCGGTTCCACGCCCGGCTCGGATCCTGGTCGGTCCTGATCCTGCTACCTCGTCGCGATGACCGGGCCGTTCCTGGTGACGACGGTCCTTGACCTGCGGATCGAGCACCGGTCTCTCGGCGGCACGTTCGGATCAGAAGAGGGACGAGGACGCCTCCAGGAGAAGCCGGCCCTTGGGCATGGGGAGCGGGGCCCGGAGTATCTCCGAGTCGGCCATGTCGCGGAGAAAGAGGCCCTCGTCGATCTGGCGGATCAGATCGGGGCCGTGGACGGTGAGCGCGACCTCGCGATTATTCCGGAGGCTCAGGTCGTCGAAGTTCGCGGTCCCGATGTAAGCCAGGGTTCCGTCGACCGACATCGCCTTGACGTGGGACATGGACGGGTACAGGTAGATTCTCGCCCCGGCCCGGTACAGGTGATTGCCCATGATGGCGGCGAACTTGTTCATCTGCTTCACATCGCCCCGCATCGTCAGGACGGCCCGGACGTCCACCCCCCGGCGGCGCGCGGCGACCAGCTTCCGGACCAGGATCTCGTCGCTGAAATAACAGTTTTCGAGGTAGATGTGATGCTTCGCCGAATCAACCGCGCCGTAGACCGCCTCCTTGAGCGACCGGACACCGATATCAGTCCGGATCATCCGGACCGAGGCGTTGGGGGCGGTCAACCCGGTCCCGGCGGCCTCCGGGCAGGTCGGCGCGGGGGGGCCTCCCAACTGCCCCCAGCGCTCGGCGAACACGGCGGCATACTGGGGGACGATCGGGCCCTCGGCCAGGAAGGCGAAGTTGTGCCACCGATACTGGGCGGGCCGGGTCAGGATCATCCCGCCGGTCCAGGCAACCCGGTCGTCGATGACGGCGAGCTTCCGGTGGTCAAATCGGACGCCGGGGTCGGGCGTCTCGATCACCTGGACGTTGGGCTCCGCACGGAGGGCGTCGAGGAACGTCGGGCAGCCGAGCGGGACCTTGGCGTTGCCCTCGCCCGAGACGTAGGACCCGTGGTCCATCATCACCCGGATGGGAACCCCGACGCGGGCCCGGGCGATCAGGGCGTCCGCGACGGAACGGCCGGCGACGTCGTCGTCCCAGCTAAACATCAACAGGTCGACCCGGCATCGCGCGGACCCGATCAGGTCGAGCAGGGCCTGAAAGGCGAGGCGGCTGCCGAAAAGGGGCGTGATCCGCGCCGGCGTGCAGGGGCCGCCGGCTTCGGGATTCTGGTGGAACGGGAGCGGCGGGCCAAAGGGGACCGCCTCGGCGAGGAGGACGCCAATCCGCTCGAACAGTCGGCCCGTGCCGACCAGGGCCGACCGGGCCGGGTGACGGACGACCTCGACAAAAGTCGCCCGGAGCGTGTCCTTGACCAGCAGGACCTTCTGGGGCCGCGTGACGTGCCGCTCGAAGCTGGCGCCCGGCGGCTGGACCGCGTTGGGCGGAAGCTCGGGGGCGGGATGATCCCCCGCCGCCGTCGAGGCCATCGCGGCGATCGACGACGCGGCGAGCCAGAGAATCGCCCTGGTCCTCCGTCCCGATCGGATCATGGACGCCTCCCGACCGCTGAGGGTTCGTCCCCTCCTGATCGGCCGGGTCGCCGGGCACCGCTGAGCGAATCGGCCGGGCCGGTCCCTGGCGTCGACCGGATCGCCCGATTACGCTGATCGTGCCCGATGCCGGCATCGACCCTCCCACCCGCGACCGGCCCGTCTCGACCAAGGAGAGCGAGGTGATCCGCATGAGACCGGCCTATCTGCTCGGCGGCCTCGCCGCCGCGATCGCGGGATGTTCCGCCCACGCCGAGGCCGACCGGCGGGCGGCCGACGAGCCCGGAGAGGTCCGCCTCCGCGTCGACCGGGAGACCGTCCAGGCCCTCCGGACGCCGGACCGCCAGGTCTACGTCCACGGGTCCGCGCGACTCTCGGTCGTGCCCGACGTGGCCGACATTTCGATCGGGGTGACGAGCAGTCGACCGACCGCCCCCGAGGCCCTGGCGGCCAACAACCGGGCGATGGCCGGCCTGGTGGAGGCCATCAAGGCCCGGGCCATCGCCAGCCAGGATATCCAGACGTCACAGGTCTCGATCTCGCCCCAGTACTCCCAGCTCCACGCGGGGGAGCAGGAGGTCAGCCTCTCGGTCACGGTCTCCTTCGAGTTGAAGCCGCCGAGGTGAGGGCTCGGCGGCCGGGGTTCAGCCCTGCTTCGACGGGCCGGTCCCCTGGCCCGAAGCGGTCGGGGCCGACTGTGGGACGGGGTAGGCAACAGGGGCAGCGTAGGCAACAGGGACCATCCGGGTCACGGGCCGGTAGCAGGTCTCGGCGACGGTCTCGCAAACCGGGTAGGGGACCTGGCGGGTGACTTGTCGGGGCTCGCAATGGAAGGTCGTCACCGGGATCCGGTCGGTCACGACTTCCTGGACCATCCGGCAGTGCCGGACCGGGACGTTCTCGACCCGGGTCTCACGGACCATCCGGGTGACGGTCACGGGGACCTGCCGGTGCTGGACCTCGGCGACCATCCGCGTCTCGACCACGTCGCGGACCACCGGGACCGCGGTGTAGCAGGTCCGGGCCACGGTCACGCAGCCGCAAGCCACCTTGGGCTTGCCGCAGTGGCCGCAGCCGTGGGCCGCCACCGGGACGTTCACCAGGCTCGTCGAGGGCTGGTAGGCGTACTCGACCACCTGGCGGGTCGTCGATACCGGGCGGCAGACGGTGGCGGACTGCTGGACAAAGCTCGTTTCGTGGACCGGTCGGCAGAAGCTCACCGTCCGCTGGAGGTAGGTGGTGTCGAAGACCGGCTTGCAGACCAGCCGTTGCCGCTCCACGAACGTCGTGTCGGCCTTCTTGACCAGGATCGTCTCGGTGACCGGCCGGTACTCGGTCCGGGTCCGCGTCCGGTAGGTCGTGGTCGGGACCATCTCGGTCACGCACCGGACCGCCGGGGCCGGCGCCGGGGCCAGAACGCAGGGCGTCCTCCGGCACTGATGGCAGGCCGAGGCCGTTCCCGGAACCAGGATCAGCGCGACGGCCGCCGCCACCACCAAGGAACCAGCCGCTCGAACTCGCATCGTCGTCATCCTCCCGTTGCCTATCAAGTTGGGCCGATTGATTCGACCTGGCAAGAGACCATCGGATCTCGGGCCAAGGAGATTCTAATCGATTGGGAGGTTTGGGTAAAATTTTTTCTGGATTCTCCTGGATCGGGCGCGGCTCTCGGCCCGGTCGAGTGCGAGGTTTCGACCGGGCCGGGGGTTCAGGGAGTCGATCGGGCGGCGGTTGGACTTCGAGTCCTGGGGAAGCTTCTCGACCCCGGGCGTCAGGCGAGCAATTCCTTGACGACGCGGCCGTGGACGTCGGTGAGGCGGAAATCCCGGCCGGCGTAGCGGTAGGTGAAGGTTTCGTGGTCGAAGCCGAGGAGGTGGAGGATGGTGGCGTGGAGGTCGTGGACGTGGACCTTGTCCTGGACGGCCTGGAAGCCGAATTCGTCGGTCGCCCCGTGGACGTGGCCCCGCTTCACGCCGCCGCCGGCCAGCCAGATCGTGAAGCCGTAATGATTGTGGTCGCGGCCGTTCATCTTGCCGGCGTTGGCGCCGGGCGTGGGGAGTTCCACGGTCGGGGTCCGGCCGAACTCGCCGCCCCAGATCACCAGGGTGTCGTCGAGCATCCCGCGCTGCTTCAGGTCCTTCAGGAGCGCGGCGATCGGGCGGTCGCACTGGTTGGCCAGTTCCTTGTGGGCCGAGGCGATATCGTCGTGGCTGTCCCAGGGCTGCCCGGCGCCGTGATAGACCTGGACGTAGCGGACGCCTCGCTCCAGGAGCCGGCGGGCGACCAGGAGTTGCCGGGCCTGGACGCCGGGCCCGTAGAGGTCCCTGGTGTGCTGCGGCTCCTGGGAAACGTCGAAGGCGTCACCGGCCTCGGACTGCATCCGGAAGGCCAGCTCGAACGACTGGATCCGGGCTTCGAGCTGGGCCTCGGCCTGGCGGCGTTCCATGTGCTCGCGGTTGAGCTGCATCAGGAGGTCGAGCTGGGCTCGCTGGGCGGCGGGCTTGATCCGGCCGTTCTTGATGTGCTCGATCAGCTTCTCGATCTCGGTGTGCTGGCTGTTGACGTAGGTCCCCTGGTAAATCCCGGGGAGGAAGGCCGACTGCCAGTTCTGGGCCTCGGAGATCGGCATCCCGCCGGGGCAGAGCACGACGAACCCGGGGAGGTTTTGGTTCTCGCTCCCCAGGCCGTAGAGGAGCCACGAGCCGAGGCTGGGCCGGGCCTGGCGGGCGTCGCCGCAGTTCATGAGCATCAACGATGGCTCATGATTGGGGACGTCGGCGTGCATCGAACGGATCACGCAGATGTCGTCGATGCACTCGCCGACGTTGGCGAAGAGGTCGCTGACCTCGATCCCGCTCTGCCCATACTTCTTGAACTTGAAGGGCGAGGCCATCGCGGCGCCGGTCTTCCGCTCGGTCGGGAGCTGGAGCGGGATCGGCTTGCCGTTGTACTTGTCCAGCGCGGGCTTGGGGTCGAAGGTGTCGACCTGCGACGGGCCGCCGTTCATGAACAGGTGGATGACCCGCTTGGCCTTGGGGGCGAACGGGGCGGCCTTGGGGGCCAGCGAGGAAGTGAACCCCTTCGGCCCGGCCCGGTCCGCGGCCCGGGCGAGCCCCCCGGACTCGGCCATCAGCGTGCCCAGGGCCAGCGAGCCGAAGCCCATCCCGGCCCGGCGGAGGGCCTGGCGCCGGGTCAGCAGGGAATCCTCGATCCGGGGTCCATGGTTCGCCATCGTCTCGCCTCGTTTCGCCAGAAGGCTGGAATCGGCCGGGTTGGCCCCGTCGTCACTCTTCCGCGGTCCCGCCCGGCTTCGTGGAATCCTGGGTGATCTCGGTGATGCTCGACACGTCGAGCATGGCGAACTGATTGCGCCCCGGGAGCAGGAGGATGACATCGTCCTCCTCGTTGATCGCCATCGTCTCGGGGTGTTTGACCGTGTAACTTTCCCCGGAGGCGGTGTGGATCGTGAAGGGGCGGACGGGGCGTTGGCGGTAGAACGACCGGATGCGTTCGATGTTCATGCTTCCACCCTCGTTCAATCGAGGAACAGGAATTCATTGGTCAGCAGGAGGACTTGGGCGTACTCCTCCCAGGGGGAGGGCGCCCCTTCGGCCTTGGGAGACTCCTCGACGAAACGGCGGGCGAGGTCGAGGTGGAGCCGGGCGACCCGGGCTTCGAGCGGCCCCGAGTCCAGGCCCGGGCGGTTGGCCAGGGCCCGGGCCTGTTCGAGCAGGAACGGGCTGTTGAGCAGGAAGAGGGCCTGCTGCGGAACCGTGGTCGTGGGCCGCATCGGGGCGCTGATGTCGGGGCTGGGGAAGTCGAAGGTCCGGTAGGTCGCGTCGAGGTCGTAGCGGTCAACCAGCCCGTAGACCGTCCGGCGGAACGAGAGGGCCTTGGGGTTGAACAGCTCGACCGGCCGCCCCCCGAGGGCCGGGTCGAGCTTGCCGGCGACGGCGAGGACGCCGTCCCTCATCGACTCGAAGTCGAGCCGGCGGCGGTTCTGCCGCCAGAGGAGTCGGTTCAGCGAGTCGGCGGCGAAGCCGTCGTCGCGGCCGTCGGACTTCTGCTGATAGGTGTTCGAGAGCAGGATCAGGCGGTGCAGAGCCTTGACGGACCAGCCGTTCTCGATGAACCTCCGGGCCAGGAAGTCGAGCAACTCGGGGTGCGAGGGGGGCTCGCCCCGGGCCCCGAAGTCGCTGGGGGTGGCCACCAGGCCGACGCCGAAGTGGTGGTGCCAGATCCGGTTGGCCATCACCCGGGCGGTCAGCGGGTTCTCGGGGCTGGCGATGGCCCGGGCCAGGTCGAGCCGGCCGGAGCCGTCGGCGAAAGGTTTGGCCTCGCCGCCGGAGAGGACCCGGAGGAACCGACGGGGAACCGCCTGGCCCGGCCGGCCAGGATTCCCCCGGATGAAGACGTGGGGATCGGTCGGTTTCGGGGCGTCGTTGACGACCATGGCCCGGGCGGGCGAGCCGGGATGCGCGACGTCCAGCTCGGCGACCGTCTTCTCGATGGCCTGGAGCTTCTCGCGCTCGGCCCGGTTAAAGACGCGGCCGAGCTTCTCGGAGGGGATGGAGATCGGCCCCTCGGCGGCGGCGAGCCGGTCGTGGATCGGCGCCAGGGCCGGGTCGGGGATCCTCGCGGGCGGGCCAATTTCCGGGTTCGGGGCGTAGGACTTCGCGGCCCGCTCGAACAGCTCGCCGTAGCGCCGGGCGACCTCGGCCAGCGACTTCGGCGGGTCGACGGTCAGGGCCTTGAGGACGACCGGGTCGATCGGCCGGGCGGGGTCGGCCTCGGCCAGCTTCCTGGCCAGTTCGGCCGCCTTGGGCTCGAACTCGCCGGCCGGGAGGGCGGCGAAGGCCCGCCAGGGGGCCAAGACCGGGTCGTCTCCCTCGGCCTTGATCTCCAGGAGTTTGCCGAGCCGGCGAGCCACGAATCGGAGCCGCTCGGGCTCGACTTTGTGACCCCGGGCGGCTTCTTCGAGCTGGGGGCCCTCGGGGGCGAACCCGATCGCGAAGGCGGCCTCGGTGAATTTCCCGAGGTGATCGCGCAACTCTTTCTCGATCATTGCCTTGTGGACATGATGGTAGCGGGTGGCCGCGTCGAGCCGGGCCTGGCGCTCGCGGTGGTAAGCGGCCTTGTCCGCCTCGGGGACGGGGTCGGGCAGGGGGGGCAGTTCGGCGGGCTCGACGGAGCTGGCGAAGACGCCGTGGAGCGAGTAATAGTCCTCGGTCGGGATCGGGTCGAACTTGTGGTCATGGCACCGGGCGCAGGTGACGCTCAGGCCCATCAGGCCGCGGGTCACCACGTCGATCCGGTCGTCGATGATCTCGTTGGGGTCGTTGAGGAATCGGCGGCCGACGGTCAGGAACCCCAGGGCCGCCAGGGGCCGCTTGTCATCCCCGAGCGGGAGGCGGTCGGCGGCGACCTGCTCGACGAGGAAGCGGTCGTAAGGTTTATCCTCGTTGAACGATCGGATCACGTAGTCGCGATAGGTATACGAGTAGGGATAACGCCGCTCCTCGGTGAAGACATACCCCTTGGTGTCGGCGTACCGGGCGACGTCGAGCCAGTGCCGGCCCCAGCGCTCGCCGTATCGGGGCGAGGCGAGCAGGCGGTCGACGACCCGGGCGAACGCGCCGGGCGACTCGTCGGCCAGGAAGGCGTCGACCTCGGCGGCCGAGGGGGGCAGGCCGGTCAGGTCGAAGGAGGCCCGGCGGATCAGGGTCCGCTTCTCGGCCGGCGGCGAGGGGGCGAGCTTCTTCGCTTCGAGCCGGGCGAGGACGAAGGCATCCACGGGCGAGGCAACCCAGGGCGAGCCTTGGACCGTCGGCGGGGCGTGGTCGCGGATCGGCTGGAACGCCCAGTGCTTCCGGGCGGCGGCGGCCTTCGCCTCGGACGTGGGGACCGGACCCGAGGGCCAGGGGGCCCCCATCTTGACCCACTTGGCCAGCGACTCGACGGCCGGTCCGGGGAGCCTGGCCTTGGGGGGCATCTTCAGCTCGCCCTGGTGCCGGGCGGCCAGGATCAACGAGCTTTTGTCGGGCTCGCCGGGGACCGCGGCCGGGCCGGAGTCGCCCCCCTCCAGGATCGAGGCCCGCGAGTCGAGCCGGAGCCCGCCCGACTGCTTCTCCGCGCCGTGGCACTTCCAGCACTGCTCGACCAGGACCGGGCGGACGCTCGCCTCGAAGAACGCGGCCGCCTCGGGCGACTCCGGCCCGTCCGCCCGGGCCGCCCCGGCGATCGAGGAGAGCAAGAGCGCGGCCCCGGTCAGCCGGCCGACGGCGAGTCCGGTTCGCTGGATCGTCGATCGCATGGGAAGGACCTCGGGGCGCTCGGAGGCGGGGGGATCGCTGGCGGGGGGATCCGGCGGGGGCCGACGGGCCGGACCCCCTCATCATAGTCCGCCTGGACGGATTTTCCAACCATGTTGCCACGGGACTCTGATCGCCGCTGGTCGGTCTCCGGGAGACCCGGGGTGTTTCCCGCCGGCATCGCGGCGGTGGGCTGGGCCCCCAATGACCTTGCCGTGGGGCGACCGGAGCGAATACTGTAGGGCACCAACCCAGGGTGGCCGAAGGGGGTCCGGTCGTGGAGACTCGATGGCGCGAGACCTTGATCTTCGAGCTAGCGGGGCGCCGGTTCGGCGTGCCGGCCTCGGACGTCCAGGAGCTGGTCCGGATCGTGACGATCACGCCGCCGCCGCCGGATTCCGGTCCGGTCGAGGGGGTGATCGACCTCCGGGGTTCGGTGGTCCCAGTCCTCGACCTCCGGGCCCACCTGGGGCTCCCGGCCAAGCTGGCCGAGGCGTCGGAGTCGCTGGTGATCGCCCGCCGGGGGGGACGCCGGATCGCCTTCCGGATCGACCGGGCGCTCGACCTGGCGACGTTCCAGTTCGGGGACATCGAGTCGGCGCGACTGATCGACGCCGTCGGGGACCCGCCGACCGGCGTGGCCAAGGCCCCCGGGGGGCTCGTGGTGCTCCTGGACCTGGGGCCGCTCCTGGCTCCGGGGGCAGAGGCAAAGGCCGGGGCCGGCGTGGGCCCGGCGGGCGGCGGTCGGCGGTGAGATGGTCCCGGCCCGCCTTCGAAGACCTGGCGCGGGTGCTCGTCCAGCGGACCGGGCTGGCGTTCGCGCCGGGGCGGAGGCGGGCGACCGAGGCGGGGATCGGCCGGGTCCTGGCCCGAGCCGGGGTGTCCGGGCCGGAGGAGTATCTCCGGCGGCTCGGCCCCGACCCGGATCCCCGGGCCCTGGACGACCTGATCGCCGAGCTGACCGTCTCCGAGACCTATTTCTTTCGCGAGCCCGAGCAGTTCCGCTTCCTCCGGGCGGTGGTCGTCCCGGAGGTCCGGGCCCGTCGGGGCGCCGGGCATACCCTCCGGGCCTGGAGCGCCGGGTGCGCCTCGGGCGAGGAGGCGTACTCGATGGCGATCGCCTTCCACGAGGAGCTACCCGCCGGCCGGGCGCACCTCCTGGCGACCGACATCGCGCGCGACTCGCTGGCCAGGGCGGGGGCGGCCCGGTACTCCGACTGGTCGCTCCGGGGCGAGGGGGCCGAGGCCGCCCGGCCCTACCTCCGCTCCGAGGGGGGCGACCACGTCGTCGCCGAGTCGATCCGCCGCCTGGTCGCGCCGAAGTACCTGAACCTGGCGCTGGAGGGCTACCCCTCGGCGGCCTCGGGCGTCTGGGGGATGGACGTGATCTTCTGCCGGAACGTCCTGATCTACCTCGACCGCGCGGTGGTCGGGGCCGTGGCCCGGCGGCTCCACGCCTCGCTGGCCGAGGGGGGCTGGCTGATCGCGGCCTCGTCCGACCCGCCGCTCCTGGAGCACGCGCCGTTCGAGGCGGTGGCGACCGAGTGGGGCCTGTTCTATCGCCGGGCGAAGGCCGCCGCCCGGGCGGCCCTCCCCGCGCCGGCCCCCCCCTGGACTTCGCCCCCGCCGGGAGAAAGCCCCGACGACGACCCGGTGGCGATCGAGGAGGCCCTCCGGTCCCTGGCCATGGGCGACTTCGGCCGGGCCGCCGAGCGGACCCGCGGCCTCCCCGGGCCCACCGCGCGGGCTCTGCACATCCGGGCCCTGGCCAATATCGACGCCGGGCTCGCCGAGCGCGCCTCGGCCGAGGCGACGGCGTTGCACCCCCTCTCCGACGAGCTGCACCACCTCCGGGCCGTCCTCCTGCTCGGCCTGGGCCGGGTGGCCGAGGCCGCCGAGGAGGCCCGCCGGGCGGTCTACCTCGACCGAGGCTCGGCGATGGCCCACTTCACTTTGGGCTCGATCCTGGACCGGCGGGGCGACCGCCCGGGCGCCTGGCGGGCCTACCGGAACGCCCGGGACCTGGCCGGGGCACGGCCCCCCGAAGAGGTCGTCCCGCTCTCCGAGGGCGAGCCCGCCGGAAGGCTCGCCCGGCTCGCGGAGTCGCGGATGGCCCGGCTCCTGGAACGGGTCGGGGGCCGCCGATGAGCCCGAGCCCGCCCTCCGGACCCGGTCGCCGGCTCGACTGGCCCGAGGCCTTCGCCCGGCTCGACCGGGCCGCCGAGGCGACCCGGCAGGCCCTGGGCCCGACCCCCGAGCAGTCCCGGGCCCTGATGGACGAGCGGGCCCGAGCCCTGGCCCGGGTCCCGAGCCAGCCCCCGGCGCCCTCCGAGGTGATCGAGGTCGCCACCTTCACCCTCTCCGGCGAGCGCTACGCGGTCGAGACGAAGTACATCTCCAAGGTCGTCCGCCTGACCGACTTCACGCCGGTCCCCGGGACCCCCGAGTTCCTCGGCGGGGTCCTCAACCTCCGCGGGGAGATTCTCGCCCTGATCGACCTCCGGGCCTTCTTCGGGATCGCCCAACCGGGGCTGACCGACCTGTCGCGGATCATCGTGCTGGGCCTGGATCGGGACGAGTTCGGGATCATGGCCGACGCGGTCCAGGAGGTCACCACGCTCCGGGTCGACGAGGTCTTCGAGGCCCCCGGATCGCTCCCCGGCGGAGGCGGCCGGGCCGCCCTGCTCGGGGTCACCGCCGACGCCCGGATCGTCCTCGACGGCGCGGCGCTGCTACGTGAGGAGGCCCTCTTCATCGACCAGTCCGACGAGCCCGCCCTCGGGCCCGGGAGTTAATCCAGACGCCATGTCCATCGGCAAGAAGATCGCGCTGGGCTTCGCCTCCTCGGTGGTGATCCTGGCCACTGTCGGCGGGATCGATTATGGCTGCACCCAACGGCTGATCCGATCCAGCCAGCGGGTCCGGCACTCCTACCGGGTCCTGGAGGGGCTCGACGCGCTGGCCTCGCGGCTGGGGGACTCCGCCAGCCGAGAAGAGCTGTACCTGCTCTCGGGCAAGGCCGAGGCCCTGGAGGCGCACCACACGGGCCAGTCGCTGGTCGAGGGCTCGCTGGCCGGGCTCCGCGAGCTGGTCGCCAACGACTCGACCCAGCTCGGCCGGATCGAGGCGCTGGCCCCCCTGGTCGCCTCGTGGTATGCCGAGGCCGGCCGGCTCTCCGGGCTCCGAGCCGAGGGGGGGGCCGAGGCCGCCGCCAGGTTGGTCGGGCTGGCGCAGGCGGCCCCGCAGGTCGAACAGGCCCGCAAGGCCGTCGAGCGGATCCGGGCCGCCGAAAAGGTCGTGCTCGGGCTCCGCGACGCCGACGAGCGGGCGACCGCCGGCCAGGCCGTCGCCGCCGTCGCCGCCGGGACGGTCGTCGCGGCCCTGCTGACGGCTCTGATCGCCTCGCTGACGATCCGGGGGATCACCCGGTCGGTCCACGCCCTGCTCGAGGGGACCGAGCGGATCGGTCAGGGCCAGTTCGGCCACCGGATCGTGCTCCGATCCCGCGACGAGTTCGGGGTCCTGGCCGGGGCCTTCAACGAGATGGCCGAGAGTCTGAAGACGACCATGGTCCGCGCCGAGGCCGAGGCCAAGACCCGGGCCCGGGCCGAGGCGATCCTGGCCAGCGTCCGCCGGGCCGTCGGCCAGCTCTCGCAGGCGACCGCCGAGATCCTCGCCGGGACCGCGCAGCAGGCCAACGGGATGCAGGAGCAGGCCGCCGCGGTTTCCCAGGCGGCCACCACCGTCGACGAGGTCGCCCAGACCGCCGCGCAGGCCGCCCAGCGGGCCCGCGACGTCGGCGCCGCCGCCCAGCGGAACCTGGAGATCGGCCAGGCCGGCCGGTCCGCCATCGAGGGCTCGATCGCGGCGCTGGACCGGCTCAACGGCCAGGTCGAGTCCACCGCCGAGGGGATCCTGACCCTGGCCGAGCAGGCGCAGGCCATCGGCGAGATCATCGCCAGCGTCGGCGACATCGCCGAGCAGACCAACCTCCTGGCCCTCAACGCGGCCATCGAGGCCTCGCGGGCCGGCGAGCACGGCCGGGGCTTCGCCGTCGTCGCCGGCGAGGTCAAGGCCCTGGCCGACCAGTCCAAGAAGGCCACCGCCCGGGTCCGCCAGATCCTCTCCGAGGTCCAGAAGGCCACCAATGCCGCGGTCCAGTCGACCGAGGAGGTGACCCGGGGGGTCACCGCCGCGATCCGGGTCGGCGGCCAGACCGGCGAGACCATCAACGCCCTGGCCGACACCCTGGGCGACGCCGCCCTGGCCGCCTCGCAGATCGTCGCCTCCGCCGGCCAGCAGGCCACCGGGATGGCCCAGATCGGCCAGGCGATGCGCAACCTCGACCGCGTCTCCCGCCAGAACCTCGTCGCCACCCGTCAGGTCGAGCAGGCCGCCCGGAATCTCGACGTCCTCGGGCACCAGCTTGCCGGCCTGGGGGGGGATTGATCGCCGGACGGCCGGGCTCGAACCTGCTCAACCCGGGATGCCGGACTTCCGTCGAAACTCGGCCAGCACTTCGCGGGCGGGCCTGGTCGTTCCGCCATGCATCTCCTCAAGTCCCGGACGGATAACCGCGAGGGTCTCTTCGCGGTCCTGCTCGGACAAGTTCCGAGACTCCCAGGGTTCCTGATTGTGATGGTCGTACACGGCTGGTGCTCCCTGGCATTTCCGGCGATGGCGAGAACCGAGAAATTCGAGTTTCAACCGACGAATTCCACGCGCGCGAACCGACCAAAGAGCAAGATCTGTCCGAGGATTCCGGCGGCGACGGCCGCCAGGAAGGGCCAGCGTTTCCCGCAAAGCTCGGCGGCCTCGATGAAAGCGGGGAAGGCCGAGAGGACGACCCGCGACATGCTCATCGGGGAGCCCGAGGTGGCCGCCAGGGCAATCGGGACCAGGGTCAGGCATCCCCAGAAGGGGCCACGCCGCTTCCATGCGCTCAGCCCCAGGCCCAGGAAGAGGAAGAACGCGAGGTAGTCACGCAGGTAGTCCAGGTGCTTCAGGATCCGATAGGGCACGGTACCGGGTGGTGACATCAAGGCCCAGTAGATGACCACGCCGGCCAACCCCGACAGGATGAGCCAGGCGACTGACGCTGATCGCCGAGAGAGAGGCGGTCTGATGGCCGGGAGTCGGCTGTCGATCCATCGACGACCGATGAAGACCAGGATCGCGGCGAGGATCAGGTCGAAGATCGGCGAGGTCCGGCAGATCAGGAGGGCCTGTTGAGCGAAGCTCGACAAGCCCTGGAGGCCGGGTTTCCTCCCCCAGGCCCTGTGGGCCTTGAAATGGACGAAAGGATCGCCCAGTTTGCCGCCAAGGTAGAGAAAGAAACAAGACATCCCGATGGCCCCGGCCGCGGCGACGGGCCAGGCCCACGAGCGGGGCTTGCGGCGGTGGACCAGGTCGTCGAACCATTCGGCGACGATGGCCACCGATGTCGAGACGCAAGCCAGCCGCGAGGCGGTGGAAAGGCCCAGGAACCCGGCCGTGGCCAGAGGGCGGCGCTCGATCCAGGCCCAGATCCCCCAGGCCGACAGGCCGAAGCCCAGCGACTCCGTGTAGGGGGCCGAGAAGAAGAACGACGTCGGGAACGTCATCAGGAGCAGGCACGCCCGCCAGGCCATTCCGTCGTCGCCGGTGACTCGTGCCGCGGTCCGGCCGAAGGCGACCAGCCCCAAGGCGAACGCCAGATTCGGGACGATCAAGCCGACCCAGAAAATGTCCAGGCCGGCCGCCGATCCCGCCGCCATGAGGAGCGGCAGTAGTGGCATGAAAGCGGCCGACGATGTCCGATCCGGGGAGTATTCATAACCGCCGCGGGCGACCGTGAGATACCAGATCGCGTCCCATCGATACCAGGTCGTCAGCGGCCGATGCGTCGCCGTCGCCAGATCCGCTTCGATGCCGGTGGGCCACTCGCCCGGTGCCCCGTGTGGGGCTAGCATGCCCAGGCACACGACGAGCAGTCGCGACGCAAGCCCAACCGCCAACAAGGCCCGCCAACTCGCCCTGGGCCACGCTCCGACGCGAGAGGTATCCAATCATGGGCTCCGATGGAAAAAATTCGCCCCGGATGGTGGGCGCGGAGTTGGGGGGATCGGACGAAGTAGGATTTGATAAGAAAGCGTTAACGATTTCATCGTCGCCGGATTTTCACCCGATCTTATCTCCATCCTGGATGGTTTGCAACGATCCATCCATTCTCCGTCGGCCAGGAGGCCACCGGGATGGCCCAGATCGGCCAGGCGATGCGCAACCTCGACCGCGTTTCCCGCCAGAACCTCGTCGCCACCCGCCAGGTCGAGCAGGCCGCCGGGAACCTCGACGCCCTCGGCCACCAGCTCGACGGGCTGGGTCATGAGTGAAGGCGAGGAGGTCGTGATGCCGCTTTGGCTCGACTCGACTCAGGAAAAGAATCGGAATTTGCTCGATTCCAGATATTCTTCGACGTTATCGATGGCAATCCATCGAAGGTGAAGGCCCTCGGCGACGGCCCCCGTGGTGTTCGAGCCGGCGAAGGGGTCCAGGACGATGTCCCCCTCATCCGTGACGATCTTCAGGAAGAATTCAGGCAGCGCGGTCGGGAAGCGGGCCGGGTAGATCTTACGCCCGGCCTCCTTGCAGCGGCGGGTGTAGGCGTCGTTGGCCGCGTTGTTGCCCAGCCGGAGCATCTCGCCCGGCGTGTCGTCCTCGACCACGTTGGGCGGGATCGACCCCCCGGCGGCGACCTCGCTGAAGCTCGAAGTGATGTTATGCCCCGAAGGCCGAACCTTCGCGATCAGGCCCCGGCGATTCAGCCGCTCCATGTCCTTGCTATAAGGACGGAGGACGTTCCGATTGTTGGCCTTGGGCCAGGGCGTCTTCGAGAGCCACCAGACGTATTCGACCGAGTCGCGGAGCCGGATCCGGCGCACCGTGACCCACTCGGCCGGAACCGGCATCTTGGCCGGGTTGTACCAGAAGCATTCCTGGGCCAGGGAGAACCCGATCCCATCCACAAGTTCGATGAGCAACTTGTAATGATAGAGGGATCGGGTCGGAGTGCCGGGGTTGTAGCTCCCGCCGATGTTGAGGATCAGGCTGCCGTCGGGCGTCAGGATCCGGAAGATTTCCTTCCCGAACTCGGCGAACCAAGCCACGTAATCCGCCTTGTCCGCGTTCCCTTATTCCTTCTTGTAATGAAGGGCATAGGGCGGGGAGGTGACCACGGCATTGATGCTGGCCTCGGGCAACGCCTTGAGGACGGCGAGCGAATCTGCTAGATAAGCGTCGCCGAAATTGGTGCTGTAAAATGGTGAGAAGCCCGGGATCTCCAGCCGCCCTCGCCCGTGGAAGAGGAACCGACCCTGGGCAATGCTCGGGCGTGATTCGCTGCTCATCGAGCCTCCCAGGGGTTGCGGTCGCGATGGATCAGCCGCCGGATGCATTGGAATCCTACTGGGGCGAATTCACATTGTGAACGAATCTTCCGGATGACACCTCGGATTGGATCTCGCAGGCGAATGCGGCCCGGCTTCAGGGCGTCTCTCGCCAGGCCATCTCGCAGATGATCCGGGCTGGCCGGCTCAAGACCGTATGAGATCGGCGGTCATAGACTCGTGAGCCGCCTCGAAGTCGCTGGCCTCCGCCAGGGCCGGGTCATCCAACCACAAGATCGACCCAATGAGGCCGAACGGTTCATCTCGGCCTTCGATAAACTTCGTCCCGAAGTCCGGGAGGATATCTATCGCCGCTTGAAGGAAAGGTATTCGATCCACCCGTTCGAGACGAGGATGGGTGCCTCCGCCGAGGTCATCCTCGAGGCGCTCGACCGCTCCGGCCCCCTCACGGTCCGAGGGCTAAGAACCTATCCCAGTTGACGGTATCCGTAGGATTTTCTGGAGCTTGTGATTGCCCCAGGAGAACCTCCCATGGTCAAGGCCCGGCCCGCCTCGAAGCCGCCCGC
>JAABUP010004828.1_pt1 | contig 21533 bp, 21 predicted proteins | sample 5559201 | NCBI WGS metagenome assembly JAABUP01 (sample SAMN10711887, study PRJNA513373) | rock metagenome | isolation source: Antarctica rocks | place: Antarctica | reverse complement strand
GCGCCCAGCACCACGGTGCCGATAGCGGCGAGCACGAAGCCCTGGATGCACATGCCGACCGTCAGGATGCTGCGGGTGGCCTTGTCGTGGATGGCGAAGGCGTACACCTTGGCGCCGACCAGCCCGATCAAGCAGGCCAGCACGCTGATCAGCAACACCCGGGTCAGATCGAGACCGGCCCGCGAGGCGAGGAGCAGTTGCGCGCTCACTGCGGCGACCGCACCGATACCGACCAGGCTGGGCCAGGCGCCCGGGCGGACCCCCGGTGCCCGCGCGGCCACTCCGGGCGCGAAGCCGGTGGACCCGGTCGCCACCCCGGGCCGCAGGCCGGTCAGCCGCGAGTCGGGGTCACCGGCGTTGGCGGCCGGCACGACGGGAGTCGCCCGAATCTGCCACTGCCCCGGGTTGACGTCGCCGACCCGGGTAGTGACGGTGACCCGGCCGCTACCCGGGATGACCCGGTCCACGGTGGTGATGACGTCGAAGTCGTCACCGGGTGCACGCGACCCGGAGTCGATCTCGCGCTGACCGGTCAGCTGCACAGCCATCGAGTAAGGCTTACCACCGGGCACACCATCCGGCGCGGCCGCGTCGAAGGAGTACGTCACACCCAACGCGTGCGGTTCGAGTTCCGCGAGCGGGCCGCAGTGGAACTGCACGACGTCCAGCGGCCCCGCCGCGTCGGCCCGGACCACGGCCGCGCTCTGCGGGTCGGCTGGCGGTGGGACGGGCTGTGCGGGGGATGGCGTCACCCGCTTCGGGGCGGTTCGCTGCGGCACATCCAGTGCGATCGCCGCACGGCGTCCGGTCACTGGCTGGGCCACCGTCGGGGTGCGGGCCAACAGCGGGGGTACTTGGCCGGCGGGCACCTTGACGTTCGGCGCGCTCACCGCGGCAGCCGCTGGCTCAGTCGGCGCCGGTTGTGCTGCTCGGACGGGCTTTGCGGAGCTGGCTGCCCGACGTGGCCGGCTCCGTTTGCTCTTGGTCACGCGTGCTCCCCGCGGTCCGACGCTCGGTCCATCATATAGCGGCTCACAACTACCGCAGATAGTAGCAATCAGAGTGCGCGCCGCAGGTCCGCTGCGATGCTCCCGAACTCCTCACCCCAGCCTGCCTGGTCGGTGCGGGCCAGGCCACCGAGGTGCACTTCGATGCTGCCGGCGGCGGGAACTAGGCGCACCCACACCCGGCGTCGCTTGATCAGCAGCGAAGCCATCAGGCCCAGCGTCATGGTGACCGAGAAAATCAGCACGGTGATCTGCCCTGGGTCGTGCGAGGTCTGCAAGGACACCCACTCGGTGGTGGAGTCGAACCGCACGGAGGTGCCGTCGGCGAGCACGGTGGATTCCCCGGGCCGCAGGTTCACCCGCGCTTGTTTGGTCAGCCGCCCGGACTGCTGCATGGCCGGGTCCAACGCGAAGATCGACTGCGGCTTACCGGAGTCCAGTCCGACGTCGCCCTTGAGGATGTCCACGGCCACGGCCGGGTCCCGCAACGCCGGGAACGACGACGACAACAGGGTGCCGTTGAAGGCCGCGGTCGGAGCGAACAGCCCGGTGACGGCAATCTGGTTGCGCCGGCGCTGGTCGGGATCGGGGAACAGTCCCGCGGGCGGGTCGAACCGGACGGTTCCCTCGCTGAGCAGGGTGGTGGCGTCGGTGGGCCGGAACTGCAATGTCTCGGTGCGGGTAGCCCCGTTGGGGTAGGTGACGGTGAACCGCGGCGCGTAGCCGTGCCCGAGCAGGTAGACCCGGTCCCCGCCCAACCGCAGCGGGCTGTTCACCCGCAGGTCGTAGGGGCGCCAGGTGTTCGACTGCAGATCCGCCCCGGCCTGGTATTCGATGCCGGCTTGGAAGGAATTGGCCTGACCGGTCGGTAGGTAGTTCGCCGCGAAGTTGTTGACCTTCACGCAGAAGGGTTCCAGCCCGGTGCCGTCACCGCTCAGACCGGAGCGAAACGAGTCGTACCCGGCCGGGGAGGAGTTGCAGAAACCCGGGCCCCCGTCGGCCAGCACGATCAGCTGGCCCTCATAGCCGAACAGCTTGCCGATCGCGACTCCGACCAGTAGCCCGATCAAGGAGAAATGGAACACCAGGTTGCCCAGTTCCCGGCCGTATCCGCGTTCGGCCGAGATCGTCACCTGACCGTGCGTGGCACCCGATCCCGGCACGACCGCCGTGCGCCACCCTTTCAGCCGTGCCGTGACGGCGTCGACGACCTGCGGGATAGGTGTGGTCGTAGTCATGGTGTCGTGGTGCGGCAAGCGGGACAGGTTGAGCGGTGCGGCGACCGGACGGGCGCGCAGCGTCTTGACGTGCTCGACGGTGCGCGGCAGCAGGCAACCGACCAGGGAGATGAACAGCAGGGCGTAGATGGCGGCGAACCAGGGGGCGGAGAAGACGTCGAAGAGACCGACCCGGTCCATCAACGCGCCAAGAGCCGGTCGGGCGTTGATGTAGGCATCGACCTTGGTGGCGTTGAGGTTGCGTTGCGGCAGCAGCGCACCGGGCAACGACGCCAGGGCGAGTAGGAACAGCAGCACCAAGGCGGTGCGCATGCTCACCAGGCCGCGCCAGGCGTTGCGCACCGCCGCCAGGAGCGTCCGCCCGGGCCCCGGTCGGGCGGGGATCGGCGAGCTCGGTCGTTCGCGGGTCGTCGTCATCGCCGGCTCAGATCGGGGTGGTGACGTTGGCGATCGGACCCGGCCGCATCCAGGACACCATGTCCCCCCACCAGCCGGTGACCAGCGCGATCCCGACTACGACCAGCAAAACGCCGCCGAAGACTTGGATGGCCCGGGTATGCCGCCGCAGCCACCCCACGCTGCGGACGGCCTTCGTCGAACCCAGCGCCAGCAGCACGAACGGCAAGCCCAGGCCCAGGCAGTACGCCACCACCAGCGTGACCCCGCGCCATGCCGTCGCCCCCTCGGTGCCGGCAGCCACCGACAGCACCCCGGCCAGCGTGGGACCCAGACACGGGGTCCAGCCCAGGCCGAAGACCGCGCCGAGCGCGGGTGCGCCGAGCAGGCTGGGGATCCGCCGCGGCTGCGGCCTGGTGTCGCGTTGCAGCGCGGGTAGTAGGCCCACGAACGCCAAACCCATCACGATGGTGACAACCCCGCCGACGCGCTGCAGCAGATCGGTGTTGAGCCGCAGCACGGCGATCAGCCCGAACAGCGACACCGTGGCGAGGGTGAACACCACAGTGAACCCGGCCACGAACAACCCTGCCGCACCCGCGACCCGCCACCGCACCCACGCCGACTGCCGCGCCACCGTCATCGCGGGACCCACACCCGCCGGGCCACCTCCGGATGGGACACCTCCGGATGGGAGGGCAGCGGCGCGCTCGACCTCGGGTGATTCCGCGCCGACCAGCCCAGCAAGGTAGGAGAGGTAACCGGGCACCAACGGCACCACGCACGGCGACGCGAAGGACACCACCCCCGCCAGCACCGACACCGCCAATGCCAGCACCAACGGGCCGGTGGCCGCGGTGTTGGTGAACGTCTGGGCGACGCCGGCCAGGCTCACGGGGCCGCCGGGGACTCGGCGGCGATGCGCTCCACCACTGGTTGCAGGTCGCGGTCGAGCAGTTCGCGCAGGAACACCGCGGCGACCCGGTGGTTACGGTCCAAGATGATCGTGGACGGGATGACGCTGGTCGGGTAGTTCGCGCTCAGCGCGATCATCGACCGCATCGGCGGGTCGTACACCGACGGATAGGTAATCCCCCGGTCCCCGACGAAGTCCTGGGCCTTGTCCCGCTGCGGGTCTCGGACGTTGACACCGAGAAACTGCACCCCAGAGGCCTTGGTGGCTTCCGATACCCGCTGCAGGTCATCGGCCTCGGCCCGGCACGGGCCGCACCACTGGCCCCACAGGTTGATCACCACCACCCTGCCGGGGAAGTCCGCCACCGACAACGGTGCGTTGGTCAACAGATCCGGCCCGGCCAGCACCCCGATCGTGCCCCGGGCAGCCGGCGGGTCGTACAGGATGTCGGTCTTGCCACCGGGGGAGACAAAGGTGAAGCTACCCCCGGTCGCCACGGCGTCCTTGCCCGTCGCGCAACCGGCAGCCACCAGACTCAGCACCGCCAGCAGCACCAGCAACCGGCTCGGCGCGGCGATCATGACGACCTCCCCGCGGTTCTCACGGCGCCGCCTGCGCGAGCGCCTGGCGCACCTGGGCCACGCTCGCGAAGGTTCCCGGGTCGCGAAGCCGTTGCACGGACCCGTCGGGGTGGACCAAAAAGTTCAACGGCAGCACCGGTGGGGCCGCCAGCGCCGGCAACGCCCGCCCGTTGCTGTCCATCACAGAGGGATAGCGCACTCCGAGGCTGGCGACCAATCCCAATGCCGCCGTGGGGGTGTCCTGCACGTTGAGCCCCAGCACCTCGGTCGAACCGGGTTGCGCTGCGTACGCAGCGAGCACGGGCATCTCCTGCCGGCACGGCCCGCACCACGACGCCCACACGTTCACCAGCACCGGCCGCCCGGCCACGGCTGCGCCGAGGTCGAGTTGGCCTGGCGCGCCCAGACAATCCACGGTGACCCCGGCCAGGGTCGGCACCGGGGTCGCACCGGGCGCCGGGCTGGCCGTAGGGCAGGAGCGCAACGCGGCCTGCGCCCGCAGTCCGACCAGGGCCTCGTCGGCCTGCTGAGCTGTCTCTGAGGGGCCGCGGGTACCCGCCGACGCGGTCGTGAGCGAGGACGCCGAGCCCGCGTTGGCACCAGGGCGCGGCCACAGCGCGACCACCAGCGCCGCCACCACCGCCAGGACACCCACTGTCGCGCGAGCCTGACCGCTCACCGTGCCTGCACCTCCCGATCGACGCCGCCGCCGCTCAGGCTACTACAGTCGTTAGTAGTCTCCCGTGGCGCACCGCACCGGTCACAGCACGGCGCACAGCGACATCACCGCTGCGACGCCACCCCCGCCGGCCAGGACGGGAAGCGCCACCGTGAGCACGGTGCAGGTGGCGTACGCCAGGAGTGAACCGCGCCCGCGTGGGGGGACTTTCTGGTCCAGGTGCGCCAGCCGCAGCTGCAATGCGGTGGCAGCCACGCCCAGTGCCCCGGCGGGTGGCGCGAGACCGGCCGAGTCCAGTGTTGACGCCGAGACCACTTTCGACAGTGCCGACCGCACCGTGGTCGGGTCGGTGGCCCGCATCGCGGCACGGTCGGCGCACAACTCGACCAGCGTTCTGACCTCGGCCGGTGCCCTGGCGAACAGCGGCACCGCAGGTAACGCACGAGCAAGTGCCGCGGTGAGCGCGACGATACGATGGTGGCGACCGGCCAGATGCGCCCGCTCGTGGGCCAGGACGGCCACCACCTCCCGCGGCGACAGGGACGATCGAAGTCCGGTGGTCGCCACCACGATGCCCGGTCTGCCCTGCACGCTGTAGGCCATCGGCGTCGGGTGTTCCAGCCACACAGCGCCGACCGTGGCATCGTGTGTGCCCACCAATCGCAGCACATCGGTGTGTTGCGCGGCACCCCGGCCTGCGTCGCTGAGCTGCCCGCGGGTTACCCATGCCGCGCGTACGACGCACCAGGCGACCACCACGACAGCGGCAACCGCGATGAGTTCATCGGCCCACGACGTGACGGTATGCGCCACGAACGCCACGCACCCCAGCACCGCGCCGACCAGACCCCGGAACGGTGCGTGCTGCGGCCACGCAGCGATCACCACCGAGGCCAGGGCGAAGATCCCGACGCTGAGCATGCTGGACAACCACATCGACAGCCGCACACCGGGTGCACACGGTGCATGCGACTGCTGTTGAGCACGGCGGGTGTGGCCGTGGCGGCCAGCAGCGCACCGACCACCAGCGCGACCGCGACACTCACCGCGAGTCACCGTCGGGGGCCAACGCCTGGCGCAGGGCGATCGACTCCATGGGCGACACCGTCTTGGCGAAATGCAACAGCACCGCCGCGGGGTCGTTGGCCGCGTCGAGCACCTCACGCAACGCCCGCGCCGTCGCCGCTTCGCGGGACTCGGTGGGCTGGTATAGGAACGCGCGACCGGCCATCTCCCGCTGCACCCAACCCTTGCGGTGCAGGTTGTCCAGCACGGTGAGCACTGTGGTGTAGGCGAGCACTGTGGTGTAGGCGAGCACTGTGGTGTAGGCGAGCGCGCGGTCCTCGTTCAGCTCGTCGAGTACGGCCCGTACCGTGCGGGGTTGCCCGGCACCCCACAAAACCCCCATGACGGCCGCCTCCAGCTCACCCAATCCGGTCATGATGGCTCCCACAGACGCAGCGACGAACACCAGCGGGCACAGTGCCCCGCACGCCGACCTCGCGGCTTTCCGATTCTGGCACAGCGGCACCACTGCTCGCGTCAGATCTGAAACCCGAAAGGACACGCTTTCTGTCGCCCACACCGCGGTCCGCAGGGCCGACTCGGGGAGGATCATCGGATGTCAGCAGGGCAGTCGTCACACGCGGGGACGTTGCCGTCCGCGCTGCTCGCACTGATCGCCGACCGTCCGTATTCCCTGGTGTGGCGTAACGAGCTGGGTGGGTTGACTTTCGAGGTCCGGGCAGGGTCGGGTCGGGAGTTCATCAAGTGGACGCCCGCCTCGAGCGGCGTCGATTTTGATCGGGAGATCGCGCGGTTGGCTTGGGCCCGCTCATTCGTGACCGTGCCCCGGGTGCTCCAGCACGGCGGTGACGACGACGGCGCGTGGATGGTCACCGCTGGACTGACCGCAGACAACGCGGTGAACGCTCGCTGGGTGGCAGATCCGACGTCAGCGGTCACGGCGATCGGCGAAGGACTTCGGGCGCTGCACGACGCGTTGCCCGTCAGCGAGTGTCCGTTCTCGTGGTCGACCGAGGCCCGCATCGCCGACGCCCATCACCGAGCGGCGCAGAGGCACCTCGACCCCGCGGGCTGGCATCGCGACCACCGCGGGCTCGGAGTACCGGCTGCGTTGCAGATCATCGATGCGCCGCCAGCGATCGACCAGCTCGTCGTATGTCACGGGGATGCGTGCGCGCCCAACACTCTCATCGGCGACAACGGACATTGGACCGCTCATGTGGACCTCGGGTCACGAGGAACGGCCGATAGATGGGCTGACCTCGCAGTAGCCACGTGGAGCACCCAGTGGAACTACGGGGCCGGGTGGGAGCAGTTGCTGCTGGACGCCTACGGCACCGACCCCGACCCGGGGCGAAGTGCGTACTACCGGCTGCTGTGGGATCTCGGCCCCTGAGCCGAACGGCTCGCTGTTCGCCGCCACCTGCGGGTGCACCAGCCCTGTTCAGCGGTGGGTCAGATTCCGGTCGTGCCGACCAGCTGGCCCACCCCGTAGGTGACAGCCATCGCCAACGCACCCCCGACGACCAGGCGCGTGATGGCAGGGCCGCGTTGGGCGCCCCCGATCGCCGCACTGAGGGCGCCGGTGATGGCGAGGGCGAGCAGGACCACTGCGAAGGTCACCGCTACCCGCGCGGAAGCCGGCGGCAGCAGGATGGCCAGCAGCGGCAGCAGCGCACCGACGACGAATGCCACCGCGGACGCACCCGCGGCGTGCCACGGGTTGGTGAGCGCGTCGGGGTCGATCCCGAGTTCGGCGTCGACGTGCGCGGCAAAGGCGTCCTTTGCCGTGAGTTCCTCGGCCACCTGCTGCGCGGTGTTGGCGCTGAGGCCTTTGGCGCGGTACAGGGCCGCCAGCTCGTCGAGTTCCTCTTCGGGGTATGCCTCGAGTTCGGCGCGTTCCTTGGCCAACAGGGTGCGCTCGGTGTCGCGCTGACTGCTCACCGAGACGTACTCGCCCAGTGCCATGGACACGGCCCCGGCAACCAGGCCTGCGATGCCGGCGGTCAGGATGGGGCCCGTAGCGGTGGTGGCACCAGCGACACCGACCACCAGGCCTGCCACCGAAACGATGCCGTCGTTGGCGCCCAGGACCCCCGCCCGCAGCCAGTTCAGTCGCTGCGAGATCCCGCCGCCGTGCGGCTCCACACCGTGCTGGTCGGAAACGTCGGAAGAAGAGGTCACCGGGTCAGATTACGGACCGTGCACCTTGCCCGCCAGCAAGGCCAGCCTGGCCTGCACTCGGAGGCCATGAACGCTCTTGGCTGTCCGTTAACCGATCGGATGGTGCAGCGATATCCCGGACGCGCCCAGGCTGGGGATGCGCAACAATCTGACCGACGGATGGTCGCGGTTACCCATGGGGGGTACTGTCTACTAGCGTAGTTAGTATCCGCCGTCGAGCGTCTGCCTGGGGTGTCCACATGTCCACCAGTTCTCCCACCGAACCAGCGCGCCCGCCGGTGAGTCGTCGTCGTTTCCTCCAGATCGGCGCGGCCGGTGCCGTGGTCATCGGCGGAGGTGCGGCGGGGGTGACCCTGCTGGGCAAGTCTCCGACTGCGAACTCTTCACCCATCGGCCCTGGAGCATCGGTAGTGGCAGCGACCGAGGCTGCTCGACGCACCACCGGTGGCGTGGTACGACGTGAGCTGATGGCAGCGCCGGCGATGATCGACCTGGGCGGGAAGGTGGTGCCCACCTGGGCGTACGACGGCGCCGTGCCCGGGCCGCAGATCAGCCTCACCGCCGGAGACCGGTTGCAGGTCAGGCTGAGCAACCAGTTGACCGCACCGACCACCGTGCACTGGCACGGCCTGGCGCTCCGCAACGACATGGACGGCGTGCCTGACCTGACAATGAAGCCCGTCGCCCCGGGTGCCGGCTTCGACTACGACTTCATCGTCCCCGACCCGGGCACTTACTGGTTCCACCCGCATGTCGGAACGCAGCTCGACACGGGGCTGCAGGCAGCACTTATCGTGGCCGATCCGAACGAACCCGGCGCCTACGACGAGGAGGTGGTGCTCGTACTGGACGATTGGACCGATGGCCTTGGCGATTCACCCACGGCCATCCTGGACCGGATGCGCGCGCAGGGCATGAAGATGGCCGCTATGGGCGGGATGAACATGAACGCGCCGCCCTCGCCGAACGAGCCGCTGGGGATGGACACCGGGGACGTCAAATACCCGGCGCACCTGATCAACGGCAAGTTGCCCGCGGCGCCCGCCACGATCACCAGTGCGCCGGGCAAGCGAATCCGGTTCCGGTTGATCAACGCCGGCAGCGACACCGGCTACCGGTTCGCCATCGGAGGTCATCGGCTCACCGTCACCCACACCGACGGTTTCGGGGTTCAGCCGGTAGAGGTGGACACCCTGGTGATCGGCATGGGTGAGCGCTACGACGTGCTGGTTACCGCCGGGGACGGTGCCTTCCCCGTTGTGGCCGTGCCGGAGGGCAAGCAGGACCCGGCGGCGCTGGCGGTGTTGCGGACCGCCAGCGGGCCCACGCCGAGGGCCGACCTCCGCCCGGCTGAGCTGACGAGGAAGATCCTGGCCTACGGCGACCTCACCCCCACAGCTGCGGCGGCACTCGAGTCTCGCAAGCCGGATCGGGAATTGAAGCTGGATCTCCAGATGGCGGACGGAGGTCGTCGCTGGCTCGTCAACGGTGCCACTTACGGCGACCACACACCGTTGGACATCAAGGCCGGTGAGCGCGTGCGACTCACCATGAGTAACCAGTCAATGATGTTTCACCCCATGCACCTGCACGGGCACACCTTCGCCCTGGCCGCAGGCCCCGGTGCCGGGATCCGCAAGGACACGGTGAACGTGCTGCCCGTGCAGACGCTGACGGTGGACTTCCGGGCCGACAACCCAGGACAATGGATGACGCACTGCCACAACGTTTATCACGGTGAGCTCGGGATGATGACCGTGGTGTCCGATGTGGTCTGACCAGACGTGGACGGGGTGCGCAACAGCCGGGTACCTGACGACCCACGCAACGGGGACGGAGTGTATGGCGGCAATCACGTTGCGAGGCTGCTGAAGTTGATCCGCGACGCGCCGGGCGCGGTCGTTGCATGCCCAGTGCGCAGGTGATGACCTGGGGTGTGTTGGGAACCGCCCGACGCCAGCCCCCGGACGTTCCTAGACGGAGGATCGATGACCACCTCGCGTCGACGCCTGCTGGCTGCCGCTGCAGGCGTTCTGGTGGCCGGCACGCTCGCGGGGTCCGGTCGAGGCGCGTTCGCTCAGCCGCCGCCACCACCACCACCACCACCACCACCGCCGCCGCCGCCGAACCCCAGCGACGACCAGCTCAACCGCAGCCGTGCCGGGGTGGACGCGGTCGACCAGGAACTCGGTGCGCTGCGGGCGAGCCTGGCCACCGCCACCGCAGCGCTGGAGGCGGCGCAGATCGAGCTGGCGCGCACGCTGGACGTCGCCGACCGTGCCATCTCCAAACGCGACACCGCGCGAGCGGCCGCCGACGCCGCGCAGGTAGCGGCGACCGGCGCCAAGGACGGGCAGAAGGTCGCCGACAGCCTCGTCGAGCAGGCGCAGGTCCAGCTCGACCTCTTCGTGGGCGCCAGCTACCGGCAGGGCAGCGTGGCCGGTTCCACCTCCGGATATTTCGGGGCCGCCAACCCTAAGGATGTGCTCGACCGCGCTGAGCTGCTGAACTCCCTCGCTACCAAGCAACGGGACTCGCTGCGGGCGCTGGAGCGGGCGCGGGTGGGCAAGGCCAACCAGGACTCGTTGGCCCGCGCGAGCCTCGAGGAGGCTTCCCGGCGTCGGGACGAGGCCGAGGCCGCCACGGTCGCCGCGCAGGCCGCTTATGACAACGCGGTCACGGCCAATAACGCGGCGTCCACGCGCAATGCCGAACTGTTGACCACCAAGGTGGACGTCGAGCGTCGGCTGGTGATCGCCCAGCAGGAACTGACCGGGTTGAACGGTCAACGCCGCAGCTACGACCAGTGGGTTGAGGCGCGGCGGATCGCCGAGGAACGGGCAGCCGCCCAGGCCGCGGCCGAAGCGAGGGCACGTGAGGCGGCGCGCGCGGCTGCGGCCGAGGTGGCTCGCCAGCAGGCCATCATCCAGGCCCAGGCCCAGGCCCAAGCCCAAGCCCAAGCCCAAGCGCGGGCCGACGCTCAGGCCCAAGCCCAAGCGCGGGCCGACGCTCAGGCCCAGGCCGACGCGCGGGCAAGGGCCGAAGCCGCCGCTCGGCAAGCGGCGGCCGTCGGAGCTGCTCCGGTGTTCGTCCCACCCCCAGTGTTCGTCCCACCCCCAGTGTTCGTCCCACCCCCAGTGTTCGTCCCACCCCCAGTGTTCATTCCCCCCCAGGTGTTTGCCCCACCGCCACCTGCCGCGGGGCCGCCGGTCGGGAGCCCTGCGCCAGGGGCGTCGACGGTGGCGCCGGCGATCGGGCAGATCACCTCCCTGTTCGGCCCCCGCGGCGGGACCATCCACTACGGACTGGACATCGCCAACAGCATCGGCACTCCCATCGTCGCCGTGCGAAGCGGGACAGTGATCGACTCCGGTCCAGCCAGCGGTTTCGGCCTATGGGTGCGGGTGCGTCACGACGACGGGACCATCACCGTCTACGGGCACAACGACCGCAACACCGTCTCGGTCGGGCAGCGCGTGTCGGTGGGTGAGCAGATCGCCGCGATCGGCAACCGGGGCGAGTCCACCGGTCCGCACGTGCACCTGGAGGTCCTGCTCGGGGGAACCCGCCGGGTCGATCCGCTGGTGTGGTTGCGCAACAACGGGGTCCCCATCTAGCGCTCTCTCGTTCTCGTTGAGCACGTAGGGCCGCAGCCAGGCACGCTCACGGTAGTGAGCATCAACGATCCCGACCCGCACGTCACACCCGGACTTGAGCCAGGCACCGGGGTACCGCCCGGGGAAACGCCACCCGGCGAGGCCTCGGCCACCGAGGGCCTGGCCAGCAGGCAGCCCCCGCCCCCGACCGGACCCAGCCCCTGGTTGATTGCGTTCGGAATCGCTTTCGCCGTGGTCATGGTGCTCATCGTGGTGGGCCTCATCGGCCGAGCCATCAGCTTGTTCTGACCTACCGCTAGCCTGTGATATCGAGAGGAACCCCCATGCGCGCACTCACCTGGCAGGGCCGCGAGAAGGTCTCGGTAGAGACCGTCCCCGATCCGCTCATCCACCAGCCCACCGACGCCATCGTCCGTATCACCTCCACCGGGTTGTGCGGGTCCGACCTGCACTTGTATTCCACGTTGGGGATGTACCTGAGCCCGGGTGACATCCTGGGCCACGAGCCGATGGGCATCGTCGAGGAGATCGGATCCGACGTCACCCACATCGCCCCCGGTGATCGCGTCGTCGTCCCGTTCAACATCAGCTGCGGCAGCTGCTGGACCTGTGAACGGCAGCTGTACGCCCAATGCGAGACCACTCAGGTACGGCAAAAGGGTAAGGGCGCCAGCCTGTTCGGTTACACCGAGCTCTACGGCAGCGTGCCAGGCGGGCAAGCGGAGTACTTGCGCGTGCCGCAGGCGCATTTTGGTCCCATCAAGGTTTCACCGGACGGGCCCGACGAGCGCTACTTATACCTCTCCGACGTGCTACCCACCGCATGGCAGGCCGTGGAGTACGCGGCGATCCCCAGCGGCGGCAGCGTGGTGGTGCTTGGCCTGGGACCGATCGGCCAGCTGGCCTGCCGCATCGCGCGTCACCGCGGTGCCGACCTGGTCATTGGGGTGGACACGGTGACCGAGCGGCAGGTGATGGCCGCCCGGCACGGTGTCACCGTGCTCGCCGGCAACGCCCAGGACGTCGCCGACCAGGTCCGCGACCTCACCGCGGGCCGCGGCGCCGACGGTGTGATCGACGCGGTGGGCATGGAGGCGCACGGGTCCCCGGTGGCAGAGGTCCTGCAGAAGGGGGTAGGCCGACTTCCCGACGTGATCGCCCAGAAGGTCACCGAAACAATGGGATTCGACCGGCTCTCGGCCCTGCACGCGGCATTCGACCTGGTCCGCCGCGGCGGCACCGTCTCGGTGTCCGGCGTGTACGGCGGCGCGCTGGACCCGATGCCGATGATGGACATGTTCGACAAGGGGATCACGCTGCGGATGGGTCAGGCGCACGTGAAGAGGTGGGTGGACGACATCCTCCCGCTGTGCGCCGACCCGGCGGACCCGCTGGGGGTGCTGGACCTGCAGACCCACCGGGTGGCACTGGAGGACGCGGCCGACTGGTACGGCAAGTTCCAACGCAAGGACGACGGAGCCATCAAGGTCGTGTTCGCCCCGTGAATGCGCCAGCGGTGCTCATCACGGGTGCCTCCAGCGGCATCGGCCGGGCCACGGCGCTGGCCTACGCCGCCCGCGGGGCCCGGCTGGTCCTCACGTCTCGGTCGGCGCCGGCACTGGAGGCGGTACGCAAGCAGTGCGCCGACGCCGGGGCCGACGCCGAGGTGGCGGTCGCCGATGTCACCGACCGCGCCCAGGTGCAGGCGGCGGTGGACACCGCACTGTCGTCGTTCGGCCGTCTCGACGTGTGCGTCAGTTCGGCCGCAGTGATGTCCTACGGCACCCACCTGGACACCCCGGGGGAAGTGTTCGACCAGGTGGTCGCGGTGAACCTGTTGGGCGCGGCCAACGTCGCGCGGGCGAGCCTGGCGGTCTTCCGGCGGCAACGCGCCGGCACCCTCGTGGTGATCGGGTCGGTGCTGGGCCGGGTCGCCGTCCCGCTGATCGGGCCGTACGTGACGTCGAAGTGGGGCCTTCGGGGGCTGACCCGCGTGCTGCAGCAGGAGCACCGGGATCTCGCCGACGTGCACGTCACCTCGGTGGCTCCGGGGGCGGTGCGCACGCCGATCTACCGTCAGGCCGCCTCCTACCTCGGGCACCTCGGTTCCCCTCCGCCGCCGGTGACCAGCCCGGAACGGGTGGCCGGGCAGGTGCTGGCTGCGGTGGCCCGGCCGCGCCGCGAACGCGACGCCGACGCCCTCGGTGGCGTCGCCAACACCGTGATGAGCCTGGGATTCACCCTGGTCCCACCGGTCTTCGACCTGGCCGTCGGACCCCTGATGCGCACCCTGGGCACCAGTCGCAGCCCGGCGGCGCAGACCCAGGGCAACGTCTTTTCCCCACGCGCGGAACTGGAGGGCTAACTATCCGGTGGGGTCGTCCAGGGTCTGGTCCGCTTCGGTCTTGCTGGGGTGCGCTGCCGTTGCCGCGGCCGCTTTCGTGCGAGGGCAGCATCGGGCTGGGGTTCGCGCTGCTCGTCGCCCCCGTGGTCGGTTGTTCGAACCCGCGCTACTCCCGGTGATGCTGCTGGTGCTGATGATCCCGCTGAACACCTACGTCGCATGGCGGAAGCGGTCCAGCTTGGACCGGTTCGGGGCCGGGTGGATCACCGCCGGTCGGGTTGCAGGCAGCGCTGCTGCTGACGCCTGCCCTGGTGCTGCGCGGTTAGGGGTCCTCAGCCGGGGTTCAGCGGTGCAGCCGCCGGGCCAATCCCGAGACGACCTCGCTACTGCGCTGCTGCTCGCCAGCGAAGGCGCTGACCACCACCAGCGCACCGGTCACGGCTGGCACCGCCCACTGCAGCAACCGCAGCCTGCTCTGCGCCGTACGCACGTCCTGCGGGGTCGCGGCGGCGGGCGTGGTACCAGAGTCAACTGGGGGGTCCTCATGACGCGACACGGTCTGCCCGACCATTCGGCTGTACGCGGTGACCCCCAGGGCCGCCACGGTCAGGCCTGTCTTGAGAGCCGCCATGCTGGCGACGCCGGGCTGCGCACCGATACGGCCACGATTGGCGCTGAGCTGGCCGACACTGCCCAGGAGGTGCATTCCGATGGCGGCCGCGTTGACCGGCGTCCACCGGTCCCATCCGGCGTTGGTGACTGCCCCGACGCTGGAGTTGTCGCTGGCTGCGCCGGCCGCCGGGTTCAATGCCACGGCGTTGGCAAGGGTGCCGCCGAACCACGCCGCCAGCCCGACGTCGTGCAACGAACGTGACCAGGTATTGCGGGCCATGAGAGTGACTTCCTTCGTGGTGGATGTATGGAACTGCCCTGCTGCCGACAGAGCTGACGGCGACTCAGATGACGTTGAAGACAGCCAGCAGCACCAGAGTCAAGACAACGGAGAAAACTACGGACCCCAGACAACCCAGCCGACTACTGAACAGGAAGAACACGGCGGACTCCTCGGGGGTTACCGGGTGAGCCGGAAGTGCACGTTGCTGGACACGTCCGGGTAGGCGAGTGCTGTTCGGCACGTCACCGCTCGGCGCACCGACCGACGCGGGCAGACGCTACCGAGCCGATCAGCGGGCTGCAGAACGAACCCGTCCAACGCTGCGGAGTAGATCAGCGTGCACCGGTCGGGGTGCTGTGCCGCGTGACAAAGGCGGTTGCGACGTCGTGCAGCTTGGTATTGGTGTTCTGCGACTCGGCCCGCAGCAAATCGAAGGCCGCGTCCGCGCTCACACCCCGGGCAGCCATCAAAATACCTTTGGCCTGCTCGATCGGCGCCCTGCTGGCCATCGCTTCGCGCAACTGGCCGAGGACCCGCCGCGCATCCTGTAGCGCCGCATAGTCGCGCAACGCCCGGGTGGCATGCACCAACAGAACGCGCAGCAAGACCTCGTCATCGCTGCCGAAACCGTCCTGGTCGCGGCTGTAGAGGTTCAACGCCCCCAGCCGGTCGTGGCCCGAGCCCAGCGGGGCTGCCAAGAATGATCGGACGCCGGCGGTTTCGGCGGCGTCGGTGAACTCCGGCCAGCGCTCCCGGCTGGTAGCGACGTCCACTCGCACGATCTGCCCAGTGCTCATCGAATGCAGGCACGGCCCGTCCCCGCACTCGTACTGGTGGGAGTCGACCTCCAAGGTCACTGCATCGGTGTGCACCGCGGTGAACGGGTCGCCGCCCGTGCAGGCGGTGACCCCGGCGTAGTGCGCCCCCGTGACGACCCGGACGGCCAGGTCCACACAACGCTGCAGGTACTCCACCAGGTCGTCGTCATCACTCACCGACCAGGCCAAGGTGGCCACCACGTCGGCCATCTCCTCGGGATAGCTCAACACCGCTCGACGGATCAGCCCCTCATGCGACCACCCGTCGGCCACCGAATGCTCCGACGCGTCCGTTGTCTGCACTTTGACATCGTAAGGCCATGGAGGTTGCGCGCAACCGCCGTGGTGGGATCAACGTCGCCGCAGACCCCGCGTTGACCGCGTCGGCAAGTCTTCCCGGTCGCTGGCGTAGGCGACCGGGTGGTCGAGTCCCTGCTCGGTGAAGTGGTCGTTGAGCGCCTGGGCGAGCAGGTTGTGCTCGTAATCGGATACGCCGCGGGCTCCCCGGAGCACCTCGATGACCTCCGCCAGGCTCATCCCCCCGCCGACCCCGGTGTAGTCCACCCACAGCTGTTGCGGGGTCAGGCTGCTCAGCGCCAGGCCGGAACGCAGCACGGCCGCAGAGTCGGTGGCGGCCGCGGGATCGTCGGGCCGTCTGTTGCCTGGTTTCTTGGTGCTCACCCCAGCCAGCCTGACCGGTGCAGGCGTTTCCGGCGAATCGAGCTAGTGACTCATCCTGACGGCGGCGACATACAGCGCTGGGAAGGCAGCGGCCCGACCGGCCGGGGGAGGATCATCCGATGCCCACCGTCGCCGAACTATTGCCCTATGCCGAGACGCCGATCCGCCGGGTCCGGCAGCTGTTGGCCGACGCGGCGGTCTTGGGGTGGTGCGTGTACTGGTGGCGCACCGCCGATGGGGTGCGCGACCAGGTACTGGCCTTGCAGGGCGCCGGTGCCAGGGCGGAAGCCGCCGGCACCGGGATCAGCGAGCGCTTGCAGGCGGCCGGTAGCGCTGTGGACGGGGTGCCCTTCGCCGGCCGGGCACTGGCTTCGGCGCTGCGCTCCGCGGCAAGTTCGGGCAATGACCTGGCCGACGCCGGGCGCAGCGCGCAGGCGGCCGTCCGCAGCACCGCACAGACCCTGCACACCACGTTGCTCGTGGTCATGGTCGGGCTGGTCGCGGTCGGGTGGCTGCTGCGCCGACTCCGTTGGACGGCGACGGCGATTGCCGCCAGGCGGCTGCGCGTGTCGCCGGCCGGTCTGCAGGTGCTGGGTCTGCGGGCCGCTGCGAACGCCCCGCTCAGTGTGGTGGCCCGGGTAGCGCGGGTGCGCGACGGCGGCAATGGATTGGACGCGGCGACGTTGACCGCCCTGGGGATAGTGGAACTCGACCGGTTGGGCCTGGCGCCCCCACCGGGGTGAACCAGCTCCGCTGCCGTGCGGCTGCCCGTCAGTACGCTCGGTGTTGAGCGGGGCCGAGACGGTTACCCGGTACACCCGGGAGGTCCATTGCGGCACAAGCTCATCCGCCTGGCCGGGGTCGTCTCGGTGTGTTCTCTGTCGGTGTCTAGTTGTGCAAGCGCCCCGGCAGATCCGGTGTCGGGCAACTCCGGGCCGACCAGCCGGGTGTCCACCAGCGCGGGCCCGATCAGCCGGGTGCCTACCAGCGCGGCCCCGACCAGCGGAGCTGTACCCGCACCGACACCGACAACCGTGCCACCGACCACCGCCGCCGCGGTGCGCACCCTGGTCGGACTGGGGGACTCCATCCCCGCCGGTGACAACTGCCCTGGGTGTGCAACGTTCGTGGACCTCTTCGGCCAAGAGCTGGACAGACTGGCCGGTAACCAGGTCGACGTCCACAACCTGGGAATCGGAGGGTGGACAACCGCGGACCTGCTCGACTCCCTGCGGCCAGGCGCCGTCGACGCCGCCACCGTCCAGAATGCCAAGGTCGTGACCGTGACTATCGGCGCCAACGACTTCTACCCCCAGCTGGAGACCTACCTCGCGGGCTCCTGCCCCGGCCTGGACTGCTTCGCCCCCGTACTGGCCGACTTGCAGGGCACGCTCACAGCGGTCCTGGCCAGGATCGCCGAGCTGCAGGCGGGGCGGCCCGCTCAGGTGCTGGTCACCGGCTACTGGGACATTTTCCCGGACGGAGACGTGGCGCAAGCGTTGTATGGCCGCAATTTCCTCGCGGACAGCGCCGCGGTGAGCAGACAGGCCGACGACGTCATCCGGTCGGTGGCCACGGCGGCCGGGGCCCGATATGTCGACCTGTACTCCGCGTTCCGCGGCCCGGACGGCACTGCGGACACCACCGGGCTGCTTAGTGACGACGGTGACCACCCCAACCAGGACGGGCACCGCGTGATCGCGGCCGCGCTGACCGCAAGCCTGGCCACGACTCCGGCCGGATGACCGCCTACGGCGGCGTTCGTTTTGCGTCGTCGACCGAGCGGTGTTTCACTCTACTTCGTCGACTTTAGCTCGTAAGGTTGACGGCGAGCTGAGGTCGATCGACGGTGACGCGTCCAGCATGCGCGCGTCACGTGCGTTCGCCGAACCGGAAAGTCGAGAAAGTTTTCCGGGTCGTCCGGGCCTCTCCCCGATGGCTCGATTCGATCCGATCGCGCTGCCCGACCTCATACATACCCTGCCCCGGCGCCACCCAAGTTTGCGGGCAAGCCCTGGCGGACAACACGTCCGGGGTCCACCTCACGAAGGGGTTTCACCCATGCAAGACGCGCTTCGAAGCGGTCTCAGTACCGTGGCGACGTTCGTGCCCATGCTGCTGTTGTTTCTGGTCATCCTCATCGTCGGCATCTTCATCGCCAAGGCGGTGGCGAAGGCGCTGTCCGCCATCCTCGAGCGGGTGGGCTTCGACCGCGCCGTCGAGCGGGGCGGCGTCAAGAAGGCACTGGCCAGCAGCAAGTACGACGCCAGCGACGTCGTCGCGAAGATCATCTACTACGCGCTGCTGCTGTTCGTTCTGCAGCTTGCATTCGGGGTGTTCCCCGCCAACCCCATCACCGTGCTGCTGGCCTGGATCATCGCGTTCCTGCCCAAGCTGATCGTGGCCATCATCATCATCGTGGTGGCCGCCGCGATCGCTGCGGCCGTACGGGAGCTGATCGCGAACACGATCGGAGGCCTGTCCTACGGCAAGGTCCTGGCGAACATCGCTTCGGCGTTCATCCTGGGCCTGGGCGTCATCGCCGCCCTGAACCAGATCGGCGTAGCCACCACGGTCACCACGCCGATCCTGGTCACCGTGCTCGCCACCATCGCCGGCATCCTCATCGTCGGCGTGGGCGGCGGCCTCGTCGGCCCGATGTCCAAGCGATGGGAGGGCTACCTCGCCACGGCCGAGGCTGAGGCACCGCGCATCAAGGAGCACGCGGCCAATGCGCCGTCGGTGCGCCAACAGGCCGGCGAAGCCAAGAACCGCGCGCAGTCGGCCCCCCAGCAGCAGCCACGAGAAGACTGGGCGCCCGACGACACGCAGCCTGGGGCGCACGAAGCCAACCGCTACTGATTATCTCGCCCTACCAGCACTGACATCGGTCCACACTCGAAAACGGAGGAAATCATGATCAGCACCAACGACATCGCAACCATCACCGACGGCAACGTCATCGGCAGGGACGGCAAGATCGGCTCCGTCGGCCAGGTGTACCTGGACAACGACACCGGAAACCCGGAGTGGGTCACCACCTCGACGGGCATGTTCGGCAACAAGCAGTCCTTCGTCCCGCTTGCCGAGGCCACTATCCAGGGTGGCGACGTGCACGTGGCATTCGACAAGGCCAAGGTCAAGGACGCGCCTCGGGTGGATGCCGACGGTGAACTTTCCCCCGCCGAGGAGGAGGAGCTTTACACCTACTACGGGTTGCAGCCCTCCACCGGCACCCCCGATCAGGATGCCCCGGTGGTGGGCGACGCCGGCGGCGGCCGCCGGGACCGCGCTGACGAGCAGGGCGTGGTCGGACACGACACCTCCGGTCCCACCGACAGCGCGATGACACGCTCGGAGGAGCAGCTGAACGTCGGTACCCGCACCGAGGAGGTCGGTAGGGCACGACTGCGCAAGCATGTCGTCACCGAGCAGCAAACCGTCAATGTGCCCGTCTCGCACGAGGAAGTCCGCATCGAGCGCGAGCCCATCACCGACGCTAGCCGGGGCGGCGCCATGGACGGTCCAGCAATCTCCGAAGAGGAGCACGAGGTCGTGTTGCACGCCGAGCGCCCGGTAGTGGAGAAAGAGACCGTCGCGGTGGAACGCGTTCGGATGGACACTGAGACCGTGAGCGGCAAGGAATCCGTCACCGACAGCGTCGCCAAGGAGCAGATCGAGGTCGACGACGCCGGCAACCGCCGGGTCGGCGACAAGAGCTAGTTCAGCCCCACCCGCTCTCCACGACCGGCCACCTTCAGCGCCTTTCCGAAGCTGGCCGGTCGTGGCGGCAGCCCCGTTGCACCACTTCCGAGCAGAACGGATGTACCGCGATGAGTACCGAAAACTCCGGCAGCAGGCAGGTCGACGACGACCGGGCACCCAACGACGGTCGCCACGCCAGCGGCCACGGCACTGCGCACCCCCGCCACCAAGACACTGTCGCGACTGACAGGGGGGCGACAGACAGGGGGGCGACAGACAGGGTGGTGACCGAGGGGGTGGTGACCGAGGGGGTGGTCCCGCAGAACCGGGTGCAGGCCACTGCGCGGCAGAAGGAGCGCTACGGCGGAGTGAAAGTCGGATCGGCATTCTTCGGGTGGCTCACGGCCACCGGGACGGCGGTGCTACTGACCGCGCTGGTTGTGGCTGCGGGTGCCGCCGTCGGTGTGTCCACCGGGACCACCGTGCAAACGGCAACCACCGAGGCGACCCAGGGGACTGCCACCGCCCAAACCGTCGGTCTGGTCGGCGGCATCGCGCTGCTGGTCGTGCTGTTCCTCGCCTACTACTGCGGCGGCTACGTCGCCGGGCGGATGGCACGGTTCAACGGACTCAAGCAGGGCTTGGTCGTGTGGCTGTGGGCGGTGTTCATCGCCATTGTGGTGGCCGTGGTAGCGGCCGTCGCCGGCAGCCGCTACGACGTGCTGAACAATCTGAACGCGTTTCCGCGCATCCCCACCAGCGGCACCCTGACCACCGGTGGGCTGATCGCACTGGCGGCGGTCGCCGTGGCCAGCCTGGTCGGCGCCCTGCTCGGCGGTCTCGCGGGGATGCGCTTTCACCGCAAAGTCGACCAGGCGGCGTTCGAGCCCATCCACGACTGACTTGTCACCCCGGTGAGCTGGTGAACCGGGCATTTCTACAGTCGGCTGAGCGCGGACTCACCGAACCGGGCGCGCAGCGCCGCCGGGTCGTCGTACACCTCGACGGCACCGGCGGCGCGGAGTTCTTCTTCGCCCACGCCGCCGCAACGCAGAGCGACGAAGCGCAACCCCGCGGCTTGGGCGGCTCGTCCGCCCCCACACGCTGTCGCCGACGGCCATCGTCCGTGCGGGGTCCAGTTGGTGAGCGGCCAGCGCGGCGAGCATAAGAACGTCCGGCAATTGATGGTTACTTGAGCCGGCGGGTGGTGGGCCGGGTGGGCCAGCGGTAGCGGGTGCGGGCTTCGTTGATGAGGCGGCGGATGACGGTGAGGGTGGCGGCGAGGTAGAGGTAGAACTCGACGGTGCTGCGGCGCTTCTCGGTGCAGCGGCGAATCGTGCCGTAGCCGTTCATCCAGGAGTGGGTGCGTTCCACGACCCAGCGTTTGCCGGCTTGGGTGGGGGCGGGTATGCCTGTGCGGGCGATCTCGTGGACGTAGCCGAGTTC
>JAABUP010004827.1_pt1 | contig 21535 bp, 23 predicted proteins | sample 5559201 | NCBI WGS metagenome assembly JAABUP01 (sample SAMN10711887, study PRJNA513373) | rock metagenome | isolation source: Antarctica rocks | place: Antarctica | reverse complement strand
TGTGTCTAGTCATGACTATTGTTACATAAACTCAAAGGGCACTTCAGCATAAAAATATCTCTTGCAGCACTACATATGCAACAGGCAGGCTGATACATTGATAATAATTTGCAGACCGTCAGGCAATCTAGAGCTCAAGGCAGTCCCGCGGCCTTCCATGCAAGACCGGCATTCAGCCAGTCTGAATGGCTTGCGCCAAAGCAAGGCTGTTTCAGATGCTGTGCCAGGTTTTGTGAGCGCTACCCCCAAGGAGTCCATCAAGTGGAAGCAGGACAACAGCATGCGTGTCGCCAAATGATCACGAGATTTTTTGGTGGTCAAAACCTTTACATTATGTACAACAGTGACAACCACACTGACAACTCAGCAGCTGGATTGTGAGCGGCTTTCTGATACAGTGTACGAACATTTCTGGCAAGTCAGCCGTATTTGAAGAATTGCAGTGTGAAAAGGTGTTACATTTTGAAGCAGACTAGGCTAATGTACATTAAAGTAAGCTTGGTATGTAGGCATGCGTCATTCACTAATTCGACACCAAACAACAGTGCACGCAAGAAAAATAGCATTGCAAAACAGAGACCGAATGAAATCTCAAGATTACAACCATGTAAACAATTTAATGCTGTCACAGGCTTTTGGATAAGCTACAGTAGTCCACGACAATCACCGCCATTGTACAATCCAATAAGTCCGCAGGACACTCCTACATTATCGTAAGAGATCACTCACAACCCCAGCTCATGCACACATAGTCCTCAAACATGCCGCCGAGAGGACTGAAGTTGCAGCTGCAAGATTGTCCATTACTGCACTCACTCAAGCCCCACCTGTATCAGCATGCCCCAGGATCTCACTACTAGAAGAACGTGCAGTCAGGTGGTGAGTGGTTTGCCTTATAGGTGCTGCAATGCAGAATAGTTGATCTTCAACCACATGTTCTACCCATTGTACAGAGCAGGCACACTTGCATACTGGGTCTGCACACATGCAGCCTATCACTCGGGAACACAAGTTGCCACTTACCATCCGCAGACCTCAGGTACATGCTTGGGGTTGTCATGGTTCTTAATGGGGTAGGAAGCTGCCTTAGCTATGCCACACATGCCCTGGGTGTCAGCAGCATTACGTGCCATCCTGAAGAAGCCTCCCTCTCCCCAGCCAGCGCCCCTGCACCACACGCACTCTCACTTCAGATTTCAGCCATGGCCAGGCGATCACCCTAACACTACCAACACCTTAAGTGTCAACGTCATCTCTGCTGGCCAGCATTTTGCAACCATCTTGATCAGCACTGGACTTGCTTGCAGCACCTTGGCTATGACATGTCAAACAGACCTTTGCCCATTTCACATCCCACATGTGACTGAAAGCGCACATGTCTGGTGCAACGAAAGCATCAAGAAAGGGGCGTTGGCTGAACTGAATGGCAAAAAGCCTGATTCCAGGTGATGGCAATGCAGCAGCACTCTACTGCAACTTTGTCTTACCAGCTGTTCTTCACAATCCAGTAGTCCTTGCCACTAGCTTCATCCTGCATGCAAGATGGTAAACATAAGTTCACTGCATTCATCTGCTACACTGACATGCATCACTGATAGCATCATCCATCCAGACCGCAGCAGCAGGACAATCTGTGTAATTCTGACTATTGGTGTGTTTGGCTGTAAACAGGTTTCAGGAGTGTTGTGTCTGTTGAACTGTGAACAGACCGAGTTGACAGTGGATTGTCAATTTGGTCAGTTCACAGTGCGACAGACACAATACTCTTGCAAGCTGCTTGCAGCCAAATGTCGGTGGCTTAACATAAACAGTCATTGCAAGAGCTGCTGATCATACAAGACGACACAATGACCAATTTGTTCCTGTCCGAAACTCAGGGCAACAATTGGCCATCAGGTGCCAACTTGAAGGCTATCCACAAGGCTGCTGTGTACACACAAAGCAGCCACACTGTTAGGCAGAGATAGCATACCACGCCGTATCCCACAGCCAGCACACCATGATCCAGCTCAGTGCAGCACTTGCCATCAACGACACCGCTGCTGTAGAACTGGAGGCCACCAGATGCACAGATAGCCACGCTGACAGGCTGCTTGGAGACAGCCTTCATCAGAGCTGCCTCATCATTCTCTGGCACATCCTCGTACCCGTCAATGGACACCACATTCCTGTTAGACAAAACATAGATGACCAGCTGCCTGGTGTATTACTGGATGTCGATTCATGTGTTTTCATGCACGTGAGAAAGGCTGCGCTCTTGACATTTCTCACCAGCCTTGTCACACAATGTCACGAAGCACAGACGTGCAGCGCGCCACTCACAAAATCTTGCAGCAATGCAGAACCATGCAAGCCCGTGGTTGCAAATGTGCACCTGTCGTGATTCAGCTGCAATGTGGACACAGCAGTACACTGTGCAATTTTGCATCAAGACTGGTGTAGGAAGCATCGTGTGCTGTGAAAATGACAAGCTGGCAGGTCCACCTCTTCTCTCTGAGGTGGTTGCACATGAGGCCAAAAGACCAGTAAGGGTAGTCTTCCTCGGTGTCAAGTCCTCCATTGTCCATGATGTACTGGAAGGCATAGTCCATCAGACCTCCTCCACAGCCAGCATCCTTGCTCTGCACACACACCCACACATACAATCACTACACCTCAAAGTCGTACGCATGCCATCTGCTGCAAGCCAGGAATGTGTAGAATGAAGTGATGCCGACACATTTATCTCCCTATGAAACAGACAGCAGATCACAGAAACTCTGCAGCCCAGCAGTTTAACTCATCATCATGATAATAACGCTTTCCAACTCATGATGAGCTAGGTACATGCAGGAGTAGTAACTCAGCATGCACAATGCTTGGCAACAAGGTCTCTTGTAGACAAAGGCTTGACTGAGGCATGGGCTTACTGAGTCACAGTCGACAAGCTCCTGCTCAGACAGGGAAGTCAGCTGGCCAGTCTTGATGTAGTTAATGCCCTCAACACTGCCAGTGGTGCTGAAAGCCCAGCATGAGCCGCACATGGCTTGGTTCTTGACTGGGGTGACAGCACCCAGAGCGCGCCAGTCAATGCTGGATGGAGCCTCCACATCAGCGTGCAGAAAGGGCTTCTCTGCTGGTGCTTGCCTACAGTGGGCGCAAAATCTCAAAAACAGGCGCATGATAGGAAAGAAAAGAAAAGACCGAAAGGCGTCAATTTATTGAGAAGCCAAGTACTATACCGGGCTGCCCAGGTGGCGCATGATACAAAGCCACAATGCAGCAAGGATCCGTGAGTTCACAATGCCCACTGCCACAAACTATATATATATATATATGCTGCAGGCAGGTGCTGTGTGTCAGAAGCTAGTTGCTGTGACAACAACGTGATAACATGCACGCTGCTTACAAGCACGATGCATGGTCAAAGAGTTGCATGCGTACAAGGGCAAAAAGATGCTAAGTGCCTCTCACCTGAAGGATCCATCATGACCAGCCTTGAGACCAAGGCGAGTCTCACGGAACTCCTCCCATGTCAAGTCAGTGTACTCATTCACAGCAAGCTGCATAGCACAGGGTTATTCAGCAGGTTTGACACCTGCTGTGATATGCGCCAAAGACTGCAAAATTGGACTGTGCCCATACCTTGTAGGAGTGATCTTCAGAGTTGTGCTTGTTGATGAGCTCCAAGTTTGTCTGGAACACTTGTTGACGAGTAGCACGCTCCTGCAAATCATGCAGTGCAATTTAAAACGCAAGCTATAGATTGTAACTTGTGTCCCGGTGACAGGGCCCAAACAACCACCCCACCTCGCTGGTGTAGTTCTTGTTGTTTTGAACGGCCCACACCGAAAATAGGTTTGGAAGGTCAACCTGCACAAAGTCAAGCACTGGTCAGACTTCATGGGAAATATTGCGGCCAGTCGCGCCCGGTGAACAGTTCTCACCTGAGCCTGGTCTAAGTGCAAAGTCTGTCCGGGCAAGATACGTGGTGCAGGAAGTGCGCTGCTTGCGATGACAACTGCAAAGCACACAGCAACGACAAGCACACGAGATGTCATGTTTGCGCTGGTTCGAGCCAGCAGCTTCCTCCGCTTTAGGTCAAGAACATGCACGAACCGCTGGGTGACGCATTTGCAGCAAGCTTACGTGGCTCAAGGGTTTTGCGATGACTCACCAACCCTAAGACGATCTCTGGATCTGTTTGAATATGGTTTTGCCCCAGCCAGCCAGTCAGTCAACAGACAGAAGCAACCCCAGGCCGCACCACCATCTCCCTTGCCCAGGCACCTCAACCTGTAGCTATGGGTGCCATATTCTCATGCCTAAGTAACATCTGCGCTAGCATTGCAAGTTGCATTCAAGGTGCCATCAACGCCGTGGCTGGCTGTTTGTCAGGTATGCGTTGCTCCTTGCGCGACGATGCCAACATATACAAGAACAAGGCATCGATTTGCTTCAGCCGGCCTGTGACTTGCGCCAGTTGTTGCTAATTGTCATTGCGTGTTCAGGTTGTTTGGGAGGGATTATGTCGTGCATAGAAGGGACACTGAACGCTATAGCCAACTGTTTGACATGTGGGAGGCGGAGCAGGGGAGGAGGCGTCGGCAGAGTTTGACACGCTTTTTGGGTGAGTGGTCGGCCAATCATTGTCCAAGCTGACTGCCAGCTATTCTGCTTCGTGACTTTGACCTTTGATCTGCGATGCAACTTATGGACTACGATGCGAATGGTTGTCTGTGCTTACGCAATGCTCTTGTATGCAGGATCCGATGTGAGGACTGCATCAGAGACACAGATGACTTGAAGAAATCCTTGTACAAGCAGAATTAGTACCATAAAGAATGTTACTGTTGACGTTTGCCACTGCACAAAACCAACTAAGCAACACACACAACATACCTTGGTTAAGCACACAGCTTCTGGACTGTAACATCTCTTTTGCGATCTCTTTAGACGCTGTACGTTGAAGGCAAGCATGCACGCACAAAAACCCAGCATTTTTCAGTTGACGTATATCATGATGTTCAAGTTCAAAGCACACACGGACTCAGACATGCCGGCATCATTGTTTAGCAGCTCTTCCATGGCCTTGCAAGTCAATTGATTGATGGTCCTGATCTCATCCTGTGTGTTTAGCTTAGCAAAGAAGTGACAGTCAGTACGCCTGGACAGCTTGTGAGATGAGGTGGAGCCTTCATTGGAACAATGATAAACACAGATTCTGCGCTGGGCCTGCGACTGAACTTGGATATTCCCTGTATGCAAGGCACCTTAGCTTGCTTTTCATTGCATTCTGTAAGTGCTGACTGTGCACCAGCAGTCAAAGCATGTGGTATGTCATGAATGCAACCCGGGACTGGCGGCCTTCGCTGCTCGCAGACTGTGTTCCACAATGTTGTCCAAAGAGCCACTCAATCTTGACACACTATGGATGAAGTCATATTATGTGAAAATTAACCAGACAGATGCCGCTATGCATTTTGCAGAGTCTGACAATCTTAGAAAGCTTGCAATATGCTGTTACCGATGCATGTCTTTGAGAACACGATGTGTAGTCAGCCTGTACACATCCTTACACTGTAATCACTGTGAAAGGAAGTTGGCAGATATATACGATATGCAGCAATCAATCTGCTCAACATCTGATTCTCTTAGACTCAACCATAACATGTCTAGCAAGCATCCTAGATTTCCTGTTCAGAGAAGCCTGCTCGTGATATGTACAAGGCAGCAGACTTATCTTCAGCAAGGAATGCTTGTGACACACATCCACACTGTCTCACAGTCGTGTAAATTACCACACAACAGTGCATGGTCCTACACTAGACGCATGCACATCAGCAGCAGGAATACACCAACATATCTTAGGGTACTGTCACAAAGTCTGTACAGTGAAAAGGCATCACACTTCAACAGGCTAAGCATCAAATCTGCAGTAGCTGTAGTTGTATATGCATAGTCTGAGTGCTGCTGTGTATGGAGCCCTGTCAAATATGACTGGCAGTAATCACTCCTTGGCTGACTGTCCACTAAAGCATGCAAAGCAGCCAGCAATGCCTGCATTGCAAACAAGCATGACTGATGTCACTCATGGCATGGAAATATACTGCAGTCCAAGGCAACAAGGCAACATTCCTGCTAAGGAGTCTGTGATCTAGCATACAACAATGTAAAGCTTCCATGGTCACCAAAAGGCTGTAGATCACAAAGGAAAATGCAGTGTTGCAGAAATTGTGAAACGTCTATGTCATACAAATAGACATCCAATGAAGTCAGCAAACTGCACACTGCCAGCAACTGTGCAGCACACAATAACGGTGCACACAGACAGTAAAAATGCTGCATTACCTGATTGCTTCTTGGCAGCGCCAGCTGGCTGTGCAGCCGCACTACTTGGCTGTGTAGCGCCTGCAGCACGCTTCTCTGCAGCTGTGGTGGCACTAGTATTGGTCCCGAAAGCAGCACCAGTAGCCCCCTGGGGTGTAACAGTACTGGCAGCCTTCTTCTCCTCTGCCAGGGCCTTGTTGCCTTCTGTGACTGGCCTGCTGCCCTCTGTCAGCCCCTTGCTGCCATCTGTGCCTGCAGCCTTGCCCTCTGCAATGGGCTCCTCCTTGATTGCACTGGGCTGGGTGATGCCCTGGGAGGGGCGGGCTGCAGCTGCTGCCTCTGCTGGGGACTCCTGAGTGGAGCGGGCTGAGGCTGGAGGTGCGTTGGTGCTCACTGGCAGCTCTGATGTTGTGCGCCCTGAACCTGAACATCAGCACAACTGGTTCTGCAAGCTGCTCATTGTGATGCCACTGCATGCAACTCTGTAGCAAGTGAGAACAGATTTGAGATTGTGTTGCTGTGCAGCTGCTCAACAGCTGCTTGCAAACAGCCTGGCACCTGCCTGCCGACAAGTCTGCGGCTTGTCTGGGCATGTGTAAGCTGCAATCAGCTTGTTCACACAGTTGAATATCTCTAAGGTCAATCATGCAGCTGTGTGCAATGCTCAGCTCAATAGAGTATCACCCTCGCATTGAGTTGATTAACGAACTTAGACTAATGATTATGAAAACTATGCCTGTAAAATTGACTGGAGTATAAATTGGTGTGGTTGCAGCATGGACTGTTCCATTGCCATCAGCAAGAGCAGGTGCGCACTGTAACTAAGATGGTGTTTGTTCACATCCCAAGGTAGCTTTTGGCAGCACCACACAAGGCAGGTTGCAAGACACTCAGCGACATATGTTGCAACACAGTCAGGACTAAGGTGAGTCTCCAAGACAAGGGGACCACACTCTTGATGTTTGCCTCATGACTGCCACAACCCTAGATATGCAGTATGCTTAGTAGAGACATCTTAGTAGGGTTTATTTTTAAGTTTTCAATTTTAGGGACAGGACAGGAGAGCAAGGCAATACACACCCTGCATAGCAGTGCTTCCACCTGATGCCACGCCAGCAGCACCAGCCCCAGGCTGCCTCTTGAAAGAGGAGGGTGGGGATGAGGGGGTGCCGGAAGCCCGGCTGAGGGGTGCGCCTGAGGTCCTGGCTAGTGCATGCTCAAAGACAGTTGTGCCCAACACCACAGGCGGCTCAGGTTGCCCTGCACAACACAATGTGCATGTCTTGTATGATGAATAACAAGCTTAAAACCTGTTTTGCTAACTTGTGCATGTGCAGGCATGCACTTGGCAGACTTCTACATGCAATGCTCTGGGAAATGTTCAAAAGGCAGGCAAGTTGGGTTAAACAAGGCATGAATGCTGCGGCAGCTGAAACTTTTGGTTGTGTTTGGACTGTATAGTGCCAATGCAGCACAGACTTGCAGACTCATGCTGAACAGGCAAACCCAGTGTGTGGCATACCCATCAGCCTAGGTGGCAATGTGCAGCACATGATTCTCACCTGCCTGACCTGCTGACTGATCAGCAGCAGCCCCAGTGCGAGCCATGGGGGAGCCTGGGCTGCGAGTGGAGGCATGCTCAAAGGCAGTGGTGCCCAGCTTGGCTGGGCCAGCCTCTGAAGTGCCCTGCCCTGCTGACATGCCCTGCCCTGTAGAGATGCCCTGCCCTGTTGAGGTGCCCTGCCCTGCTGAGGTGCCTGATGGGACCTCTTCAGTGAAGGCCTTGGAGGATTCCTGTACTGGAGTCTTGCCTCTGATGCCTGCACACATCATGTCACTCACAGAAGTTAGATATGATGCATAATCTTTTAGACATATAATGATGGATGTAAAGTGGAGAGCTGCACAGCAAATTCAAGTGGCTCTCCAAGTCTCCAAGTGTTAGTGCAGACTGCTGCAGTTCATTCAAACTCTTTGACAGCCACATATGTTTGCTGTGCACCCCGCAACTTTACTTCCATCAACATCTGACAAATCATGCCTGAGCTGCCAAGCAAGAAGCAGTCTGTCAGCTGCAGACAACAGTCATGCCATGCATAGCAGGCAAAATTGAATTTACAGCAAATATAGACGATTGCTTGGCAGAGTCAGCAAATAACAACTCACCCTCAGTTGCCTTTGGCGAGCCAGTGCTGGGAGCCTGAGTGGGCTGCTCAAGTGCCCTGCCCTGTCCACCAAACAAACTGCCCTTTGCAGGTGACTCCTTACTCAGCGCAGCGCCTGAGTCCTGAGCTGGTGTACTTCCCTGATAGTTGGTTGAGTCAACCTTGCTGCCTGAATAGGCACCCTCAGACCCTGTGGCAGCTGCTCCAGAAGCTGCGCTGCCTAGGTATGCACTCTGAGAAGCTGTGCCATCTGCCCCTGTACCTGCACTGCTTGAGTACCCACCCTGAGAGATGTCTGTAGTGGGTGCGTATGATGTCTTGGCTGTGCCCCATGATGCTGAGGGGGGTGCAGGCTGCAGGGTACGGGTGGTCTGATACCCCGCTCCACTGCGTGGAGTGTCTGAGTCATAGATAGGGTTGTGGCTGGCAGAAAAGCCTGAGCCTGTCACTGCCTCTGTGCTGTCAGTGGTGCCGCTGCCTATGCCAACAGCAGACTTCAGCTTGTCAACAAAGCCTGTACCCTGACCCTGTGTCTGAGAGCCATCAGTGTAGCTCGTGTTGGACCTGGTGTACTGGTCACTGGAGGTGCCGTCCTGCTTACTCTGCTGAGCAGCAGACAACTTCTGGAACATCTCAGACTCGCCATAGGGCTGACCGTACTTGTGCTCCTGGACTGAGCCTTGTCCACTCCCTGGTGCCTCTGAGGCCTGAGCTGTGGCCACAGCTGGCCGAGCCTGAGAGTAATCCTCGCTGTAAGACTCTGTGCCTGTGCCGCTTCTGCTGCTGTCACTGCCAACACCAACAGCAGACTTCAACTTGTCTACCACTCCAGTACCCTCACCTTGGCTCTGTGCGCTGCCAGTGTAGCCGCCAGTTGGCTGGGCTGAGGATAGGCTGCGAGATGAGTCAGACTCGCTATAGGTCTGACCATAGTTGCGCTCCTGACTTGCAGCTGGCTGACTGACCGCAGATTCAGTGGTTCCAGATGTGGCCCAGGCTGGCCTGCTTGAGCTGAAGCGCCCATCATCACCCTGGGTGTAGCCCTGGTTGATACCCTCTGTCTGTGCTGCTGTGCCACTGCCCACACCAACAGCAGACCTGAGCTTGTCAAGCACACCAGTGCCCTGGCCTTGCTGCTGTGAGCTGCCGGTGTAGCCTGCGCTGGGCTGCGCTGAGGAAAGGTTGCGTGCCATCTCAGACTCGCCATAGGGTTGACCGTACTTGTGCTCTTGGGTTGCAGCTGCAGCTGGCTGACTGGTAGGGGGCTCAGAGGTGCCACCCACTGCTGTGTTGGTGTTGGAATCGCCCAAACCGACAGCGTCCTTCAGCGTCCCAAACAAACCTGGGCTGCGTGTTGGGCTGCTGTCACGCTGTGTGTGGGTTGCAGGTGGAGTGACAGTGTCATCTCCGCCGCCCAGGCCGACTGCATGGAGGACAGTACCAACAATGCCGGTACTGCCAGTAGTGGCATCTGCCTGATGTCCACCATATGACTCTGAGCTGGGCGCTGTCTTGAAGCTGTCTGTGTTGTCATACCCTCTGCTCCCCTGAGCTGCTGACAAGCTGCGTGCCATGTCTGACTGGCCGTAGGGCTGCCCATACTTGTGCTCCTGAGCTGGTGCCTGCTCACTAACAGGAGCTGAAGAGGTAGCAGCTGTGGCCCAGGCTGGCCTGCCTGAGCTGAAGCCCTGGTTGCTGCCTTGGGTGTAGCCCTGGTTGCCTCCCTGGCTGTACCCCTGAGTGGTGCCTGAGCTGTAAGCCTGGCTACTGCCTTGGCTGGCGCCCTGGTTGTAGCCCTGGTTGGAAGCCTGTGATCCTGCCTCTGTGGTGCTGCTGCCCATGCCAACAGCAGACTTCAGCTTGTCTACCACACCAGTACCCCCTCCCTGACTGACTGAGTCTGAGCCATATGACTGGCCCTGAGGGTCACTGTAGTTCTGGGATGCGCCCTGGGACTGGTTGTAGCCTTGGGACTGACCAGACTGGTTGCCTTGAGTGGCATGCTGAGCTGTTCTGTTGACGTCCTCATCAGCATATTGGGAAGAACCTTTGTCAGGAGACGCTTGGGGAGTGCCATAGTACTCGCTCTCAGACCGGCCTGAATAAAGTCACAACACATCTGATGATTAAACAGCACAGGCGCAAAATGTTGGCAACGTCATAAACATCTGATACGGGAGGTTTGCCCCAGACAATGGCTGATCAAACAGCATTCAAGCAAGACAAAACAACAAAGTTACACTTGATGTGGCCAGATGCCCATGGATTTCAATGAGATGTACCATGTTGATTTTGGCGCAATATACAAAGTCACATTTTCAAGCGTACACATCAAAAACAAGAGCTGCAGTCAGCATCATGCTGCCAGTTTCAGCTGTGGTTTGCAAGCAGTCCAAGCAGCAGTTTGTAGCAAGTCTTGATCCCACAGCCAGAGCAGGCTTTCATACAATGTAAGCTTCTTGAGGAAATGCCTGAGTGCGTGAGCAACACTGTCAAAATTGAGTCTGCAAAAATGCGTCACCTGGCGACTGTGGAGCGTAACGGCCAGCAGCAGCTGCTGTGTCATGATGAGCTCCAGCCTTGGTGTCAGCAAGAGACTCCGCTGCAGCAACAGCGGTGGTTGGCGAGGACCTCCCATAGTTGTTGCCACCTGAACCACTCTCCAAGCCAGCTTGCTTGGTAGCTGTGGGCTCATCTAAGCCAGACTCATTGGATCTGAATGTACCAGCCTGCCTGACCTCTTCCACTGCGTCTGACTCGGGAGATTTACCCCAAGAGGCAGAAGGTGCTTGCTGTAGATACCTGCCCTGCTCTGATGTTTCAGATGCCGCAGGGGTTGAGCCTGGCATGAAACTTCCCAGAACCCTGCTGAAGAAGCTGGAAGACTTGCTGGGGCTAGATGGGGTCGACGGCTGAGGTTGGCTTTCTGACTGGGAGTTGATGGTGCCTTCTGTGGAGGCATCAGCAATGCCGTGGTCAGTTCTGGAAGGGACAGCCGCCTTCAGAGCAGTTGGATGCTGAATGGCGCTGTCCTGCTGGATGTCTGTAGTAGCAGACTCTGTTGAAAGTGGCTGGTGCTCAGCGATAGCTACCCGCTCTGTAGATGTGACTTTGTCTGTCAGAAGGACAGGAGAGATTTCAGGCGGTATGCCATCTGCTGAGTAGCCTGGTGGGTAGGTGCTATTGCTCAAGTTGGACTGCGTTCTACCAGCAGCACCTGCATGAATGAAAGGGTGTTAACTTTGCACCTCTCTCTGTAATACCAGCTTGTCTGTTGTCCCTACTGTGAAAGATACCATGGACCCTACAAGTCAGATAGCTTTACCCTGAGTGGCCGCTTTTTGCTGAGTGTAAGGCTCTGGGCTCACACTCCGGGAAGCTTCCTCCATATCAGAGTCATTGATATCAACGGGGTGTGACGGTATGGCACCGCGCGCAGACGAGTGTGATCCGCTATTTTCGGCCTCCGAGCTTTGCTGCGCCTGAGACGACATGCCTCAGCCTGCAGTGGCCACAAAGATCAGAGCAGTGCGCGTTGATGCTAAAGATGAGAATCGCGCATGGGTCAAGCGAGCTGGCGCCAAGCGTCTTGGTAAACAGCAGCAACGAACTTTTGGAAAAAGGGTATACGGGCAAGATACACTACCTGAGCTGGCTCGACTTCTAGGCAGAATGTTCCACTGCGCTCTGTGCAAGCGCTACCGCGAAAGCAATTCCCTCGAGCTGTTTCTTCGAAGTGGGTTTTGAGATAAACTTGAGCGGAGTTTGAACCGCCACTCACCACGGAGACGTTGTGCGTGGAGTCCGTGCACGGTAAAAACAAACATTGCGTTGTGTGTGCAAACTCCTGTATAGCAACTCCAGCGCAGCAGACTGTACGTGTTATAGTTCTTGCTTTCGTTCTGCGACCTTGGGTGACATCAAGGAACCCAGGCTTAGAATTGTCAGCACGGTAGACGAGGCACCTGAGATTTGTCCCGCAAAGTAGTGCCCCGTGCTGCCGCCATAGACCTTCGACCGGATTGCTATCGTTGTGAGGGCTTAGTATTTCTGGCACCTAGTCGACGAAGTCGTCATGGCGCAGAAGGTCAGCCAACCATGCAGTGCTGAGAAACTCAGCTGAGAGGACTGCTCACAATGTGGTCAAACAGCCTTCACAGTGCCACAAGCCATCACACACACTCGCGATATGCAGGATGCTCAAGCTCAGATAGGGCAGCTCCATAATCGAGCGACGGGGAGCAAAACACACTTCTGCATCAGCTGCAACTTTCCAGTAGCTGTGTATGGGCGGACGTGGCCTTGTCTACACACATACTGTCTGAGCTGTGCAAGCGATTTAGACAAGTGTGCACTGTAAGCTTTACCTTTCTCTCCCCAACCGCTGTCAGTGCGTTCTTATTCTGCGCTGCAATGTTGCTGTTGGGTTCACTGTAGCCACAACCAGCTCAGACTTGCACCTAAACCTGCACCTGGATTGCTACAGGTGCAGAACAGATGTTGCGCGGGTAGAGCGCATACCATGTGAGCAGGGCCTGTTCATCTCACCTGCCACATTGCAAGGTTTCAAAAGTGAGTTCCTCCTGCCTCTGAGAATCAGAGCCAGAGCTTGCGCCCTACACCTGCTGCACAAGTGCTCGCAACACTACACAAGTTTTGATTTGATCAACAGTGTATCTCGTGATGAACACGATAGCAGACTTGTTTTGTAAAAGCTGTACATCTGCATGGCTGGTCAGTGACAAGATGCAATAAAAAAATGTGTGATCCTGCAGCTGAGCAGGAGCTTGCAGAGCATGCGAGACAAGTCAAGACAAACATTGCGGCGCACCCAGCGCTCACACCTGTTGCAGCCAGAGGGTTTGCCTGATGACAAACTGGCTGGCTTCTGGACATGTGGTCATTGTTGCTGTTGCACTGCTTGATGTACGATCTTTGAGGATTTTAGCAAGTTTGATTGAAGCACTTGTGACAAACCCCCTTTCTTTGTTTTTTGCTTAGACTTGCTACTGGTATTATGAGCTTGGATTTGTGATTGCTGTTCTGCTTGAAACAAGTAAGTTGATTTGATGACTGTGTTTTGCTTGACCCTCAGTACCAGTGGACACCTTTGCTTGAATGATGTGAGTCCAGACGGTATGTACTGCACATGTGATGCTCTAGCCAGCCAGCAAGTACAAGTCAAGCTGACTAGCTATGCTTGTTTAGTGATTAAAGATACAGACGTTTAAAATAAACTCTGAAGCGCGATCGCGAGGGATCGTGTGTGAGCAGGAGCTCGGGGACCACGCCTGAGTATGCAATGCATTGTTGTTAAAGATACAGACGTTTCGAACTCAGGTGCTACGTTCAATATTCTCATTCATTTACATTGCAACGTGACTATGAATAACGACGCAAGTATTATGCTACTGGGCCATACATACTAGCATGTCTGCAGGTACAGATCATTCTGGGCTGATGCCAGATGGCCTCACAAAGCTGTCCAAAATAAACAAAAGCTACTGCTAGGCATTCAATTGATTTGCAAAAGTGATGAGTGAGTTCAGGTCTTATCCCTACCCATAATCAAACTCAGTTCATCTGATACACTACCGAGATCCCCTCTAGAGATCTTGCATAGACTGCAATCAACAGTGTGTAGCTTTTATGCGCTGTATGTCATGGGGCTGATTGCAACAACACACTTTCTGCACCTGAACAAGATACCAAAACACGCTGAACTGAGATCAATAAATGCAGCCTTAGGGTCACCCTTAGTCATCCCATGCATCATCAGCAGCTCCAGCCTTTGTCGTAGGCGCAGTCATGAACTTGAACTTGTCATCAACCTTCACGGCAGCACCACCAGTGGCAACTACAGCTGAGGGGCCAATCCTGATTTTGTCCTTGAACTCTGCTGCCATCTCCTTTTCTTTCTGCCTGGCCGCCTTTCCAGTGGCAAAAGCAAAGGTGTTACCGCTCTCCAGCTCTGAAAGAGCCTTTTTGATTTGGGTGACCACAAAGGAGTCCCTGTCAGTCCAGAATGAGGTGGCACGGCCTGTGCTGCCAGCTCGCCCGGTACGTCCTGGGGGCACCAAACCAGTCACAAGTATGCTCATCACAATGTGGTGCTAAAAAATATCTTTAGCACGGCAGATGCTTCTCTAACTTGCAAAATGGTCATGCTCATGCTCCTGGGAAATGCAGTGTTGCAATGGTGCTCAACAAAACCTGGCCTTTGACGCGCAATCTTGCTGCTCAAGCAGTTCAGAGTGCTAGCATTGTCTGGCAGCCTGCCGCTCAACATCATCCAAGTGCAAGCTGACCAGCAAGCCAGCTGCTACAATGACAGAAACATGCATTTGCTGCTGTCTGCAAGCACGCTGTCGACAGGCAAGTACAGCAGGCAGCTCACCTATTCTGTGTACGTAGTCCTCAAATTGTCGTGGCAGGTCCAGGTTGATGACATGGGCAATGCCTTTCACATCCAGCCCTCTACTGGCCACATCAGTTGCCACCAGTATCTGCAGGCAACGCACAGTAGCTGAGCAAAAAGGGTTCTCACCGAGCAAGAGAGCACATAAGCAGCCCTATGCTCATAAAGGAAGCTATGCTTGCAGTAGTAGCTACACGCCAATGTTTTTGCCTGGCAGTGCCACTGCTTCATAAGGCCAGGGCACTGCAAGCAAGAAGGCATGATGCATGCATGGTGCAACAACTATTTGCTACTCTGAGCCAAAAGATGCAGAAGCTGCCTACACCAATCAGCAAGGCACTTTGCAAAGTTGCAGAGACCCTGATGCTCACCCGCACATCCCCCTTAGTGAAATCTCTGAGAGCCCCTTCTCGCTCCCATTGCGACAAGCCTCCGTGCAAGGCAAGTGCACTGAGACCCTCTGTGCGCAGCAACTCAGCAACATCATCACACCGTGCTTTGCGCTCTACAAAGATGATGGTGAGGGGCATCTGCTGCCCACTGCTTTCAGCTTGCCGTGATTCTTCAAGTAGCACTGCTGCGACATCATCCAGTTTCTGAGTGTCTGTGGTTTTCTGGAGGGCCTGGGTGACATTGGCTGTAGGGGTGCTGACTTGACCAACCTGTACAGCAAGGTCAGTGATCAATATTACGACAAAGCAGAGAATCATGCAAACAGTCAAATTATGCCAATAGCCACAAGCATGTCAGGATGCAGCAAATGGAGACAGTTGTGGACATGCTCAAGCTCTCAGGACAAATGTCAATGCGAGTGACGAAATGGGCTGTCAGCAATGTCTCTGCAGCAATCATGATGTCTCTCTAAAAGGAACTGAACCTGACTCTGAATCTGCAACAGGATGCTATGGAGGTGTTGTTTCGTTTTTATGGCAGATGGTGCTTGTCAACAACAGATTGAGCCTCTATTCAAGTCATGCCTGCTGGACTGACCTTGATGCGCAATGGCTTATTCAAGTATTGACCCGCCAATGCCTCAATTTCCTCAGGCATAGTTGCACTGAACAGCAGTGTCTGATGTGGCGTGGGAAGACTGAGCATGATCTCCTTGATCTGGGGCTCAAACCCCATATCCAGCATCCTGTCTGCCTCATCAAGCACAACATAGGAGACACGATTCAAGGATGTGTTGTTTTGCTGCAAGTGGTCGATGAAACGCCCGGGGGTGGCAATGACGATCTCAACACCGTTTCGCAGCTCCCCTCTCTGTTCTGAGATGTTGGTGCCACCAACAACAATGGAAGTTCTCACATCCCTTGAGGTCCTGCTGAAATCCTTGATTTCTCTATCTATCTGCTGAGCAAGCTCACGTGTGGGGGCTAGCACCAGGCCCATGGGGCCATCACCTCGCCTTAGAGGCCGCTGATGCAAGCAATGCTGAATCATAGGGATGCCAAAAGATGCTGTTTTGCCGCTGCCAGTCTCTGCGCAGCCCAGGACATCATTGCCTTTGAGAGCAATGGGAATGCCCTGAGCCTGGATAGGTGTTGGCTTGTCATATTTCTTGTGCTTGATGTCCCGCATGATGTTTTCATGCAGATTCTGCAGAAAAGACCATATTAGTTGCTGTGAGTAGATCTTCAAAAATAGCAATGACATGCCATCACTGCCACAGCCATCACGCTCAGTGAACTGAAGCAAATCGAGGTTGCTGTCTGCAGAACATTTGTTGGTAAGTACAGTCTGCTTACCATGTCATCAAAGGCTTCCAACGGCACACTTGTGCTGGTTTCCCCCTCTACTGAAATGCTCAGCCGCTCCCTGGCTTCCTTAATTTGCTCTTCAGACATGTTGAGAGCTCGTTCTGAAGGCTGCCAGTCTGGGAACACAGCTGTCGGTGCAGATGAACCTTTTGATGTTGTCCCATTTGTGCTGGCAGAAGGCTCCGGCTTCTTTGCACCATCGGACCGCGCAGCGTCTCTACTTCCAAAGCTGCTTCCATAATCCCTACTGCTGCCATAATCTCGGGCACCGTCACTGCGTCCGAAAGATCCACCACCACGGCTGTCTGAAGGGGGCGCTGAAGGAGTACCACCATTTCTGAGATGTGGAGGCTGATACGGCATGGCAACTTTTGCTCACTGAAGCAGATCAAACAGCGTCTGATTGCTGATCGTTCTAACGAGGCAGTTCACACCATTGACTACTTGCCGCCAGTAGCTGCTCTCTCGACTGTATTTGGGACTCGCCTTGGGGTCGCACTGATCCCCAACATGGGTGCCTGGTAGTACAAGGTCAATGAACGTGGCAAATTGAGCGGATGCTGTACACGAACAGAGGCACAAAATACGAGTGCTCAAAGGAAGACTGTGCACGAGGGTGCCTGTGCAACAAGTCTGCTGATTCAGCTGTGCATAACACTTTAGTTTAAACCTGTGTGACTGCAGAAATTGGCTAGCAGAGCACTAAACATACAATTGCAGGCAATGCATGCTGCAAAGGTCAACCAAAGGTAGTGGTTGATGCACGAAAGTAAATGCTGAGTGTGAATGCTGCACAGTGTAACAGACCATATTTGATATGATGCCTGGACTTTTGGTCAGCATGTGTAGCACATGCTCAGGAGTTGTTACAAGCGTCCAGCTGCAGACATGTGCAACCAACCATATGGTAACGTGAATTACCGAATGTAAACTGTGGGTCAAAGTACTGCAGATGATGCATCTATTCACTGATCACACTCACAACATAAAACTTGATCAAGCTTAAGCTGACAAGAAGCTTGCTGCCATTGCTGCTGCATGAAACATTCTGATCTGAAACATGCAATTGTAGGTGACCCGCTTATGTTCCAGTGCAGACATTGTCAAACTCACAAGGCATTGCTTTGGCAGCAGCTTGTCCAGCTGTGTACTGCAGCTTGTTGCTGCTTTAATTCACTTCAAGCTGTGGCCTTGTGCACAGCAAACATGACACTCAGCTGACGCAGCAGACCTTGGAGCTGCTACCGGGCTAAGAACAAAATGCAACCTGCAGCACAGCATATGCACCTTGCTGCTCTTACGCTGCAAGTAATCATAATCATGCATGCTGTACCTCTAAGACCATGCAAAAAGAGCTTTGCCATGCTGTGCCTAGCGTGCCTTTGGTCTCTTGTTGGGGCTGTGTTGGGTTGTATTGATGATGGCAGGGATGCATGAGAGCAAATACCAGAGGTGGCCAAGGTTGGACTCACATGAGGTGCAAAGAGTACATGGCATGCGCACATGAATTACAGGCATGCACAGGGGCAATCGCATCATACAGCAATGAAGTACAGGCTCACCGCGCATGCAACAAGCCATCACACAGGTGCGCTGAATCAGTCACGCATGTTTGTATGAAGGGGCTGCATGATGCTGTCAGCAACACGCTGAGCTTGTCATGCAAGCCAATCTTGAGAAGCTGATTGCAGCGCAGTGATCAAGATCCCCAGCACCAACCCCCACCACATGGTATCGCAGCGGAAGTGGACCTAGATACACCCGGGGTGGGGTCTGCCACCAACCCAGGCACGCCAGGTCCACAGTTATGCGGCCCAGTCCCATGTTGAGCCCTGCCTCATGTCAATTTGAATGTTAAGTGCTGTCATCTGACATACCCTTTGAGGAAAGTACCAAATCTGCACTTCCTCCAAAGGTACGCACAAGTCTTGACAGCTGAAATGGTCACATTCATCTCCAAGCTTGACACAATGCTGGCAACAAGTTGCGCCATGTTCTTTTGTGAGGGCGAAGAGGAAATTGAGATATCTGAAGAGGCAACAGGCATAATAATAAACATGCTTGAAATCCATCCAAGAAGCTGCTGCTGCTCTTTCAGGTTGCTGTGTAGTGTGCAGGGTAAAGTCCCGAGGCGCAGCGACCCTGCATACTAGCAGAGTGCTTGGTCATCGATGTCTGCAATTGCACGGTAAGTGCATGCGCCACATGTGCCGCGTTCAGGAGGTAAACGCGTACAGTACGGCGTAGTAATTGCATTAGGGCTGTTTGACAGGAGAGAGGCTGCATATGCATAATAATCATACAGATTAGGACACTTGAGAAGAGCGGCAAGAACTCAGCGCAAAAAGTGAAGACTGCTTGCAACAACACATGTTTTGGGGTGCAGCAGCGTCTGCTAGCAATGTTTGTGTGGCTTGCTCAGCAGACAAGCCAACTTATTTTTGAGGATATGCCACTGAGTTGCAGGTACACTGCATCAAAATTGCCCTTTGCCACCAGGTCATTGTTGACAGCAGTCAGCAGTGCAAGCTGTGCAGTGTACTGCAGACACACCGGTGTTTGTGAATGTCAGCTGCAAAGCAGCTGGGGAGTGTTCCAAGAGATTGGTGCCTGTGTGACATGTGGATACTTCTGAACATATGGAGAAATGGAGATCAACGCTGCTGCTGCATCAGCTGCAGGACTGCCGAAAATCACAGATGCGGCGATAGGCACAGCAGCTGGCAAAGCTGCAGCTGGCTGTAGAGAGTGTGCACGGTTATTGCTGGAAGACCTTCATCGTTGTTGTTTCGCTTCTTGAAGACTGCCTGTGATACTTTGGCTCAAGACGGTCGTGCTGTCTGAGGGCAAACATGCCAGATCACTTGCCGATCGGTACAAAAAGCTGTTCCGCAGTGGGCCGTAGATCCTTCAAGGTACTTTGAGGTCTCTGCAACAACTCCTGCAAGCAATGCGTGGACAGTAGGTGCTAGTAGACTGTCATCACTGTCTGGCGCTGTGCTTCAGCACAAACTTGCTGCAAAGATAGCAGAACCAAAAGCAGACTCTGCACATGCCAGCAAATTTGTGCCAGGAACGTGATTGTAGGCAGAAATTGGCCGCGAAAGTTGGCAGGGTTTACATTTTCATCGTCGGGATAAATGTTTTTACGCCGGCGCGGATTTAAAATGGCCCATTTTACATCCGCGCCGGCATAAACTTGCCAGCTTCCTTAACAGCTTCGAAGAGCTTCGTCCAGAGAATTTTGCACAGCCGACCCTAGCAAAACCCTGTGCAACTTGCAAAGCTTTGTTTCATACGCACGCTCTGCTGCTTTTGCGCTGATATGCAGTTACGCAAGCTCGCCTCCACACTAGGTATTGAGTATTGACTGTCTGAAACTCTGGTGACTCAAAGTCCCTGCTGTTCCTTACCGGCGACTGTGCAGAGCTGTGCGTTGACCAACAATGTTTGGACTTAGCCTTCACACGCCCGTGAAGAGCACCATTTAGAGTGCAGCAAAATGCACAGTCGCCGCTGATAAACTCTGGTTACATTGCGTGTCAGTATCGCATCGAATTGGGAGGCTACAAGCAAAGGAACAGCTTGTATAGTCTCAGTATGAAGCATCGAATAGCCATGCGCAACTTGGGCAGAAGCTCAGCACACAGAAAGTCAATGCTGAGGTGAGATGCTTCAAAATCGCTCTGCTTCTTCATTTGTAGGATAACATAAACGCACATACTCGGTGCTATTGTTTTTAGGACTATGGTGTCCCAGCTGCTGAGGTATGAAAGGATTGAGACAACGGTTGCGAAAGCAAAGGAGCTCAAGCGTCTTGCAGACAAAGTTGTGACCATTGCAAAAGAGGTGGTGATCAGCAGTCTTGATTCTCATGTGCACTGTCATCAGTATCCTCAGTGCTGACTATGCCCTCAAATGGTTGCAGAACAATTTGCATGCAAGACGAAAAGCTGCTGAAATTGTCCGCGGTGATGATGTCATGCATAAACTCTTCACAGAAATAGCAGAGAGGTACAAGCACAGACAGGGGGGATACACACGCGTGCTCCAGACGGGACAGAGGCCCAATGATGCTGCACATATGGCTGTTATAGAGTAAGATTGCCTTGCTTCTTCACCCACATAGTAGTACAGCATGAAGAGTGTTGCCTGCGTGTGTCATGCAAGAAGCACCTTCATCTAGTTGTGTGCCAGTTCAAAAACTTTTTGAATGTATGTATTCACTTTGCTGCAGGTATATAGACAGACCGGGGGAATTGAGACCCGCTCGGCCACCAAAAGTCAACCCCCTTCTACCTCAGGCAGCACAAGCAGCAGTCAGATCAACAGACCAGCCTTCTAGATAGCGTCTTTTGGTTTGCCTGGCATCGAGCTTGTATTTCTTCAGTCTCCATCAGCACCTGAACCTATGGAGCATGCTGGCGGGCACATATATACTGCAGCTTTTCAGAAGCAATTTACTGGCAGCACTAAACACATGAGAGACTGATCACGACAGCAGACAGACTCTGATGTGCATTTGATTCGATATGAGGTTAAGCAAGATGCTCCAACACATCGACGAGGTCACCCCGCAAGCCTTGCATCAGCTTTCCTTTGATGGGCATTTTTGCTGCCGCCATCGAACCAGTGGTCAAATGCTCTTCTGTGGGCAAGAAGTGCATAGTACTGATGCTGTTGCATGCGCTGAAAGCTTGCACATGAACTACAGTATGACTAGGGTGCTTGTGAAATGTCAGCCCAGCTGTTGCAATGTGCAGACTCCTGTTGTCAGGACAAGAAGAAGAAGAAGAAGATTACAAGCTTTGGCCAGCCAACAAGTCTGATCGCTCGTGGCAGAGCCTCAGCAACCCTGCCAAACGTCATTCATTTGTGTCAAA
>JAABUP010004826.1_pt1 | contig 21536 bp, 24 predicted proteins | sample 5559201 | NCBI WGS metagenome assembly JAABUP01 (sample SAMN10711887, study PRJNA513373) | rock metagenome | isolation source: Antarctica rocks | place: Antarctica | reverse complement strand
ATCCTGAACCAGCCAGGGCCAATGTCTGCCACCCTGTGCATTGCAAACGTGTTGTGCCTACTTTGTTCATCTGCTTTTTTGTGAGTTTTGTTTGTTTTTCAAGGTCCTGAATCAGCAGCCAGGGCCAAAGTCTACCACACTGCACATCACATACCTGTCATGCCTACTTTGTTTCATCTGGGCTTTTCACTCTAGTGCTCAGGCTTTGTTGGGCTGAACTTCATTGCGTCTCTGGTGCTGTGCACTTTGCTTGTTCAGCAATCAGACAGGGTGACTCATTGTCTGAATGTTAACAATAATATTTCGACATTTACTATGATTTATAAGATACTTACTTATAATGTTAATAGTTACTGTAATTTGTAATATTGTTATCAAAAGTCAGACAGGGTGACTCCTTGTTTGTCTGTTGAACAAGTCAAGTACACAAACAGGGAAGCCCAATGTATCTCATTCTTGGGCTTTTCTGTAATCAATGTCGAAAGGCTTACTTCCAAAGTGCACAGCACCAGAGCTGCAATGAAGTTCAGCCCAACACTGTAACACCAAGCGTTGTGTACTGTAGGTCCTAACACAGTGGCCATGCACAATTTTGGTCGTATAGACTGATACCACATGCAAGCTGTGTGGCTGAAACGCTGTTTCATTGTATATAGCACATCATCAGGTAGTTGCTGAAGCAGCTCCCAATGCAAGACCAACAGAAGTCACAAAAAAATGCTTGTTTATTGATTTATAAATCAAAAACATAAGTCAATTTTTGATTTTGGTTTTTTGTGTGTGTTGAACCAGTAAGTCAGGACATGAGTTTGTTTTGTGATGTGTCAAAAAGAAGGACGCTAATCATGAGGCAGTTGTTACTAAAAGACTGAGGCCGTCAGAGGAGAGCAGACGTTGTTGCCAGCCTCCCAGCTGCATGTTGCTGAACATGCAGTGATTCAACATTGTAGATGCAATCATCTATCATCATCATAATGGTCATCATCACCGTCTCAACCGCATGCTGCTGATCATGCAGTGATTCAGCATTATAGATTCAACATGCAGCCTGTTCTTGCAGGCTTGAGTACTGCTAGTCTTACTAGTCATTTGCAGTACGACAAAAATCCAGAAGACTTTGCCACCTCAAGTAAATACTGCTTGACCATGATTGAACTGCATGTTCAGCAACATGCAGTGATTCAACATCATGCATTCAACCTGCAGTGATTCAACTGCATGTTGCTGAACATGCAGTGGTTGCAGCTATCCCTGCAGCTGCCCTCTCTGGTTGCTGGGTTTGTTGACTTTGTTGGCTTTGGTTATGGTTGTTGGCTTAATAAGAAAAAAGAAAAAAAACGAAAATATTCTTTGTTTGCTGAAATTCATGGACTCACCTGAAGATCTCATCATCTGGTAAGCTTCCCTTCTCGACAACAGGAGGAGGGTCAGTAGTGAACAGCACAATCTCATCTCCTAGTGTTTTCCTGGCCAGCTTCACAAGATGCCTCATATACTGCTTGTCATGAGCATCGCCAATGAACCCATACTCGTTTTCCAACTGCAACCACCATGAATGTGAGCATTTGGCACAGTAGTCAAAAGCTATCTGCCGAGTCAACAGGTTTGCACTGAAAGGGCGCGTAGCATGCGGATCGTTGACAGGGTAGGTGAGCGAGTGAGCGAGCGAGCGGGTGGGTGGGTGGGTGTGTGGGTGGGTGGGTGAGTGACATGATGGACAGCAAGATGAAAGCAACAGCCCTGCAAGACCGTACATTGAACGTTGCATATGCATAGCAGTTTCATCCTGCTGCCTTGCAGCAGTGAAATTCATTGCTGCAAGGCAGCAGGATGCAACTGCTATGCATATGCAGCATTCACTTGCAAGCAGCAGCAAGTCCATAGCAAGTGCTGAACAGCAGTTGCTCTGGACTTGTTGCTGACTATCACAGCAAACGCTCACACTCCCTATGTGACTCACAGTGTGTTTGGTGCTTGAGACAGCTTGAAAACCAAATGTCTGTGAAATAAGCAAACATACTTCATGTGCAATTGATTCTGTATCATCGTGCTTGGAGCTGAGTTGGAAGGTACAAGCATGATGTTGCAGAGTGCATCTCTGGCTTATCTGTGTTGTTCCCTTGAAAACATGTCTTACAACTGACAAGCCATGGCTCATTGATCAAGTTTACGTTCTAGAGCTTGTAGATCTACAGCATGATTATCAAACGTGTCACAAGCATCAGAACTGCTGAAGCTGTTTTTGGTCGACTGGTTGTCTCAGGCGTTGTCATATGACACGTGCACGCATGTGGGGTACCAATACACAGGGATGTCCTTTGTTGCTGTGGGGAGCAACAAAAGCTAGGTTTGCCAGTAGATGTCTAGCACAGCAAGCACATCAGCATCAAGGGGAAGTCAGGTAGCTGACCTGGTCGGAGCCCAGTTGTTGAGGGGTTGATCTGCCACAACGCTTTCAGACCTCCGCTGGTTGGCAGCCAATGCCAGGCGAGCCATGTCCACCAGCTCACCAGCGCATGCTGCATGAAGACAAGCCTGTTAGGTTGTACGGCCTGTGATGGACGAAACATGAAAAGTTCCAGAAAGACTGCACTACTTGCACATGTGGACAGTACGCAGTCTGGAGTGAGTTGCCAACAGTTTGACGTGAACGCAACAACATACAGACCAAGCTTGACTTAAGTGCCAACAGTCACATGTCTTTGTCACAAATGGCTTGGGCAGTTGGGAGGGTCAGTATCTCCTTTCAAGTTCAAGTCGTGCAACAGAGATCTCTGTTGCAAGACATGAACATCAAAAGAGATACCAACTTTGACAAAAAGCAACTGACGTCAAAGCGATGATGCTGAGGACATGAGTAGCAAACTTGATCAGGATCCTCCGGACTTTCTATGCTACATGAGTGAGTGAGTGAGTGAGAGAGTGAGTGAGTGAGTGAGTGACTGACTGAGTGATTGAGTGAGTGAGTGACATGATGGACGGCAAGATGAAAGCAACAGCCCTGCAAGACAGTACAATGGATGCTGTATATGTATAGCAATTTCAACCTGCTGCCTTCCAGCAATTAATTTCACTGCTGATAGGCAGCAGTGTGCAACTGCTATGCATATGCAGCATTCACTTGCTAGTCGGCAGCAAGTCTACTGCAAACGCTGTTCAGCAGTTGCTCTGGACTCATGAGTGATCACTGCTGGCTAGCGCAGCAGGCGCTCACACGTCCTGTGTGTCACGTGACTCACAGTGTGTTTGGTGCTTGAGATAGCTTGAGAAGCAGATGAGTATGAAGTGAGCAGGCATACGTCATGTGCAAAAGCCTGCTGTGACTCTTTTCAAAACATCACATGTGCATGCAGCTCAGCTGAGGTACATTTTCTTCAGTGCATATTGTGTCAAATTGTGCACAAGAGGGTTCATCTGGCAGCGAGTCATACTGTACACATGTGCCTTATGATATGCGCTGCAGGCAAGGCCCTGTTGATACTGGAAGTTGCGCCAGCATAACCTATTGTCTGCAGAACACCTTGGATGGCTGGCCACAAATGCTGTATGTACCCTGATGTAATAGGTTCGGTGAAGCAGCAAGGAAGCTATCGTGCATTCCATACTTGGCTTCCATGCAGACCACACATGAGTTGTCTCTGAGTCATATCACGCTGATCCGTGTATTGTGTCAGGCTAAGTCATGACAAGTAAGATCAAGTCAAAGTGGTCCCAAAACACGAGCCTGTGTTGAGACAGTCGATGCAGCAGCTTCACAGGCACAGCCTGGCCAGCCAAGAGCAGCAGGAATCTAAGGCAACCCCTGGCTGCTTTGTCCAGAACGGCACAACAGTCAGAACAAAGCCTTCAATTCTTGCTCACAACATCTGTCAACATGTGGCACTAGCCCTGCCCAGTTGCAGAAGTTTCACAAGCAGAAATTGCGGCGGTGTTTGAGAGCTGCATAGTAGCTGTGTATGGGTGACTACGGTCACCCATATTCCCGCTCGCTGTTTGCCTTGCCAGAAGATCTAGAAGTAGCCCCTGATGCTGTTTTGGCAACTGCAGCTAGTTTGACAGGCATGATTGCTTGCGTGTCGAGCTGCTGAGTGCAGGAATGCTCATCATACCGACTTTTGTGCCCCATATGTTGCTGTGTTGCTGGAATGCCATTTTGGTGCTTTTCAACTCCACTAGCACTACCATGGCATGAAAGCTGCCAGAAGGTTTCACGCCACGGTGGTGCTGATGCAGCTGATAAGCACTACCATGGCATTTGAGCAAAACAGCAACATAAGGAGCATAGCTGAAAAAGAGGGTTTTGAAAAAAGTGGCCGCCAGGTCTCAAAGCCCTCAGCTCCAGCAGCTGGGCCGAAAACATAATGTGCAGATGCATCAACAAACATTTGCATGCAAGATAGCTGCCAACGACACAGCTTGAGCAAGTTTGTACTGGCAAGCGTGTGCTGACTAGGATCAGCCCAGCTTGACTAATCCAGTCCTGGGCAGTGAACTTTGGTCGACTAGTTATGTTCATTTGAGGATCTCTGGTAAGCGTGCCTTTTAAAAAACAAGGCAAGCCTCAATTTGGTATACTACAGCATTATCATCACTCGTGCCACAATCTGCACAATTGTGTTTCATGAACTTGGCTGAAAGCTTCCTTTCATTGACTGATTGTCAGGCATTGTCATATATGAGTCAAGATCTGAATCAGATCCAATGTAGATGTTTGGCCTTTCTGGCTGTTGGGAGCAGAAGCAGCTAGGCCTATTGCTAGATGTCTGGCACAACATGTTAAGCAGCATCAAGAAGAACTCAGGCAGCTACCTGGTCAGAGCCCAATTGGTGACTCACTCAAGAGGCGTTGATCTGCCACAGTGCCCCCAGACCTCCAGTTGTTGGCAGTCATTGCCACTGCCAAGTGAACCATGTCCACCAGCTTATCAATGCACTCTGCAGGAAGACAAGCATATTAGTGTGTGCAACCTGTTTAATGCCTCAAGACATAGGGTATGTAAGAACGACTGCATGCCGATGACATGAGCAGCAACCTTGACCGTCAATACGCACTGCTTTTATACCGGCAAGCGAGTAAGTGCAAGGGAGGGAGCAATGCGTAGGTATTTAGCCCTCACATATGCAGCTAACAATGCACATTGCATGTCAGCTCAAGGTCCAGCTGGAGGCCACCCAGCCATCGTAGGGTAGGTGAAAAAGGGCGTCCATAAACCCAGCCCTTTTTCACGCACCCCACAAAGGCGGTAGCATATACCTACTGCATTGGAGGTGGAGAGCCAGAACATTTTTGATTTGTTTGCCAAGGCCATGTTGTCGTGGAATCCTGTGGCTCACAAATAACACTTGCCCCCTTGCTAGTGCTGGGTGATCAGGTCACATCTAGGGGAGAGGCTTGAGGGGCCAGCCTGGGGCTACCTCAAGCTGCAAGCGTCCAACCAAACAGAGACTTGCGCTGCTTGCATGTGTCCTTCGTCAACCTAATGGGCTCAGGGCCAAGGTCACTGCTCTACTTTTAATTGCTAATTTGCATTTGTATCTGTTAGGCTAATGCTGCCTTACAAGCATTTGCAAGCAATACTTCTTGCAGAAGTAGCACTTGCAGAAGTAGCATATCAGGAAAGCAGATAACCTTCTCCTCTGTCAAATCAGCATTGTCTGTCCAATGATCAGTTGACTGCATTGCAGGTGGATTGCCTACTCTATAATGGTAGTCTTGCCAGTCTCGAGGCGATGGTAAGTAAGTCAGCCAGGCAAATTGTGCTCAGGCTGGGCCAATCTACTGAACTTCTGAACAAGCGACATGTAGGTTGAAAAATCTACACGTATTGTGTTCAAGGCTTCAGTATACTGACGCTAGTGCATCACATGTACATGTGTTGCACCTAGGCTCTATAGGCATGCGTGCAGAGCAGCAGCTATTGCACATTGCCTCTGATGCTTGTTAGCAACTTCAATGTGCCACGGAATAGCTAGAAAGGGTACGTGGGTTGCAAATTCAATGCAGATGCAAGCTATGTGGCAGCAGCAGAAGCAAGTCATGGATGCTGATATCAACTACCCGACCTCATGGACAACTTGAAGCCTGAAGTTGAGCAACACATTGCCCGACTCACAGGGGGAAGGGCCAACCCGCTGAAGTTTGCCAAGTGCAAGCGAAGCGAGAGTCAAGCTGCACATTGCATGCGATGTGTCACCATAACGACCGAGGTGACTTAAAGGCACCCCTTGGGTGACTAGTCCAGCAGGCACAGCAGTGTGATGACCAATTCACACTCTTGCACACGACTACCGTGGCACTAGCCCTGCCCAACTATAAATGTTTACAAGAAAACCAAACATAAAAATTGCAGCGGTATCTGTAGAATTGCAGAGTAGAGCCAGCTTGTAATAGCCTATCATGATATCAAGCTTAAGGCGTACCCTTTCGAATTGGAGCAGCTTGACAGTCCACTACCAACTAGTCCCAGCTGTCAAGCTTACCCCAAACTGAAAGGTTACATCTTTTGTGTGGCAGGCCATAATGAGTGCAGACTTGCAGTGAGGTTCTGACTCACACTGCACATCAATAACACCAAAGGCTGTGTATATACAAGAAGTGGCAAACAAGAACTGCACTGTTATTGAGTCGAGAACAATCCAGTTCTTCCTTGCAAGTCTTTCATATGCATGTGCAGCAGCTGGAAGGTGTCTGTGTTCTGTTTGTGGCTGTTACATCAATGACTGCAAGCATATTGATCTCCTCAATTCAGAAGCAAAGGTCTTGCCCAGTATACCAACCTACTTGAGGTAAAAACTTAGAAGGCTGTACAGGCTAGCACTACATGGGACTATTGACTGCGAAGAGGCTAGCCTGGACAGTCACTATGGCTGTTTAATCACAGGCCGTACACATTTTCACATACATGTTCTTCTTGATTGTGGGGGTCGAGGTTGCTAATGAGTGGACTTGGCTGCATCAACCCTTTGTGTAGCCTCACCCACTCTGGAAAAGCCTTGCAAAAGCCGCAACAATGAAAGTTAACTTGCAAGTGCATCAAGTGTACTTGTTGCACTTGCAAATTAACTTTCATTGTTGCGGCTTTTGCAACATACGTACAAGTATGGTGTCTTGACAGCCAGATACTGCCAACATCCATTAGTGCTAAGTACTTGAACAATGATTGCACGTACTTCAGCTTTGTAGCTTGTTGATAAGCACTTATCGCTGGACCCTCTTGCATTGTGCGCTTGAGATGCGTGCAGCAGAGCTTGCTGACTGAGGAGTGCAACACAATTGCAAGCAAAGGATAAAACATGCCAAACAAGAGTGCAATGCTTGGTTGTGAGTGCGAACTGATCAGTTGCATCATATTTGTCTGAGAATTAGTTTTTTCCACTCAAATATTTCAGTCAAATTCACTCAAATAATTCACTCAAATTTGAGCAAATCTGGTGCTGGACCTCTGCACTGTCCTTGCTCCAATAATGCACAGTTAGTGTCATGACACAGAGGCAAGCGAATAACATGGAACCAAGCAACAGGCTTTCTTGGTTTCTGTCACACACCTGCTTCTGTACAGATCTGCAGTGACAATTTGTAAAGCAAAAGCAAAAGTCGGTACGGTCCCACATTACCAGCGTCCAACAGGGCTTCCAAACACCTCTTGACAATGATCCATCTCACAAGCAGTCGCTGTATAGCTTGCGAACAGAGCTGCTATCAAGCAGACATAGACCAAGCTTGCTTGAAAGCAATCAACAGCACGCAAGCTATCCAGGGACTCATGGCAAGATGGCTCATTGCCAGAGCTGTTTGGCACCCTTACTTGCAACAGCATGTGTCTTCTCAGTCCCTGCCCGAGGGTGCAATTCTGTGCTTGCGCTTAAATTTGATAAGCAAATATGCTGAGGCTACCGTTGCCCAAACTGTCCCCAAATCTTAAAACCTGGAGAATAAATTTATTACAAGGTTAAACTGCTAGTGTACTCACTACACTGTGGGGCGGACACATGCCTTCTGTGAGAATGAATGGTACTACTGCGTCACAATTACTGCCACCCCGAATTCCTGCTCTTGAGTGTGCACCCCATACCATGTGAGGAACCACCGACACGTTGGCAACCAGTGCTGCTATCATTTGTTTACGTATGCGTCAAGGGCAGTGAGGGTGATGTCATGGGCCCCGATTGTGGTCACAGGTTCCATCGACGACAGGACTTGATTCTGTGTGAATATAGCATTGCAAGCTAGCGCGGCTTTTGACACTTGGAGTCCAGCGGGCATAGTTAGCCAGCCGTCTACAACCTTGTAAGCTTGCATCGTTATTTTGACACACAGTTGAGTCCTGTTATATAAATGTACTATAAATCATTTATGGAATGCTGTGTAGGCTAATGTCTTGCCAACATGTATGAGCTGGAGCGTCTATCTTTTGTCTGAGGCTCTTGTAGCTAGGTCTACCATCAGATGTCCAGTACAGCGTGTTGAGTAGCATCAAGAAAAATCAAAGCAGCTGACCTGGTCAGAGCCTAGTTGATGAGGTTTTGATCTACCATAGTGCTCCCAGACCTCGAGTTGTTGGCAGTGATTGCCAATGCCAGGCGTGCCATGTCTGCCGGACCACCAGCACACTCTGCACAAAGGCAAGCCTGTCAGGGTGTACGGCTTGTTCAACGCAGCAAAACAGGGTGTGCAAAATTGGTTGCACTACTGGCACTTTGGGACAGCATGGGAGCTGAACTGGGTCAACACTTTGACAATGTGTCCACAGTCACATGTCTTCTTTAGAAGTGGCCTAGGCAGTTGGGAGGGTGAGTGAGCTGAAGCAGGCTCAAGCAAGTGAGTAGAGGTGGGTGGGTGGGTGGGTGGGTGGGTGGGTGGGTGGGTGGGTGGGTTTTCCTTGGAAAACAGGTCTTACAACTAACAAGCCGCGGCTCAAGTTCACGCTCTAGAGCACGTAGATCTGCAACATGACTATCAAATGTGTCACAAGCATCAGAAGTGCTGAAGCTGTTTTTGGTCGACTGGTTGTCTCAGGCGTTGTCATATGACACGAGCACGCATGTGGGGTACCAATTCACAGGGATGTCCTTTGTGGCTGCGGGGAGCAGAAGCAGCTGGACCTACCAATATATGTTTAGCGCAGCATGCACATCAGCACCAAGGGGAAGTCAGGTAGCTGACCTGGTCAAAGGCCAACAGTTGAGGTGTTGATCTGCCACAATGCTCCCAAAGCTTCAACCGCTGGCAGTAATTGCCAATGCTAGGGGGCCCATGTCCACCAGCTCACCAGCACACACTGCATGAAGACAAGCCTGTTAGGGCGTGCGGCATGTGGATGGACAAATTTGTTCTAAAACATGAGGCCAGAACGACTGCACCACACGCACCTGTAGATCTAGACAGCATGCAATCTGGACTGAGTTGCCAACAGTCCGACATGAACGCAACAACATACAGATCAAGCTGGACTTAAGTGCCAACAGTCACATGTCTTTGCCACAGATGGCCTGGGCAGTTGAGAAGGTCAGCACCTCCTTTCAAGTTCAAAGTTGTGCAACAGAGATGTCGACAGAGACGTCTGTTGCACGACTTGAACATCAAAAGAGATACTGCCATTGACAGAAAGCAACTGACGTCAAAGCGAAGAATCATTGAATGCTGAGGACATGAGTGGCAAACTTGATCAGGACTTCCTATGCTACATCATAATGTGCTTTGAGGCCAGTGAGTGAGTGAGTGAGTGAGTGAGTGAGTGAGTGAGTGAGTGAGTGAGTGAGTGGGTGGGTGGGTGGGTGGGTGGGTGGGTGGGTGGGTGGGTGGGTAGGTGGGTGGGTGAGTGGGGGTTATCACAATGCCTTGCACACTTTGAATGAACCTTGCCGATCAAACAGCAGCTGCCAATGATGCAAGAGCAAACATCTCAGAGAGTCTCAGTTGTCGACTCTGAGGCACAAGTCAGATGCCACAACAAGTCTGCAGCAGATGCGTATAAGCTCCTTGACCAGTGTGTCAGCTCTGACATGCATACAACTTGTGTAAATACACTGCAGATCCTGCTATGTAGTTGAATGGCGGCGCTAGCATGTACAAGCACGCCAAGCAAGCCCAGGCAAGTCAGAGCGAGCCAATGTTGAGTCAACAACGATGGTAGATTTTGAGCCCTTGCAAGTAACAATGAATATCTTGACCCAAGCCCCATGGGCCCACGTAGTATTGCAAGGGCTGGCCAGCTGGAGGCTGCCCAACCCTGACAACACTCAGTGGGCCAATGGGCACCCTTTTTTCACCCACTCCACAGTGGCGGCAGCATCCACCTATGGGTAGCTACCGCACTGAAGGTGCTCATTTGAATTTAAAAGAGCTGATGCAATTCATGACACCACAAATCTGGCAAATATCTGCAAATATATGATCATACGTATGGTGTCATGAATTGCCTTGGCTCGGAAGTACAGTTGCGCCCTTGCCCCTCAGATACGAACGCATGTTCAAATGCACCACCCAAAACATGGCTGACTTGATGCTTCTGCCAGCTTCTTTACATGGGAATGGGGCGATGGGTGCTCAAAACCATACAACAGAAGCACATTCATCGTGGCACAAAACACTGTACATGTCTGCAACACGTCAACAGCCAGTGCATCTAGACATTAACATGTGACAATGTTGACTTGATGTTGAGACTTTAAAGTTGGATGGGTATCTCTGTCTCACAAGCCACTTTTGGTATGCAGCCTGTCCTCCAGGCTGGCCCCTTTTGTGAAGTGTGACCTGATAACCGGGTTGACCGCGATCACTTGGTTATCAAGTCACACCTCACAGACGCGGCGTCAACCAAGTTATTTTGACCAGTTAATTTAATCCCGGTGACCCTCATAGCTCAGGCTGTAGGCTTCCAAGATCTACGAGTACGTCTGTCTAGTTGGTTGCTCACAAGCCACTTGTGGTCTGCAGGCTGTCCTCCAAGTTGGCCCCTTAAGCCCTCCCCTGAAGTGTGATCTGATCACCCTCATAGCTCAGGCTGGATGATCCGATAGCAACACACTAGAGGGGCTTGAGGGGCCAGCCTGGGGCTACCTCAGGCTGCAAGCGTCCAACCAGACAGAGACGTGCGTGGCTTGCATCTGTCCTTTGCTAATTTAAGGGCCCGGATCCAGTCAAGGTCACTACTCTATGTATTAAAAATAAATTGCTTTTTCTGTTTGTTGGGCTGATGCTGCCTTGCATGCATTTGCAAGCAAGGCTCGTTGCAGAACTAGCATATCTTTTGTTTGCAAATAGACCTGGTTGTACCTCATGAGATATATCAAAGCAGTGTCACACGCGCTGAGTTTTGTAGCCATGTAGCAAAAGCGAGTAGTTTGACCAGCCATGGTCTTGCTTGGTTCCAGCTTACAAAAGTGTTTTGTCACTTGCTTCATTCACTCAAGTTTCTGCCGAGTTTGTCGCAAACTTCAAGGCCAGAAAAAGGCCAAGAAAGTCAGAAAGACAAGGAAGGCAGGACTTTCCTGCCCTGTTTGTAGCTTGATGCTGGCAACGGGTCGACCTGGCAAACTAGAACCAATCTGCAGAGCAGTGCTGAGTTGGAACCTCAGCATTGCCCTGCTCTGCAGAACAACTTGACACATGTGGCAAGCCGTTGAGCAGGGCAGGCTCATGCTGAGGTCAATAGCCACCCTCACCTGCTTCTAAGTAACAACTTCTCGGTTGCTATGACACCTTAGTTTGCAAAAGGTGAGCTGACGCTCAAATTTGCTGAGCATGTGCAAGCCGACATACTATGGGATCTAGAGTGCAGCTGCAACTAGAAGATTCCATCAACAGCAAAGATGCAAGCATGTACAACATGGATTTGCACACTCACACTCAACCACTCAAACATCAGTATCTGCTTTCTTTGACTGGTTGTTTCAGGCATGGTCATGTGGGGTCAGGATCCAATGTAGATGTACGTCCTGTGTGGCTGTTGGGAGCAAAAGCTGCTAAGCCTGTCAAGAGATGTCTGGCACAGCATGTTAAGCAGCATGAGGAAGGTTCTTGAGAAGTCAGGTAGCTGACCTGGTCAGAGCCCATTGTTGAGGTGTTGATCTGCCACAACGCTCCCAGACCTCCAATTGCTGGCAGTGATTGCCATTGCCTAGCAATCCATGTCCCCAACACACCAGCGCAGGCTGCACACAGACAAGCTTGTGAACTGGGTGTGCAGCCTGTTCAATGAGCGTGTGTAAAAAAGACTACATGCTGAAGACATGAGTAGTAACCTTGATCAGGACTTCCTATGCTACATCAGCACGCGCGGCTGCTTTGGGGCCAGTGAGTGAGTGAGTGAGTGAGTGAGTGAGTGAGTGAGTGAGTGAGTGAGTGAGTGAGTGAGTGAGTGAGTGAGTGAGTGAGTGAGTTAGTTAGTTAGTGAGTGAGGGAGCGAGTTAGCGATGCGTAGTTTTCACCTCTAGAGATCTCACATATGCAGCTAAAAACCTACATGTCAACCGCCATTGTGGGGTGGGTGAAAAAACGCGTCCATAGTCCCTTGGAGTATGGACGTTCTTCCTGGCCCACCCCACAATGGCGCCAGCATACACCTACTGCATTGGAGGTGGAGAGCCGGAACTTTTTGGGCTCGCTTGTTAGCGCCATGCTGTCATGAGATCCTTTGGCTCAGCTGATGCTCTGCAGAAGAACACTTGTGCCCTTGCTAGAGCTGGAGCACTGCAACACCCTGAACAGCCGGTAGCGCCTTTTCCAGACAAACCGACTAGAACATTTTCAGGTGAATGCATGTGCACATGCACCACCCAAAGTATGATTGACCTGATGCTTCTGCCAGCTTCTTAGCATGGGGATGGGGCAATCGGCGGTCATAGACATGCAGCAGAAGCACACTTGTTTTGGCACAGAACACTGTCTGCAACATGTCGACAGCCAGTGCAGCTGCATACTAACATGTCACAATGTTGACGTGATGTTGAGACTTCAGAATTATATGAAGATCTCTGACTGGTCGGCTGCTGACAAGCCATGTGGCATGCAAGCTGTCCTCCAAGCTGGCCTTTAAGCCCCTCCCCTGAAGTGTGAACTGATCACCCTCATAGCTCAGGCTGGATGATCAGAGAGGACCACAGTGGAGGGGCTTGAGGGGACAACCTGGGGCTACCTCAGGCTGCAAACATCCCACTAGACAAAGACTTGCGCAGCTTGCATCTATCCTTCGCTGACCTAGTCAATGAGGACACATGCAAGCCGCGTAAGTCTGATTGAACAGCTATTGGATCATTGGGCTAATATCCAGCGAAGGTTACTACTCCATGTTTAATTGATAAATTGCAATTTCTGTGTGTTGGGCTGATGATGCCTTACATGCATTTGCAAGCAAGACTTCTTGCAGAACTAGCATATCAAATTCGTGCAAATAGCATCTTTCTCCTGTGTCAACTCAGCATTGTCTATCCAATGATCATTTGATTGCATTACAGATGGATCACCCACTTTGTCATGGGAATCTTACTAGCCTAGGGGCGCCGGCAAGCAACTACGCTAGGCAGATTATGCTCAGGCTGGGCCAGTACACGCAAACTCTGGACAACCAACTTGGCAAGATGTAGGTTGTCCAAGGATTCAGTATACTGACCCAGGTGGATCACATGTAGATGTGCTGCACCTGGGCTTTAGAGGGATGCATGCAGAGCAGCAGCTGTTGTACATCGCCTTTGATGCTTGTCAGCGTTCTCAGCATGCCACGGAACAGCTAAAAAAGATACAAGGTATGCGGGTTGACAAATGGATGCAGATGCAAGTCATGAGGCAGCAGCAGAAGCTAGTCATGGATGCTGAGATCTACAAGCAGACTCGTAGACAACCTGAAGCTTGAAGTTAAGCAGCACGTTGCCAGACTCACAGAGGGCAGAAGGGCCAAAGGGCTGAACTATGCCGAGTACAGGCAATTGCAAGGCCTTGCTTGTACCCGGCATATTTCAGCCCTTCGGCTCTTAAGGGATCTCCAGGAAGTCATCTAGCTGCATATGGCATGCAACATGTCACCTTGCGTCCAGCAACCGCTCTTATTGTCACAGTCACAAAGGTGCCAAACAGCTGAGATGGTTTTGTGCTTTTGCAGCAGCTACCGTTGATACAAGAGCACAAATCATATCAGCCATCAACAATGACACACAACCCAGACCCCTCAAGAAATCCGCAGCAGATGTGTCTAAGCTCCTGACCAGTGTGTCAGCAGTAACTTGCATACAATGTGTTGTGTAAGCACACTGCAGATCCTGCTATGGAGTCAGATGGCGCTAGAATTGGCAAGCTAGAACTGGCAAGCAAGCCAAACAAGTCAGGGCTAGCCAATTTTCAGTTGAAAAGAAATGCTAAATCAGTGCGTATTGCTTTAGCAATCACATATGCAACTGACTATGTATATGTCAACCCAACATTCATTCACAATGATGACAAAGCTGATTCATGAGGCAAGCCTGGAGGTTGACTGCTGGCCCTTGCTGCTTTGACCAGCATGGCAAAGCAGTCCAAATTTGAAACTTCAAAGACCGCCTCACACTGTGGCTCACAACTTCTGTGACATCACCCCTGCCCAGTCGCAGTCATTTCACATGAAAAAATTGCAGCAATGTTTGACGATTGCATAGCAGCTTGTACTGGTCAACAACAGTCTCACTCGCTGTTGCCATGTTAGAAGATCCTGAAATAATGATATTGTATTGGTTACTGCAGCGCAGCTCAGCATGCAAGCAGGCATGCAAGTCTAACTAGCCAACTAGCTAGTTTGACATGCATGATTGCTTGCATGTTGAGCAACTGAGAAGCAGGATCGCAATTGCTCATCATGTGCCACTTTTGAGCCCCATGCATTGCCTGCTTGCAAGCCACGGTAGAGCTGTTGGACTGAACAGGAGGGCAGTGACACAGCTGGCTGAACAGCAAAGCTTTTACTTTGTCTCACAGCCCTCTTGGTCTGCCATTGCAATCTCACATTACCAGCGTCCAACACGCGCATACCAAACAGCCCTGCAAATTCCAGATGAGTGATTATTGCTTAGCACACCTGCATCGAGCGCTTGAGATGCAACCACATTACCAGCGTCCAGCAGGCACAAATACATGGCTGCCAAACACCTCTTTACAATGAGCCATCTTGCCATCAGTCGCTGCATAGCTTGTTTGGTACCCTTACTCTGCATGTGTGTCCTCAGTCCTGGCCCAAATGTGCAGCTAGCTCTCCTTGCATTTCAGTCTGACAGGAAAGTATTAAGAGAGTATACTATCTATATTGTTGTCCACATTGCTGCGTTCTGAGCTTACAAGTTGCATAGGACCTTAAGGCAAGCTTGCTGTCATACACTAGACTTTGGGACGGACAGGTGATTGTAGAAGCATAAAGGGGAGGGGAGGGCTTTAAGGGTGTAGGGTTTAGAAAGCAACTTTGTCTGGAAGAAGTCTCTAGTCAACTCTAGTCAGATTCATGACTCTATTCTGCAGTTTCTGTGCTCGTGCTACACACCGTTGGAGTCATGACATAGAGGCACATCTTCAGATAACAACTGAGGGACATGCTAGTTTTGTCATTGCAGAAGCAAGTGTATGAGAGCAACCAACTGAAAGCTTGCAAGCTTGGTTTCCGTCACACATTTGTTTCAGTACTGACAAATGTGCAGAGCTAGCTGCTTTAAGAGAAAAGTGTTTTAGCCCGCTGCAAGTTCAACATCACAACATATCAGTGTGCAATCCTGGTTCAGCCTGGATTGTAAGAAAAAGAACTATACACACCCATCCAACATTGCTGCAAATACACTCTTCATGCACTTCAAGCTTGCAGAGAAACTGCAGGTCCACACTGACCAGGCAGCTGCCAACCAAACAGCAGCTGCCAATGATGCAAGAGCTCTCAGCTGTCAGGATTTACATAAAAGCCGGAGCCTCAACAGGTCTGCAGCAGATTTGTATAATCTCCCTGATCAGTGTGCCAGCAGTGACATGCATACAATGTGTTATGTAAATACACTAGTGCACAGTACTACAGATCCTACTAGGTAGTCAGATGGCATCGTTGGTGGTGCAGTGTGGCAACATTGATGACTGCTGGGAGGAAGCAGAGGGTCCTTCCTCTGGAAGAAGGTTGGCGCTCTGCTTCCTCCCATCAATCCTCAACCTTGCCACACCCCACTTTCTGCCTGCTAAGCCATGGAAAGAGGACTGGCATGAGGTGTGTATATGTGGCAATTGCAAGCAAGGTGCCAACAAAGCATAGCAACACCGGTGTTGAGAGAGTGCCAGAGGTGACGCTACGCCTTGTTGGCACCTTGCCTGCCACATATACACGTGTAAAGATGAAGTGTGCACATGTGTATACCTCATGCCATATGCAGCTAAACTCTCTCCTTGCCTGTACTCAGCAAAGCTTAGTCCTTGAGCCCTTTGACCCCTTGTGAGCCTGGCAACAGCTTGCTCAACTTGAAACTGCAAGCCGTCTATCAAGGCCTGAGCATCACAACAAATCAATGTATGTTTGCATTCGGGCCTGAGAGTGTTACACAGCTGCATAACCCACTGAATGGGTCCCAGCATGAGCAGTCTTGTTAAGTTCAGGGTCATATTGAAAGGGCTAGCCATTACTGGTCTCCAAAGAAAACATGAGGAAGCATGGCAGCATAAGAGCTGCACTGCTGTAATTGTGTGTGTTCAGGGTATAGCAAGACCTGAAAAGAAGCAAGAGCCATTTTCAACCAAAGGTGACTTGTGCCTTCGAGCAACTTGCTTCCACGTATGAACTTGAAAGTGTGCTGGGCTTTGTTTTCCCTAAGTCATGCTAGGGAACGAGGCTAGACATGAGAATAAGCGGTCCTGCCTTTGTGCCGCCGACGTGAAAGTTTGCAATTCTTTTGGAATAACAAACAGCCGCATAAGATCAAATGCTGTGTTTCACATCTTGCATCACACACGCATAGGAAAAGCCTGCGCAGGTGTCACAGGTATGCAGAGGTGTTGTGGTAGTTCTGCCAGGTTAGGCATGTGTGCATTTGTTAACTGAGCCCTTGTTATATCGCATGAGAGGTACAAATTACAACGAATTAAAGGTAGAAGTGCGAGTTATGACAATTAGTGAGAAGTCACTAAGCAAAGCCTTGTACCATCAAAACAAGTCAAGGCTGCAGCCCAAGTGCTTTATGAGAGTGATATTAAACTTCATCCAGCATGTCATCCAGACACTGAAGCTGCTTTGAAGCAAGAGGTATTGCTGCCAAAATCAGGTGTTCTCCTTTTGTAGTTGGGAAGGGAAATGTCAATTTGATTGGCTGGTGGTGTGGCTACATCAAAACTTGGATGTTGGCTTGCTTATTGATTGATGTGCTGGCATGCACTGTGATCAGTTTAAGCAGGATACGTGGGAATTTGAATTACTTTTGCGCTGGATCTTTCAACCTTCTTTGTCCCAAATCAGCATTGAATGACTTGTTTCGCATTTTCAGAGTCATTTGCGGTGTTTTAGGAATTGCATATATTCCTGACTGGATTGTTGATTTTCACAATGTTTGCTCACTCCCCAAAGTTGACAACTTAGGCGCATATGCCATCTTCACTTTTGCTAGACGTCACCTTTGGAGCCTGTCTAGCACCAGTGGAATACGGCATATGCGCCTGAGTGGTCAACCAGCCACGGTCTTGCTAGATTCCAGCCCTGCCCTGTTGATAGCCTTGATGCTGGCGACAAATCTTGACAAAAGCTCGAGTGACTGAAGCAAATGACAGACCACTTTTGCAAGCAGACAGTCATCTGCTTCAGTCACTCAAGCTTTTGCCAACATTTGTCGCCAGCATCAAGGCTATCAACAGGGCAGGAATGTCAGGATGACAAAAGTGTCTTGCCATGTGCACACCAATTTGCAGTGCAGTGCTGACTCGGAATCTCAGCATGAGCCATGCGCATGGCTCATGCTGGGGCAGGCCTGGGTTCAGATTCAGCACGGCATGCTCAATAACACATATGTGTAATGTGTTCACCAGAGAAGGCTTATGCTGCTATCAGTAACCACATTCACATGCTTCTAAATAGCAACTTCTCGTTGCTGTGACAGAGCAGGTCTTGAGAGGTGAGCTGACGCACAAAGTACTGAGCATGTGCAAGCTGAAAAACTACGGAGTTTTAGAGTGCAAGGAAAAAACTTCGTTGGCAGCAAAGAGGCAAGCTTGTACAACACGCATGTGCACACCCTACCACACAAGTTTTGGAGCATCTGATGCGACATTGACTAAGGCATGCTGCATTAGGGTGCACCCAGAGAAAAGGTAGGACATGCAATGCAGCTGCAGTTGTGCTATGTTGCAAAGCCTTCTCATAGGTGGGTGGCACTGCAGGTTCCCAAGTGATGAGACCAAGCCCCTGGCCAGTGTGTCTCCTAGTATATTTTTTTGGATTGTATACCAATGGAACGCCACTATGTTACATCTTTGAATTCAAAAGCATAGTAAGTGCAGAAAATTTACCTATGCTGATTACTTTGCTAATTAGCATGGCACAATGCAGCTGCACCTTTAAAGGTGCAATGGCTCACCTGAAGTTGTCTCAAGGTGCTCCAACGAGTAGAGCAATGCTCAGAGCTCCTTTGCTTCCCCCCGCCCCCCCCTCCTGCCTCTCTTCTTTCAGCTGTCTCCCTGGGCTCAACTTGCTGCCTTCATGAACCCCAGGGCCTGCACAAAGAACCATTTTTGCATGCCGTTTTCAAAGCAGCCATCTAACAGCCTCTCATGAACGAGAAGCAATGCCAAGGGCTGACAGAACATATGTTGGCCTCAGGCATGCTCTATGCTCCAGAATTTCCATGCCATGACATTGGTTACGAAAAGGGAATATTGATAGCTTGTGAAAGGCATGCCAACAAAGGCGGTGTGGGTGCAGAGTGTTGTGTGTGTGCCAACATAGGCTTGTAACGCTCAAGGGGAGTAAGCAGGCATGCTCATGATGAGTGTGAGGATGTCTGACAAATTGTGTTGATCACAATTGCAAGTCTAATTGGAGGCAGGTCAGCTATCTCACCTGCTCTAGGCCGTGTCAATGAAAAGCCAACAGTGCTCTTGACTGCACAGGCGCCAGTGCCAGCTGGACAACATCTCCAACATCTCCATTGGGCCCAAGGCATGCTGCATGAAACCAAGTGTAAGCTGTTGAAGACTGAGTAAGTGGCGTGTAGTGCAAAGAGCTATATGAGGCTGAACGGAGATTTGCAAATGAGGTTGCATGCAGGTGCAATAATGAGGATGGCTGTTAGACCTGTAAGTAGTCTATGCGGGACACTGCTACATGCAAGCCCAGCTTGTACCTGCTTGCTGCATATCCTAGCTGGAAACAGCTCCTCAAAGCAGTTGCCATACTGACAATCTTCCGGTCTTTGTTCTGCAAGCCAGCAAGATGGGTTAAGGCAGCAATATCAACAATATCATGCACAGCATAAAAGCAATTTGATGGCTACAGCAGCCTCACATCACAGGCTCTACTGCTGAGCTTGTTAACAGCGCATACTTGTGAATTTGGTAATGGGTAAGGCTTGGCCTCATCAGATCAGGACGGTAAATGCATGTCAAACCCAGTGTGTAACAAGCTTTTAAATTGTCAGCAGAACATGCTACTTGGGTTTTGTGTTGTGGACTGTTTGTTGTTTGTGAGGGTTCACGCAATGTGCAATGATGCACTTTGTGAACCTCGGCAGCGGAGGTAGGCAGTCACACATGCTGATTGCAGTGCATGCTGCAGACGAGACAGCAGCAGTGCATCAGTTGTCATGGCAACTGAACAAAGCAGAGGGATGAGTTCTGACCTGGAATGCAGGGAGGATGTCCTTCGTGAACCCTCCATATGGGTGTGATGTGCAGCAAAAGAGCTTGTGTGTTCCATGCCAGCAGGCCTTGATAAAGACCAGTGACCATGTTGGATATGTGACCAAGTCTAGCCTGTACCAAGACCCACATCAGAGAAGACAGCACAGATGTTTTGGAGCATGAGAGTGACATGACAACTACCTGGTTAAGGTTGTCACATGGGGCCGCCCCAGAGCTGATCTACCTGGATCTGAGAGGGAATCCTCTGACTGAAGCAGGCACAAGTGCATTGGTGAGTCATGCTGAGCCTTTTGATGATGCATGCATGCGTCTTGATGATGCATGCATGCGTTTTGCTGATGCACACATGTGTTCTGATTATGCATGCATGCATTTTGATGATGCATACATGCATTTTGATGATGCCCACATGTGTTTTGATGGTGCATGCATGCGTGAAGCAGGTGGTGTACTTGTTCTAGCAGAAGCAGCCCGATCACCATGATTAAGATGACGAATCATGCATGCTCGTGCCAGAGTTTGAAAATCATGGGGCTGGTACATGAAGCTTGACAATTGATGAACTTTTCAACATAACATCTTGTCGTGTTGCATGATGTTCACTACTTGGCTTCACAAGCTGTGCAAAGTGAGTACTAAACACACTAAACACACTCAGTGTTGGGGATTTGAAAGTCATGTCTCATGCAGGCTGGACTGATGAAGTCGCGCAAGCAGCTGACTGTTGAGACGGGGCCCTCAGCTGCTGAGTTGGCTGCTCTGAAAGCTGAGTCCACTCCGCCTGAGGGCACTGCCTTTGAGCATGCTGAGGTGGCTGGCGAGAGCGAGGTGGTCAGACGGTTCTTCCAGGTTGGCAATTTAATTGATGCGGTGCCATGTCACAGCAGTAATGATGTCGCAATAATCATGTCGCAGTGATCATGTTGCAGCAATGATGCTGTAGTAATGCTGCTGCGGTACTGATGTCGCAGTAATCATGTCACAGTTGTGATGTTGCAGCTATAATGTCGTCGTGATGATGCTGCAGTAATCAAGCTGCGGTAATGATGTCACAGTAATCATGTCGCAGTTGAGATGTTGCAGCTATGAAATTGCAGTAATACTTGGGTGTCAAAAGCAATGTGGGAATCGCTGCTGGGCAGAGCAAGTTGACTTGGCGTTTTTATTCCCAGAGCCTGAATATCTAACAATCAAATTCACAGAGACTGTGATACGTCATGTATTACAGCAGAATATCCTCAACCAGTCACTCATAGTATAAGATCATATATTCAGCATAGCATAATATCATATATAGCATAATGTCATATGTTCAATATAGTATAATATCAGATATTCAATATAGCAAAAAGTCTTATATTCAGTTTGACACATTCTGTAAAGATATTGCACAGAGGAGCTCAGCTGTGCCAATCCTGAGCTTTGAAATTTTTGAATCATTGCTGAGTTTGAAATGTTGAAAATCTGCATACAGGGAGATGGCGGGAATCAGCCAATGGCAAGGGAAGCCAGCATCCCACCTGAGGTAGAAGAAGACCCAGAAGCTGCTGCAGTCAGGCTGTGGAAAGAGGTATGCTTCTGACTAGGCACAGGAGTAGGCACAGAAGTAAGCACAGGAATAGGCACAGGAATAGGCACAGGAGTAGGCACGGGAAATGAGAATGGCTCAGATACTTGCACCACCTTGACAAAGTTGGTGTAGGAATCT
>JAABUP010004825.1_pt1 | contig 21537 bp, 18 predicted proteins | sample 5559201 | NCBI WGS metagenome assembly JAABUP01 (sample SAMN10711887, study PRJNA513373) | rock metagenome | isolation source: Antarctica rocks | place: Antarctica | reverse complement strand
GTCGCCGACCGGCCGGCGGTCGAGGCCGCCCGGACGCCCGAGGACCGCCGCTCCGGAGTCCAGAAGGACCTGCTGGCGAAGCATCTCCGGTCGACCATCGCCGCCGACCTGAAGGGGGCCCGCGACGAGGTCGCCCGACTCCGGAAGGAGCGGGCGGAGTCCGAGAAGGACGTCCCGAGCGTCATGGTCATGGAGGAGCTGGCGAAGCCTCGCGAGACGTTCCTCCTCAAGCGGGGCCAGTACGACCAGCCCGACAAGGCTCAGCCGGTCGAGCCTGGCGTCCCGGCCAACCTCCCGACCCTCCCCTCGGACGCCCCCCGGAACCGCCTGGGGCTGGCGGAATGGCTGGCCTCGCCGGAGAACCCGCTGACCGCCCGGGTGGCCGTCAACCGGATCTGGCAGCACCACTTCGGGACCGGCCTGGTCAAGACCGCCGACAACTTCGGGCTCCAGGGCGAGGCCCCCTCGGACCTCGAGTTGCTCGACTGGCTGGCCTCCGAGTTCGTCCGGTCGGGCTGGGACGTCAAGGCGATCCACCGGCTGATCGTCACCACGGCCACCTACCGGCAGTCGTCCCGGGCCGACCCCGCCCTGATCGCCCGCGATCCCGAGAACCGGCTCCTGGCCCGGGGGCCCCGGCACCGGCTGGCGGCGGAGGTGGTCCGCGACAACGCCCTGGCCATCACCGGCCTGCTGGTCGAGAGGGTCGGCGGGCCGTCGGTCAAGCCGTATCAACCGGCCGGGCTCTGGGAGGAGCTGGCCGGGGGCGCGGGCGAGGGGCCCTACGTCCAGGCCCAGGGGGCCGACCTCTACCGCCGGAGCCTCTACACCTACCGGAAGCGGACCGTCCCGCACCCGGCCCTGGCGACCTTCGACGCCCCGAGCCGCGAGGTCTGCCAGGTCCGGAGGGCGCGGACCAACACCCCGCTCCAGGCCCTCGAACTGCTCAACGACGTCACCTACGTCGAGGCCGCCCGCCGGCTCGCCGGCCTGATGCTCGCCGAGGGCGGAGCGACCCCCGACGACCGGATCGCCTATGCTTTCCGCCGGGCGCTGGCCCGGGATCCCTCGGCCCGCGAGCGGGAGGTGATCGGCCGGGGCCTGGGACGTTACCGCCGGGCCTTCGCCGACCCGGCCGAGGCCGAGCGGTTCCTCCGCCACGGTGAGAGTCCGCCCGCCCCCGGGGCCGACCCCTCCGAGCTGGCGGCCTACGCGGCCACGGCCACCGTGATCCTGAACCTCGACGAGACGATTTCCCTGGAATAAGCCGAGGCCCCACCGTGGACGACGGACTGACGCTCGCGCAACGGATCAACCGCCGGCACTTCCTGGCCGGCTCGGGTCTTGGCCTGGGCTCGATCGCCCTCGGCTCGCTGCTCGGGCCCGGCCGGTCGGCCGCCGGAGCGGAGGCGCAACCGGCCCCGGTTGGCGGGCTCCCCGGGCTCCCGCACTTCGCCCCCAAGGCGAAGCGGGTCATCTACCTGTTCCAGTCCGGCGCCCCGTCGCAGATGGACCTGTTCGACCCCAAGCCGACGCTCCAGGGCCGGCGCGGGTCCGAGCTGCCGGATTCGATCCGGAAGGGCCAGCGGATCACCACGATGACCTCGGGGCAGAAGAACCTGCCGGTCGCCCCCTCGATCTTCCAGTTCGCCCAGCACGGACAGAGCGGGGCCTGGCTCAGCGAGCTATTGCCCCACACGGCGGGCGTGGCCGACGACCTCTGCTTCATCCGGTCGATGCAGACCGAGGCGATCAACCACGACCCGGCGATCACCTACATCCAGACCGGGTCGCAGCTCGCCGGCCGGCCGAGCATGGGGGCCTGGACCGCCTACGGCCTGGGGAGCATGAACCGCGATCTCCCGGCCTTCGTCGTCCTGCTCTCGCGGGGCCGGACCGACCAGCCGCTCTACGACCGCCTCTGGGGGAGCGGCTTCCTCCCCTCACGGTTCCAGGGCGTCAAGCTCCGGGGCGGCAAGGAGCCAGTGCTCTACCTGGCCAACCCGGCCGGCTGCACCACCCAGACCCGCCGCCAGATGCTCGACGACATCGGCGAACTCGACGGCCTCCACCATGCCGAATCCGGCGACCCCGAGATCCTCACCCGGGTCGCCCAGTACGAGCTGGGCTACCGGATGCAGATGTCCGTGCCCGACCTGACCGACCTCTCGGGCGAGCCCGCGTCGGTCCTCGACGAGTACGGCCCCGATGTCCGGAAGCCGGGGAGCTTCGCCGCCAACTGCCTCCTGGCTCGCCGCCTGGCCGAGCGCGACGTCCGGTTCATCCAGCTCTACCACATGGGCTGGGACCAGCACGGCGACCTCCCGGCCCAGATCAAGGCCCAGTGCCGCGATACCGATCAAGCCTCCGCCGCCCTGGTCCGCGACCTCAAGCGACGCGGGCTCCTGGACGACACCCTGGTGATCTGGGGCGGCGAGTTCGGCCGGACGGTCTACTCGCAGGGAACCCTCACCGCCGACAACTACGGCCGAGACCACCACCCGCGCTGCTTCACCGTCTGGCTGGCCGGCGGCGGGATCAAGCCCGGGACGACCCACGGCGAGACCGACGAGTTCTCCTACAACATCGTCCGCGACCCGGTCGAGGTCCACGACCTCAACGCCACCATCCTCCACCTCCTCGGGGTCGACCACACCCGGCTGACCCACAAGGTCCAGGGCCGCGACTTCCGCCTGACCGACGTCCACGGCAAGGTGGTCCGGCAGATCCTGGCATGATCGCCGATCCTCGCCCGGGGATCGACCCTCGGAGATTCGCCGGACTTTCGCGTGATCCGGATTGTAACGACGGCCTTCGTTCCTGGTAAAATGACCAACGCCCCGCGGGTCGGATCGCCGCCGGGCTGGTCCTCAATGCCTGTTTCAAAGCGATTCCCGGCGAATCTTCACCGACCCGATCAGGCGGCGCGAGGTTTGCCAATCTCCCGATGGCTCGGTCCGTCCCGGTCGGGAGAGATCCCGGGACTGATCGGAATATTCCGACGGGAGAGTTGCAGGCGAGGGCCGGATCTGCCGATCATGAGGGTCGGGATGGCAACCCGGGGACGACTTCCTCGGGCCGCCGTGGTCGCCGGGCGGACGATCGTGGCGGGGTTTCGGCCCAGCCAGAGTTCTTGACGTAAGGAGACGCCGATGCGGGCCTTCCGGACGACATGGGCCTCGGCCTGGATTTTGGGGCTGGCCCCCGCGATCGCCCTGGCCGGGGCCGCCCCGACGGCCGAGCAGCTTCTGGGCTTCCGGCCGACCCAGAAGGGGGTCGAGTACGAGGCGCCCTCCGAGCCGGCGGCCATCGCCGCCTGCAAGGTCGAGTCGGCCACCAACGCCAAGGGGGCCTCGATCGGCTGGGCGCTCCGCGATGGCCAGGGCAAGCTGGTCTGCCGGTTCGTCGATCGCGACGGCAACGGCAAGATGGACCAGTGGAGCTACTACCAGGACGGCTTCGAGATCTACCGCGACGTCGACCTCAACGGCGACAAGAGCATCGACGAGGCCCGCTGGATGAATTCGGCCGGAACCCGGGTCGCCAGGATCGCCGGGGGCAAGGTGACCGCCTGGGCCCGGATCTCGGCCGAGGAGGCCAGCAAGGTCTTCGTCCAGGCCCTGGTCTCGGGCGACTCCGATCTGCTCGAATCGGTGATGGCCACCCACGCCGAGGTGGAATCGCTGGGGGTCCCCAAGGGCGAGGTCGACCAGGTCGCCGCGGCCGGGGGGCAGCGGGTCGCGCAGGTCAAGGCGCTCCGCACGGGGCTGGTCGGCTGGGACGCCACTACCGCCTGGCTCCGGCTCGACGGGGCCCTGCCGCACCTGATCCCCGCCGACGCCGGCCTCAAGGAGGACCTGGTCCTCTACGAGAACGCCGTGATCTTCGCCGGCTCGCCCAACGCCCCGGCCAAGGGGCCGCAGGTCGCCTTCCTCCAGGTCGGCGAGATGGTCAAGATCGGCGACGTCTGGAAGTTCGTGGACCTCCCCCGGGTGATCGACCCCAACAAGAACGGGACGATCCCCGCCGTCGAGGGCGGGATCCGCTCCTGGGTCTTCCGCGAGTCCGGCGCCGCCGCTGGCGGCGGCGAGAACCCACAGGTCGCCGAGGCCATGCAGGCCCTGGCCGCCTTCGACAAGGAGAACCAGGCCCTCGCCTCCGACCCCGACTCGAAGAATCAGGCCCGGTTCCACGTCGGCAGGGTCGGCCCGCTCAACAAGATCGTCAAGGCCGCCGAGGCCGCCGGGCAGCCCAAGGTCGAGCAGGACCACCAGAAGTTGATCGTCGACAGCCTGGCCGCCGCCCTCGCGACGGGGCACTACCCCGCCGGGGCCAAACTTCTGGACGACCTCACCGCCAAGGGGGGCAAGGTCGGGACCTACGCCGCCTTCAAGCAGATCGAGGCCGAATTCACGCTTGGGAACGCCAACCAGGGTTTCAACATGGCCGTCCAGGAAGCCTGGCTGGAGAAGCTCAAGGCGTTCGTCGATAAGTACCCCCAGTGCGACGAGGCCCCGCAGGCCCTCCTCTTCCTGGCCAGCACCAACGAGATGAACGGCCGCGAGGCCGACGCCAAGAAGTACTACGGAACCCTCGCCAAAGACTATCCCGCCACCGAGTGGGGCAAGAAGGCCGCCGGGGCTCTGAGACGGCTCGACATCGTCGGCAAGCCGATCGCCCTCAAGGGGGCCGACCTCCGAGGCCAGTCGATCGACGCCGCCCAGTATCGCGGCAAGACGCTCCTGGTCACTTTCTGGGCGACCTGGGCCACCCCGGCCAAACGCGACCTTCCCGACCTGGCCAAGCTCCACGCCAAGTACAAGGCCAAGGGCTTCGAGATCATCGCCGTCAACCTCGACAACGAGAAGGCCGACCTCGACGCCTTCCTCCAGGCCAATCCCCTCCCCTGGCCCGAACTCTTCGAGATTGGCGGGATGGAGAGCCGCCTGGCCACCGAGTTCGGCGTGATCTCGCTGCCCACGATGCTCCTGGTGGACCCCGACGGCAAGGTCATCAATCGGAGCCTCCGGACCGCCGCCGAGCTGGAGATCCTGCTCGACAAGACCCTCGCCGGCAAGGTCGCCCTCGGGGCCAGGGACTGACCGTACACCCCTGCTCTGCCCTTTCCTCGCAGAACCCACCGAAGGGCCGGCCTCCTCCACCGGGAAGGCCGGCCTTTCGGCGTTCGAACGCGGTCGCCACTCCGGGCCTGCCAGATTGATCCGGGCCGTCGCGGGCGATACCTTCAAGGCGGAAGCCCCCTCCTCCCGTCAAGGACCCCGAACCGATGGACAGTCTGGCGTGCCTCGACGGCGAGCTGATGCCGGTGGACCAGGCCCGGGTGCCGATCTCGGATCGCGGCTTTCTCTTCGGGGACGCCGTCTACGAGGTGTTCCGCCTCTATCGGGGCCGGTCCTGGCTGGAGGACGAGCACATGGCCCGACTCCGCCGGAGCCTGGCCGAGATGGAATTCCCCGAAGTCGACCTCGGGGTCCTCGGCGACCGGATCCGCCGGACGATCCGGGCCAGCGGGGTCGGCGACGGGACGGCCTACATCCACATCACCCGGGGCGTCGCCCCCCGCGCTCACGCCTTCCCCAGGCCGCCGGTCCCCCCGACCGAGCTGATCGTGGTCCGGCCCTACGACGACCGGGCGACCGCCGGCAAGCGCGAGCAGGGCGTGACCGTCGTCAGCCGGCCCGACCTCCGCTGGAAGCGGTGTGACGTGAAGTCGACGAATCTCCTGGCCAACGTCATGGCCCTGGAGTCGGCCACCCGGGCGGGGGCCTTCGAGGCCCTGCTGGTCGACGCCGAGGGCATCATCACCGAGGCCACCCATTCCTCGGTCCTCTGGGTCCGCGGAGGCCGGGTCGAGGGGACGCCCAATGACTCGGCCATCCTCCCCGGGACCACCCGGTTCCTGACCCAGCGGATCGCCGCCGAGGAGGGGATCCCCTTCGCCGAGGCCCGGGTCACCCTGGCCGAGTTCCTCCAGGCCGACGAGGCGATCCTGGTCGGGACCACCATCGAGGTCATGCCGATCGTCGCCGTCGACGGCCAGCCCATCGCCGACGGCCAGCCCGGCCCGATCACCCGGAAGCTCCAGGCGGCCTATAGGGCGGCCGTCGGTCGCTGACTGGGCCCGGACCCGGCCTGAGTTCGGAGCGCGGGATCAAGACTTCGGGTCGTGACCCACGGCAGCTTGATCGTTCACATTTTGGTGATCGATCTCCAGCCGCGAATCGTTTTACCGTGGGCCATTGTGAGCTGAACCAAACGACACGAACGGCAAGAATTCACGAATGCCGCTCCGATTGATCGTTAACGAAGGGTTTGGCGCACTTCACTCGAACCGATGAAATTCGTTCGGAGTTGGGCGTCGATCGAGCGGGTAGAATGGGCGGGCCGACGTGATCTCGGGATGGGCGGGCGATCCGGCCTCGGATGGTCGAGCCCGGTCCCGGTCCGGCGGCTCCCGGCCAACGAGGGGATTTCCCGATGCAAGACCGATCCCGCCTGGATGCCGAGATCCCCGCGCCGGCGTTCGGCCGATGAGGGCCGGCCCCGGACCGCCGGACCCGGATCCCGAGGACGATTGGATCCACCCGCTCGACGCCGCCGCGAAGCGGGATCCGATCCCGGGCGGGGGGGTCCGGGTGGTGGTGATGGGATCGGGGGACGGGCCCGGAGCCGACGCGATCGGCCAGGGCTTGCTCGACCTCCTCAAGGCCCGGAAGCGGCCAGCCGACGCCTTCGTGGTCCGGCCCGATCAGGTCGGCTGGGCCGGGGCCCTCGCCCAGGGCCTGAGCGACGGGACGCATCCGATCATCCTGGTGACGACGGCGTCCCAGCCCTGGACCGCCGCCCACCTCGACCCGCTCCTCAAGGCGATCGACGCCCGCGACCACGTCATCGGCCGCCGGCCGGGCGGGCGGGCGGCTCGGTGGCTCCGGACGCTCCCCTGGCGGGTCCTGTTCGCCCTCCCGCTGGACGACCCCTTCTCCCCTTGCCGGATCCACCGCCGGTCGGCCCTGGAGCGGGTGGTCACGCAGTCGTCGTCGCGGTTCCTCGAAATCGAGATCCTGGCCAAGGCCACGTTCCTGACCCAGGTGATCGAGGAGGTCGAGGTCCCCCCGCTGGCGTCCCCGCCGGTCTCGGGAATCGGGGGCGACCTCCGGGCCGTGCTCAAGGCGCCGAGGTTCGTCCGGCCCTCGCCCTCAGTTCCACCGGAAGACTTTCAAGGCGACCGCGAAGGTCCCGACGGCCCAGGCCGAGAGGACGGCCAGGGCGACCAGGACGACCCGGCTGGACCAGCCGGCCCCCTCCAGCATCACCGCCCGGAGGGCGTTGAGGAGCTGGGTCAGCGGCAGGGCCTGGATGATCGGCTGGATGGCCTCGGGGAACCGCTCGGACGAGAAGAACAGGCCCGAGAAGACCCACATCGGCAGCATCACCAGGTTCATCAGGCCGCTGACGGTCTCGGTGGACTGCGCCCGGCTGGCGATCAGCAGGCCGATCCCGGAGAACGCCAGGGCTCCCACGACCTCCAGCGCCCCGACCAGCCAGAGGCTCCCCTGGAGCGGCATCCCGAAGCCGAACACGCCCAGGCAGAGCAGGACCGCCACGTCGGGGATCAGGAAAGTCAGCCGGGCCAGCAGGATCGCCAGGAGGAAGTCGCGCCGGGGCATCGGCGTGGCGGTGAACCGCTTGAGGAGCTTGCCGATCCGGAAGTTGACCAGCAGGAACCCGACGCCCCAGAGCCCGCCGCCCATCGTGTTCTGGCCGATCAGCCCGGGGATCAAGAAGTCGATGTACCGCGAGCCCGGCTCGGCGACCAGGGCATCCTCGGTCCGGATCGGGTCGACCCGGCCGGCGTCCCGCTGGAGGATCGAGTCAATGAACCCCCGGGCCGAGGTGGCCTCGGGGCGGGTCGGGTCGTAGCGGTAGGTCACCGGCCCGGAGACGGAGGGGACGACCATCAGCGGGGTCTTGCCGGTCCGGAGCCGCCGTGACGCCTCGGCCTCGGCCTCGACCCGGAGCTGGACCCCCTGCCGCTTCCCGGCCCGGGCCTTGGCGTCGTAATCGCGAAGGGCCTTCTCGATGGGCCCGGAGGCGGCGTTCCCGACGACGTCGACCGGGACGCTCTCGGGGACCCGCCCCTGGAACGCCAGCCCGAGCCCCAGCGCCAGGACGGTCGGGAAGCCGTAGACCCAGAAGAGCCGGGCCGGCTGGCGGTAGAACTCCCGGAGCCGGGCCAGGTAGAGCCCCCGGAGCGGGTGGTAGTGCGACATGCGTCCGATGGTCTCTCTAGGCCGTCGAGGTTGGATCAGCGTCGCCGCCTCCGCCCCGGCTTGGGGGTGCCGGCGGCCTCCGCGGCGTCGTCCTCGCGGAGGTGGCGGCCGGTCAGGGCCACGAAGACGTCTTCGAGGCTCACCTGTCGGGTCGTGAGCCGGGCCAGGGGCCGCCCGGCCGATTCGAGGGTCTCCAGCAGCGCGGGGATCGCCCGGTGCGGGGCCCCCACGGTCAGAGCGTAGCCGTCCCCCTCGACCCGTGAGCCCAGGACCGTCGCCAGTCCCCCGAAGGCCGAGGGCTCGATCGGCGGGGCGTCACCCCCGAGGGCGAACTCGACGACGTGCTCGCCGCCGAGCCGGGCGATCAGGTCGGCCGGCGAGCCCAGGGCGATCACCCGGCCCCGGTCCACGATCGCCACCCGGTCGCAAAGCCGCTCGGCCTCGTCCATGTAGTGGGTGGTCAGCACGGTGGTCCGGCCCCGGGCCTTGAGGTCGAGGATCACGTCCCAGAGCTGCCGGCGCGACTGGGGGTCGAGCCCGGTGGTCGGCTCGTCCAGGAACAGCAATTCCGGGTCGCCCACCAGCGCCACGGCCACGGCCAGCCGCTGCTGCTGGCCGCCGGAGAGCTGCTCGACGTAGCTGTTGGCCTTGCCCTCCAGCGAGACCCGGCCCAGGACGTCCCCCGGCTCCAGGCCGCCCCGGTAGAAGCCGCGGAACATCCCGACCAGCTCGCGGAGGGTCGACTTGTCCGGGAACCGCGTCTCCTGCAAGGTCACGCCGATCCGCTCGCGAATCTCGCGGGCGTCGGAATCCCACCGGCGGCCCAGAACCTCGACATTGCCCGAGGTCGGCCAGTTCAACCCCTCCAGGATCTCGACGGTCGTGGTCTTGCCCGCCCCGTTGGGCCCGAGCAGGCCGAAGCACTCGCCGGTGCCGACCTCCAGGTCGAGGCCGTCGACGGCCAGGACCGGGCCGTCGCGCCCGGGGTACTGCTTGCGGAGGCCCGCCACTCGGATGGCCCAATCGCCCATCGTCGGTCGCCCTGTGCCGGAAAGGATCGCCCGGAGTCGCCCGAAGGGCCCGGCCGAGTGAGACATTCTAGCCGGGGAGGCCGACGACGCCCACCCCCAGGGCAGGGTCGATCGGTTCCTCTAAATGGGATGATTTCAGGGTCACCTGACCGACTTCGCAGAACCGATCGAACATGCACCCCTGAGTGTCAGTCCCGACGATCGGGGACCTCCGGGTTCAAGCCGGGACCGCCGGGCTCCGATAGTCCCTCATAGGTCACCCCGAGATCTCCGGCCAGGATCGGCCGGGGTGGGGTGCTCGGGGCGGGACGGCCCCGGGGCCCGGTGGCCCGGAAAGGGAGCCCGATGGATCGACCGACGACCCGCACGGACGCGGACGCCCGAGGCCCGCGGATCGCCCCCGGCGACGCTTTCGTCCTGCCGAGCCGACGCCCGGCCCTGGACGCCTGCCGCGCCGCGATCGAGGCCGGGCCGATCCTCTTGACCGGCGAGGCCGGGGTCGGCAAGACCTGGCTCTGGCGCCGGCTCGGGGCCGATTCGCCCCCCTCCCTCCCCTGGCTGGGCGTTGACCTGACCCCCGCCGACGGCCCGGCCGAATTCTACCGACTGGTCGACCGCGCCCTCGGACTGGCCGACCCTGGCCCGGCGGGCTCGCGGGTTGGCCTGGTCGACTACCTGGCCGAACGCCACGACGACGGCGAGCGGCCGGTCCTGATCGTCGATGAGGCCCAGAACCTCTCGCCGGCCGTCTGGGAGGAGGTCCGGATCCTGGCCAACCGGCTCGGCGAGCCCGGCGGCTTCGCCGGCCTGGTCCTGGTCGGCCAGACCGCGCTGGCCCGGCGGTTCTCGACCCGGCCCCTGGCCGCGATCGAATCCCGCCTGGCCGCCCGGGCGCACCTCGGCCCGATCGACGCCGACGAGGTCCGCGACCTCCTGGCCCGGCTCCGGCCGGGTCGGGCCCGGACCCTGGCCGAGGTCGAGGCCCTCCACCGGGACGCCGCCGGGAACCCCGGCCGCCTCCTCCGGAGGGTCGGCCCGGCCGAGCCCGCCCGGTCAGCCGAGGTCGCTCCGCCCGGCCCGACCCGGGAGGTCACGCCCGAGCCGTCCCCGCCGGCCCCGAACGCCCCGCTCCTGGGCCGGGCCCGGCCCCCGCTGATCGTCGAGGACGACCTGATCGAGGTCGGCTGGTCGCCCGAGGACCACCCGGACCCCGACGAGGCCACCGCCCCGAGCCTCCCCGGCGTCGCCTCGACGGCCGAGGCCGGCGAGGAAGAGGTCCGCGACCACTACGCGGCCCTCCAGGCCTGGCGCGAGTGGTCGGAGAACCAGGCCCGCCTCGGCCTCGCGACCCGGCCCCCCCGGGCTCCCGAAGCGGCCGAGGAGCCCGAAGCCCAGGCCTCCGAGAAGGCCGGATCCCGGTCGTCCCTGGCCGATCGCTCGACGCTCTGGGCCGACGGCGAGCAGCCCTTTGCCCCCTTCGGACAACTCTTCTCGCGGATGGCCCAGGCCCGCGACCCCGATTGAGCCAGGTCGCGACCGACCCGGGACGACGGCCCGCCCGAAGCGGAGCGCGTCGCCGACCGTAAAAAGCAGGTGTCGCCCCGACGTCAATTCGGTGCTCCCGAAGCCCTTCCCTCTCCCGAGGAGGGAGGACGCCGGCGGAAGGGGCGGCACCTGCTTCTTCTCCCCGGACCCAGGGACCGGCCCCACCCGGCGAGCCCGGGCCTTCGAAAGAATTCGAGGGTGCCCCGGCCCCGAGCTACAATGGACTGTCAGTCGCGCCAACGGACCGACGTGCAGCCCAGGCCGACAACGGGGATTTCGCAGCCGTGACCACCGCAATCCGATCCGCCCCCGCCGATGCGCCGCCTCGACTTCTGGTCTCGCTGGCGACCTACGACGAGGCCAGCAACCTCCGCCCGCTCGTCGAGGCGATCCGCGAGCAGGCCCCCCACGCCTCGATCCTGATCATCGACGACAACTCACCCGACGGCACGGGCCGGATCGCCGACGAGATCCGGGCCTCGCTCCCCGAGATTCAGGTGATCCACCGGCCCGGCAAGCTCGGGCTCGGCACGGCCGTCCTGGCGGGGATGAAGTATGCCATCGACCACGGCTTCGACTACTTCCTCAACCTCGACGCCGACTTCAGCCATCCGCCCCGCTTCATCCCCGCGATCCTGGCCGGGATGGCTGAGAACGACGTGATGATCGGCTCGCGGTACGTCCCCGGCGGCGGCGTCGAAGGGGATTTCAACATCAAGCGCCAGTTCATGAGCACCGGAATCAACGTCTACTCCCGCCTGTTCCTCGGCCTCCGGACCCGGGACAACAGCGGCTCGTTCCGCTGCTACCGCGTTGCCAAGCTCCGCCAGATCGACCTTGATGGCGTCCGGTCGCGCGGGTACTCGTTCATGGAAGAGATCCTCTACTGGTGCCGGACCGTCGGTTGCAAGTTCGGCGAGACCCCGATCCTGTTCGAGAACCGCCGATCGGGCTATTCCAAGATCAACAGCCGCGAGGCGATCAAGGCCCTCCAGATTATCTTCGAGCTGGGAGTCGGCCGGCCCTTCCGGCGGGCCCGCCTCTCCTGAGAGGCGATCCGGTCATTTCATGGGGCCTGGCAATGGGTCATGCTAAATGGGCGATGGTTGATGGGTGAAGAAAGTCCCGGATAAGCAGCCGATATGGCCTCGAATTCACTGTTGCTTATCTGTCGTTGGCCATTGACCATTTTCGACCCTGGACAGCCTCTGAGTCGCTGCCCTCCGGGGACGGGGTCGCGATGCAGGAAGCCACGTGGATCGCCAGCACCCGCCCCTCGCGGATGCTCAACGAGTTGAAGGTCCGCCGCCCTTCCGAAGCCCGAAAGTTCCGCCTCGTCGCGGTGGCCTGCTGCCGGAGGATCTGGGACCTCCTGGACGAACCGGCCCGCCGGGCCGTCGACGGGCTGGAACGATTCGCGGATGGGCGATCGAACGAGGGGGAGATGACGGCCCTGGCCCGGGAGGCCCTGATCGCCGCGTGGGCTCACACCGAGGTCCCCTGGGCCATGCACGCCGCCGAGGCCGCGGCCAATGCCGTGGCCTGGGAAGACGGTCACCAGCGACGCCCCGAAGGGCCGGTCATCAACCGGATCGCGCGCGTCGCCGGCTCAGCCTACCACGCGGCGTACGCCCGCGCCGCGGCCCTCCATCCGGGGGCACTCGAAGGGGGCGGCCGGCTGGCCATCCGGTCCGAGGAGGCCGCCGAGAGCTGGCAGGCGGCCATCCAGGCCGAGGAGGCCGCGCAGGCCGAGCTGGTCCGCGAGGTCTTCGGCAACGTCTGCCGGCCGATCGAGTTCGACCCCGCCTGGCGGTCGGCGGGGGTTGCCGGACTCGCCCGGGCGATCGAGGAGTCGGGCGACTTCGACGGGATGCCCGCGCTGGGGGATGCCCTCGAAGAGGCCGGCTGCGCCCGGCCCGAGATCCTCGACCATTGCCGGTCACCGGGCGGCCACGTCCGGGGTTGCTGGGTCGTGGATGCCGTGCTCGGGATCAGGGCCGGCTGACGGGTCGCCCGCCGGCCCTCCCCGCTCAGGAGGAGACGTCGAACTCGCGGACGGTCACGTAGACTTCCTGGCAGGTCTCGGCGATCTTGTCGCCCAGGCCCTGGTGCTTGCTTTCGAGCTGGGCCGAGTACATCCCCAGGATCCGGCAGAGGAAGGTGTTCTGGCAGTCGTCGTGCTCGTCGACGAGCTGATGGAGCGAGTCCTCGATCTGGTCGGCCAGATAGAGCAGGAATTGCGCTTGCCCCTTGACCTCGGCGAGCGACCGGACCAGTTCGTTGGACAGGTAGGAGGCGCGGGGGGTCGGGATCGGCGGGCCCTCCGGCTCGGCGGCGGTCGGGGAGGCGGGGGCCGGCTCGCGGCCGACGAGGTAGGCGCTGCCCAGGGGGCCCCGGTTGATGGTGCTCATGCCGCGTCTCCGTTGGCTTGATAGGGGGCCGGCCCGCCGTTGACGGCCGCTTCCAGGGAGTGGCAGAGCTCGCCGACGAGCCGCATGTTCTCACACTCGACGGCCAGGTTCGAGGAGTGCATCTCGATCAACTGCCGGAGGAAGATCCGGGTGCCAGGGTCGGACTCGCCGTCGAACCGATCGACGTCGGCGACGGCCGCCCGGACGAGGTAGTCCATGAACTGGAGCTTGCCCCGGATCGAGGTGCAGAGCTTCTCCAGTTGGGAGCGGTCCGAACGATGCGGCGAGGTGGTGAGTTGAGACATCCGTTTCCTCTCTCCCTGACGCGAGGCGGGTCGCCCGAAGGAACGATCCGTCGGTGGGGTCCGGCCCGGCGGGGCCGATCCCGCGCTCGTGATCATCGGAGGGCGTTCGATTCGAGGGGTCATCCGCGATGGTTGCAGGGTAGCGGACCGCCATCGCATTCGCAAGCGAGGAGGCCCGGCCCGTCCCCCCCGGAGACCATCGAGAATCGGGCCACGGAGACGACAGGAAGCGGTGGGCCGGCGCCCCCTCGGTCCGGATTGACCCCCCGCCGGCTTTGGTCTAGGATCCGCGCACCGCGACCCAAGGACGGATCGTCCCCCGGACCGGAACCCCGGGCCCCCGCCCATCCATCACCCGCGAGGAAGCAGCGATGCCAAGGACGGAACGCCTGGTGATCCTCGGGCTCGACGGCGCGACCTGGTCGGTGCTCGACCCGATCCGCGGGCGAGGGCTGATGCCCAACCTGGACGCCCTGCTCGCCCGCTCGGCGCACGGGACGCTCCGTTCGTGCGTCCCGCCGGTCACCTCGGCCGCCTGGACCACCATGATGACCGGCTGCGGCCCGGCCCGGCATGGCGTCTTCGACCATCGCCACTTCGACTCCGCCGCCGGCCGGCTCAAGGTCAACCACGCCGGGCGGGTCCGCGTCCCCACGTTCTGGCACCTGCTCTCGGACTCGGGCCGGTCGGTCGTCAGCCTGAACCTGCCGGTGACCTACCCGCCGCTCCCGGTCCGGGGGATCGTCGTCTCCGGGATGGACGCCCCCCACCTGGAGGCCGCCCTCTCCGGGGCTCCCGCCTTCGCCGAGCGGCTCCGGGCCGAGGTCCCAGGCTACCACCTCCGGACCCTCTGGAAACGCCCCCCGCGCGACCTCGCCGAGATGGCCGAGAACGCCCGCCAGACCGTCCTGCTCTTCGAGGCCGAGGCCGAGGCCGGCTGGCTCGCCGACCGGATGAATCCCGACTGGTCGGCCCTCCTGGTCCAGTTCCAGGCCCTCGACCCCTTCCAGCACCGCGCCTGGCGGCTCCTGAACGTCGACGAGACGGGCACCGACGACCCGGGATTCAACGACCTGGCCGATTCGGTGATGGCCGGGCTGGACCGGGCGATCGGCCGGCTCGCCGAGCTGGCCGACCGCCGGGACGCCGGGGTGATGCTGGTGAGCGACCACGGCTTCGGCCCCTGCCTGGGGCGGGTCCACGCCAACCGGATCCTGGTCGACGCCGGGGTCGCCCGGATGCCGGGCGTCGCTGGCCGGCTCCGACGCCGGGCGGCCCAGGCCCGCGACCACCTCCGGCTCTGGGGGGCCAAGCGCGACGACCCCGGGGCCCGGTCCGCCTCGTTCGACCAGTCGATCGCCGCCCAGTTCCCCTTCGACTGGAAGCGGACCCTGGCCTTCGCCCCGCACCAGGACACGGCCGCGATGGTCTACCTGAACTCCACCGACCGCCGCCCCGGCGCCCCGCTCGCCACGCCCCGGCAGGTCGACGACGCCCGGGCCGCCGCCGCCGCCGCGCTGGCCGAGGCCCGCCACCCCGAGACCGGCCGTCCCCTCTTCCCGGCCGTGATCTCGACCGCAGAGGCGTACGGGATCGACCCGGCCCGCGAGGGGTTCCCCGACCTGATCGCCCCGCCCGACGAGCCGTATTGGGTCCGCTGCAAGCTCTCCGCCGGCGACGCCTGGGTCGAGCCCGACCCGATGATGCCCGGGACCCATCGCCCCGAGGGGATCGTGGCCCTGGCCGGCCCCGGGATCGCCCCCGGCCGGACCCTCCGGGCGCAGCTCCGCGACATCGCCCCCACCATCCTGGCCTGGTTCGGCCTGCCGATCCCCGCCCACGTCGAAGGGGAGCCGCTCGCCTGCCTCGTCGGCTCCGGTCGGGACGGCCGGTCCGAGCGCCGCGACCCCGGGCACGAGGCCCTCACCGGGCCCCACCGGGCCGGCTTCGAATACACCCCCGAGGAGCAGGCCCTGATCGAGCAGAGGCTCGCCGACCTCGGGTATCTGGAATGACGCGGGTCAGATCGTCTGGAGCCTCGCCCGGGCCCGGCTCCGGAAGACGAAAAAGGCGATGACCGCCCCGACGATCATCAGGAGGACCCCCGGGCCGATCTTCTCCATCGGGCTGATCTCCGCACCCGCCAGTTGCGCGACTTCCGGGTCCGATGGGAGGTAGCGGACTTCGATCTCCTGGCCATCCGGGGCGGACTGGAAGACCGGCTCGGGGACCGTGAACCCCTTGCTGACGCTCGAACCGCGACCCTCCGGTTCGAAGGTCACCGCGAGCTTATACGTCTTCGACCCTCGCCGGCCGGAGATGGTCCGATGGCCGTCGATTCGGGCCTTCGCGGTGACGCCCTCGCTCGCGAGCTGGCCGGCGCTCCCGGACTCCATCAGCCCGGCGACGGTCATCGCGATCCCCCCGATGATGCAAAGGGGACCCAGCAACAGAAGTTTGAAGGAACGGGTCATGAAATTCTCTCTGATACGTCGAGTGGAGCGACGACCCGCACGGGCCCGCTGAAAGTTCAGCCAGGCATGCTATCATCAAAGCCTCCACCCGGCAACTTGCCGCACCCGAAATCATCTCCGGACGGCTCAGATCAGGTCGAGCCTTCGTCGGGGGCTCCGGGCCCGGCTGCACGCGGTGCAGACCCCGGTGATGATGAAGCGGTGGGCCGAGGCCCGGAAGCCGTGCTCCAGGCTGATCGCCTCGCGGAGTTGGCGGATCTCGTCGTTCCGGAACTCGATCACCCGATTGCATTCGGTGCAGTGCATGTGGTCGTGTGAAGGATACCCGAAGTCGTGCTCGTAAGCCGTCCGGTTGGTCAGCCGGAGCTCGCGGAGTAGCCCGGCTTCGACCAAAAGTCGCAAGGTCCGGTAGACCGTCGCCCGGCTCACCTGACGGCCGGCGCCCCGGAGGTCGGCGACCAGCTCGTCGGCGTCGAAGTGCTTGTGCGAATCGAAGATGTGGCGGACCAGGATCCGCCGAGGCTCGGTGAGCTTCTCGTCACGGATCTCCAGGAACTCGCGGAACTTGTCCTCCGCGTTCCCCTGGGCAACAGGCGGTCCGAGCGGGGCGGGGTCCGCCATGACGAGGATCCTCGGGGCGGGGCCGGGCCCGGACTCGTCCGCGCTCCGGCGGGCGATCCGGGCAGACGAATCGAGAATGATTCTTATTCTATCCGGCAAAGCGGCGGCGGACCACTTGGGATCCGGATCGAAGCGGGAATCGGCGGTGGCTCTTGACAGATCCCGGCAAAAAATAGCGCACGCTCGTCGACGGCGAAGGGCCGCCGGGTTCGCCGGCGGCCCCTCACAACGGATCCGGTCCGCGATCGATCAGCGACCCGATTCGCTCAGATCCATCTCGAAATCACTCAACCTGATGTCGGCCTCGGAGTCACCGTCGGCCATCGGCTTGTCGTAGATTTTGGCCCAGCGCTGGTCGTCGGCGGTCCGGCCGAAGGCCTGGCCGTGCCGCTCGTTCTCCCGCTGACACTCGATGCAGGTGTTCGTGTACGGCAGTGCGTTGAGCCGCGCCTCGGCGATCTTGTTACTGCAAAACTCGCACCGGCCGTAGACTCCTTCGACGATGCGCTGGAGGGCGTGCTCGATCTGGCCTAACTCGCGGCTCTCGATCTCGACGATCTGCGAGCTGATCTCGTCGTTGGCGGTATCGACGGCGGCGTCGACGCTGTCGCCGACGACGTTCATCGCGGCATATTCCCGGTAGGCGTCGAGGTCGCCGTTGAGGGCCTTCCGGAGCGCATCGCGGCGGGCAACCAGCCGCGAGTGAAGACGAAGCAAAGCATCTTTGCGAACCAATTTACACCTCCAGGTGTGCTTCGCGGCTGAGCGACGATTGCGTCGGAGTCCGAAGCGCCGCGGTGATGAGAATGGGGGCCCACCCGATCGCAGATAATTCCGCGGATCCGGTCGACGAATGGGCGATCGGTTCAACCGCCATCCCATGAGACCCGGCTCGAGACTCGATCACCCGGGAGTCGGGGATCCGCCGGTGTCACACGCCTCTCGACAGGCACATTATGCGCCACGGGCAAGAGCGGCGAGCCTTTTCGTTCAAGACAAGCATAGTACGCTGACCGGACACGAATGTTTTCCGAAAATTGCCATTTTCTTCGGATGTTTCCCCGACGCAACCTGGGGTCCGATCGGCCCGGTCGTCGGGGGTCGCGTCCAGGGGGCGAGGCGGGGGGTGGGGCTATCTCTGGTCGGAGTAGTACGAGGAGGCCCGGGGCTCGGTCGTCCCGGGCTCGAAGAGGAAGTTGACGACCTGCATCCCCTTGCCGTTGTTGTAGATCCATTGCTCGATGCATCGCCCCTGCGTGGCGCTCCGGACGACCCGGTCGGGCTTGCCGCCGAGACGGGAGCGGACCTGGGCGCGGGTCAGGCCCTTGAGCGAGTCGCCGCCGCCGGCCGAAACTTCGGGCCGCTCCGAGGGGTTGGCGGTGCCGGGTTTCTCGCCGGTCGGGTCGAACCAGCCGGATTCTCCCTTGCGGAATCCCATCCGGAGGAAGGCGTCGACGGCGGTCCGGGACTGGGGGTCGATCGCCTGGGCCTCGCGGAGCAGGTCGGCGGCGGTCGCCCGATCGCCGAGCAGCTTGTCGTAACTCCCGGCCAGGAGGATCCGCCCTTCGGCGTCGGTGGTGCTCAGGCGGTTCCGACGGCGGTCGGCCAGCCAGGACTGGAACAACCGGCGGGCCCGATCGTCCTGGCCCTGGTCGCGGAAGGTCCGGGCCAGCTCCTCGACCTCGGATTGCCGCATCGACGCCACCTTCGACTCGGCCTGGCCGAGCCCGCGCTGGCGGAGCCGTTCGGCGAACTCGGGCCGGTCGGGGAGCATCGTCCTGGCCCGGTCGGCGAGCGGCCCGGACTCGCCGGGCGCGGCCTCGACCTGCTTCTCCAGCGAGCGCTGGAGGGCGTCGGCCAGGAGCCGGCGGTCGAGCGCGGCCCGGACCGGCCCGGGGGCGTCGCGGTAGGCGGCGGCGGGGTCCTTGGCGTAGGCGTCGGCCCAGGTCGAGTCGGCGATGACGGCGGCCTTGGGGTCGGCGGCGGCCGGCAGGGTCACCTCGATCTGCCGGGCCAGCGCGTCGAGATCGTCGGGCGTCTTCGATCGCGCGAGCCGGTCGCGGAAACCCCGGTGTGCCAAAGCGTTCCGGACCGCCTCCGGGATCGGCCGCGAGGCCGACCGGGTGGCCAGTGCCAGGCCGTCGGCGTCGGGCCGCTCTGCTTCGGACCAGAGTGCCTCCCCTTCCAGAACGACGCCCCGGGCCTCCAGCTTCGCGTCATTCAGTTCCTTGCCGCGCCGCTCGGCCCAGAGTGCCCAGGTCCGCTTCCCCTCGGAGTCGCCGGGGCGGAGCTTGCCAACCTCTTTTTCCAGGCGGTCCAGGTCGTTCGGCTGCATCTCGATCGCCGAGACGTTGACGAAAAGCTGGCCCTGGTCGGCCCTCAAGGTCCCCACGACCCGGGCGTTGGGCTCGGACGGCGGCCGGGCGTATCGGATCCGGGAGGGGAGCCGGAACGGGACCTCGGTCCGCTTGAGCAGCAACTCGTCGTAGCCCTGGCCGCGCTTGGATTCGAGGAAGTAGCGGACCCGGTCGTCGACCACGATCTCCCGACCCACCAGCTCGGGACGCCGGGCCAGCTCGGAGGGCTCGACGGATTCGACCGGCGCGGCGAGGGCGGGCCGGGCCAGCGCGAGGACCGCCAGGAGGGCGGCCCGGAGCGTCCGGGTCATGGGCGGGGCTCCTCGGCCGGTTCGAACGAGGGCCAGCCGATCGCCTCCAGGGCCCGGGGGTGGGTGATGAAGACCCCGCTGTCGGGCTCGAAGGTGAACACCCACTCGTTGGTCGCCGCGTCCAGCTCCAGCGCGGCCAGCCGGGCGCCGAAAGGCTTCTGCTCGCCGACCTTGGGCTCGGCGAGCTCGAAGAGGCGGAACCCGGTCAGGTCGATCCGGGCCTTGCCGTCGGGCTTCGGACCCCGGCCGAGGTAGATCCGGCAGTCGATTTGATAGCTCGATCCGGGCTTCTCGGGGCCCGGGACGGCGAGGATCGGGGCGTCGAGGATCACCGAGCGACCCCGGTACATCCCGGCGAAGTGCGCGGGCCATTCCTTGCCGTCGCGGTAGGTGGCCGCCTCTTCGAGCAAACGGTCGAGCGACTCGGGGACGAGGTCGGTGAAGATGGCCGCCTCGCGGGCCCCCTGGCGGATCGCGTCGGCCCCCTCGTAGCCCCCGCCGAGGCCGTCGACGGCGCTTGAAGCCTCGCCCAGGAGCTTCTTGGCGGCGTGGAACTCCCCCTGGTCGAGCTTCCGGAGCCCCTCGGTCCGGCCGATCTCGGCGATCCGGGGCAGGTCTTCCAGCCGCTGGCGGTGGAACCGGAATGCGATGGCACTGATGACCAGCAACACCACGCCCGCGGCCAGGAGGGCGTTCCGGCGTCGCCAGGCCCAATCGGAAAGGCTCGGCCACGGTGCGGTCGCGACGGCCGGGGGCGGCTCCGGAAGTTCGCTTCGAGGCTTGGGTTGCGCCGGTCGGGGTTTCGGACGGCGCGGCTCCTCCCGGGGCCGGGGGGTCGGGGCGATGGCGGGGGGCTCGGGGCTCCCACCCTCGACCGGGCCGGCGTCGACCCAGTCGATCTCGACCTCGGGCTCGTCGAGCGGGGCGGCGGTGGCGGAGGTGGTGGTCAGCGGCGAGGGGTCGGACAAGGCGAGCGGGTCGTCCTCGGGGAACGCCGCGATGGCCTCGGTGACGCGGGTCCTCGGGGGCGAGGCCGGTTCGGGCGGCTCGGGGAGCGGGCTCCGGGGAAGGACGAAGATCCCCTCGCCGCAGGTCGGGCATCGGAGCGCCTGATACCCCTCGGTCCGGATCCCGCTGAGCCGGTGCCCCTCGGAGCAGGCCACGCGGTAGGGCTGCTCGCGAGCCGGGGCCGCGGCCGACCACGCCTGCATCATCGATCTGGCGCGTCCGAGCATTCCCAACGGTGCGAGACTCCCGGACGAGACCGGCGGGTGAGGGGATCCGTCGCGGCCGACGACGGTTGTCCTACACATTATCAACCCGGTCGCCCCGGCGGTCAATCGTGGGCCCTTCCCGGCCGCGCCTCGATCCCTTATCCTCGGCTCGACGGGCCCCGGCCCGAAGGTCCCCGACCACCGGATCCAGGCCGAACGGCATGAACCCAACCCCGGGCCCGCTCGGCCTCGCCGCGATCCTGCTCGGGGCCCTCACCGACGGCGGGCTCGGGGCCGACGCCGGCCCGCTCCGGGTGACGGCCCGGGTCCTGACGCCGGGCCCGCCCCTGGTCGGCCAGGGGGTCGAGATCCGGCTCGAACTCGACGGGGCGGCGGGGCCCTCGGAGGTCGAAGCCCCCCGCCCGGCCCCGACCGACGCGGAGGTCCATCGGCTGGCCCCGAGCGAACCTCTCCGGTTCGTCGTGGTCCCCCGGAAGCCCGGTCCGCTGGTGATCCCGCCGTTCCGGGTCCGATCGGGCGATCGGTCGGGTCTCTCGCGGCCGACCCGGCTGGCAATCGAGAACGTCCCGACGGGCGGGCGGTCGGCGGCGTTCCTGGGGGGCGTCGGCCCATTCGAGGCGCGGGCCGAGGCCAATCCGGCGGCACTCCGGCTCGGGGAATCGCTGGAATATCGGCTCCGGCTGACCGGACCGGCCGCGTGGGGGAGCGATCGGCCGCCCGATCTGGGCGGGTGGGCGGCGACCTCCGGGGGGTTCCGGGTCGAGCCGCTCGAAAGCCGGCTGGAGCCCGGCGAGCCGGCGAGCCGGACGTTCCGCTACCGGATCCGGCCGGCTCGGGCCGGTCGGCTGGTCCTCCCGCCGGTGCCGGTCGCCGGGTTCGACCCGGCCACCCGGCGATATGCGACCCGGGTCGCGCCGGGGGTCCCGATCGAGGTCGAGGCGCCGCCCCGATTCGAC